>Ga0066388_100000551_pt1 | contig 18122 bp, 19 predicted proteins | sample PanSoiMetaGPlot6_FD_64539 | JGI IMG/M metagenome (GOLD analysis project Ga0066388, IMG submission 64539) | Tropical forest soil microbial communities from Panama analyzed to predict greenhouse gas emissions - Panama Soil - Plot 6 (Hybrid Assembly) | ecosystem: Environmental > Terrestrial >... | reverse complement strand
ATTGGTTTCGTAGAAGTGGATGGAACCGGCGGCGCCGATTTGGTTGTACCAGCGGCCGGTTTATTCGATGCCTGAGAAAGGTCAATATTGAATTTGGTGAACTGGCCTTCGAGATTGTCCAATTCCGGCTTTGGATAGCCATGGGCACTGGCCTCTGCTTCCAGCGCTGCGAGCCTGGCGATTTCCTGCTTGAAATGGGCTGCTTCCTCGCTAGTAAGCCATCCTCGCGTGATGCCAAGATCGATCTGTTCACCATACGTAAGAAGCCTTTGCTTGTACTTGGGTCTGAAGACGTTGGAGCTGCGGATGCCTCCGACTCCCTGTCGTTCGATAATAACTTCGGTCGATTGGCTGGCAGTGGCGCCTGGTCCTGAACTGCTGGATTGGGACTGGATGGTGGTGGTTTTTGATGACGTAGAATCTGGCGATACGGCTCCCTCTTGCCCATTTGCCTGTTGGTGCCCAAGGCAGAGCAGCATAGATTGAGCGAGGCTCAGCCACCAAGTCGATTTCCCAGAGATCTGCATACGGCTCCTCGGCAATTCGGAAAGTCTGCACAGCACTCGAATAAGACTCTATCGTCAAGATTACATCACCGGTCGGCAACCATGTAGGATAGGGGGTCGTAGTACGCAGCGTTCGACACTCCGAGCTCACGGAGAGGTCTTCGAAATGTACAGCCCAGACGAGCTTCTCGCCCTGTCCGACTTCGCCAGACAAGCACTCGTATTAGCCGTGCGAACTCAGGACTTGCAGGCCGAGGCCGGCGAAGATTATGTGACTCTCGAAGGTAATGCTCTGAAAGCCCGGTGTGTCCTGCTTGCCGGCGAAGAAGAAGCTCAGCGCTGCCGCGTTGACCTGGGCGTCGAGCTGGTTATCGACGGTGCAAGGCGCCATGATTTGCGTACGCGAACCGTAGGCGTGGGCCGATCGGGCGAAGAAGCGACCCTGCAGGCGGTCCAAATCATCGTGGAGGGCGGTTTGCCACCGGTTCTAGCCGCACTGAGCGCGAGTCCGCCCAGTCCGGAGGGCAGCGGCTTCACAACAACTCTCGACGGTCAACGCAGAGTCTGGTGGGAAGGATTCGCAGGCCCTGTGCAAACCGTCTCTAAGCACCAGGCAATTCTTGGCGACCACCTGAAGGAAAATCCGCTTATCAAGTTGTTCGGATCGCCGGCTGCTTTTGGCGGCGGACCTTTCAGCTGGCTGCAAGTCGCGCTCAGCAAAAACGAAAGCGACAAGACGACCGCGCAATGCCTGCTCAACGGCAGCCAGTGGGACGGCGGTGTCGCCTCAGTCGAAGGGTTCGTTTGGCCACCAGCAGCCGGACCGATGTTTTTTCGCCAGTTCTTTTGCATTCGAGCAAGGCTGGTATAAGAAACCGGCGGAAAGTTATCTCCTTGCAAGCCGTCTTGCAACCGGCCGTAACCCCAATCGTGCTAAATTTGCAGATCACCCATGAAGGAATCTGTTTATGGATCTGTTCAGAGACAAGGTTGTAATCGTCACCGGTGGGAGCTCGGGAATCGGGCGAGCCACGGCGGTAGCATTCGCAAGAGAAGGCGCTAAAGTCGTCGTTGCCAGCAGGCGAGCACCGGAGAGCCAGGAGACTGTCCGAATCATCGAGGCGCTCGGCAGCGAAGGCCTCTTCGTGAAAACCGACGTAACGGACGAAGCTGACGTCAGCGCACTTGTGCAAACAACCGTTGAATTCTTCGGCAAGCTCGACTGCGCATGCAACAGCGCAGGCATCGCCCAGTATCCGAGCACCTTTACAGATCTGGGCGAAGATGAATTCGACCAGATCATGGACGTCAATGTGAAAGGCGTGTGGCTATCAATGAAATACGAGATAGCCGCGATGCAACATACCGGCGGCAAGGGCTCCATCGTCAACATCTCGTCCGTTCTCGGCGTGGTGGCTTACCCGGGCTCGCCCGTATACACGGCCAGCAAACACGCAGTGATCGGACTCACCAAAGCTGCGGCTCTCGAATACGCCAAAGCAGGCATACGCATAAATGCCGTAGCGCCTGGTGTGATCGATACCGAAATGGCAGCGGCATTCGCGAAAAAGGATCCCGACTTCAAAAAATTCGCGCAATCGGCTCACCCGATTGGTCGAATCGGCACCACCAAGGACGTAGCCAGCGCCGTACTCTGGCTATGCTCCGACAGCGCCGCATTCGTGACTGGACATACCATGTTCATCGACGGCGGAATGACCGCACGCTAGGCTGAACGAATTTTGTATAGACGTGAGCCGGTCTGGCGGCCTGACAGATCGCCCCTCACAGTCACTTAACAAGCTGTCCCAACCAGGAACCCGTTTGCGTAGGACGACGTCTTAAACCTGGAACAATGTCGCAGGAGCGGGAGGCCCGCCAGCCGGGCGACACCACTCCGCCCCTGAGATGTTCATTCCCTGAAGCACAGGACGCTGCGACAGCCCGGTTCGACCCGCTTGCCCCGGCATCCTGGAGGACGGCTTATGAAAGATTACGCACGAGGAGGACAGCGGTTTGCATTGACCCTGATAGCGGGATTGCTGCTCGCATGTCCGACCGTCTTGGCCCAGGCTCTACCAGGGCAAGGGTCCGACAATTATGCCTTTCGAGGCACTGTCACCGGGACAGGAGACATCCGCGATGCATCCGGAAGCCTCGTCGGTCGTGTTGTGATGACAAATCCCGGTGCTCGGTTCGACGTTTCGACAATGAGCATAGATAAGCAGGGCAACGTCGTCGATGCAAACGGCCTGCCGGTTGGGCGAATGGTACTCAATCGGGGCTTAACCGCGCAAAGCGGAAGCGTTGCCCCCCAGAGTACCCAGTCATATGGTTCTTCGCCACCGACATACGGCTCCGGGTCACCGGCTTATAATCCGGCACCGCAGGGGTACGGCTCGCCATCGCCGGGGTACAGCTCGGCACCACAGCAGTACGGCTACGGCTCCGCATCGCCGCCTTACAGCTCTGCCCCTCAGTCGTACAACTCGTCGCCACCGGCGTACGGCTCTGCGCCCCCTCGGACCGTGATGACGAACACCGGACAACGGATAGTATTTGACACCAATGATCAGATCGACATGTCAAAGTTGACTATGGACAGAGAAGGCCAGGTATTTGACGGTAAGGGCAGATTAGTCGGTCACATTTCTAATCCAAGTAATGTCCGGGCTGACGGTCTAGAACACGGCGTGCCACCGCCCCTGGTGACAGCGCCAGCGAAGACCATCGATCGGGCGGCACCGCAAGCTTATACAAGCGCAACTCAAGATTCCGCCGCCGTTGTAGAGAAACGGAGCAAGCGCGGCACCGCAAAAGCAGCAGCTCGCGCCGCTAAGGCCAACCTGCTGGCCTCGCGCGCGGCGGATTTATCCGCGAGGCGAACGAAAGTGGAGAGCAGAATTCGCACTGAACATCAAGAAGGCAGGCTCTCCGACGAACAATTCAGCCAGCTACTGATGAATCTGGAGTCCACCGCACGGGACGAGCAGCGCTTCGAGCGGGACAAAGTCTTGAAAGATCGGGAAATGCGCGATCTCTACAAGAGATGGGACACCATAATGGCTGATATCGATAATGACCTGGCAAAAAACGCAAGAAGCGCAGTTGGATTGCGGACACGATAGCTGCTCAGAGTCAAACCACTCTTATATATTGGTTCAGCTGCTAAACAGCTTTTCAAGCTCTTCGTTTCTCGGTCACCTTTTGATTCCGGCGAGCTGACTATCGTCGACAGGTGATAGTATCAACCCTATTACTTACGGCGGTACGTCCCGCCTCAAAAATCGTCCGTTCGTCAAGAGGAAGAGTCTGATGAATTCCAAACGCGCCCTCATTGCCCTGGCTGCGGGTTCTCTATTGTTGGCGGTTCCTGGTCCAGGAATTGCAGCGCAGAAAGCTGCTGGTGGTACGACGAAAACTACTGCTGCACCGCAGGCAGCTGACGAGGCTGCAATCCTGGCAGTGCTTGCCGGGTTGGCCGCAGCCGCATCCAATGCTGATGCGGAGAAGATGTCCACATTGTTCATCATTGACGCTACTTACGTAGACGAAGACGGGCAACATACAAGGGGACGTGAAGAACTCAAGAAGCGTTTTGCTCAAGGCTTAGAACGCAGCGGAAAGTCCAAAATCGAAGTCACTCCGGCTTCGGTGAAAATCGTCGGCCGAGACGTCGCCTGGGTAGAAGGCACATCTACCAGAAAGACGGCTGTTGGAGTTGAGCCAGGAGCGCGCTTCGCCATGCTAATGCAAAAGCAAAACGGCAATTGGCTTATTTCATCCGCTACGGAAACTCCCATAGTCAGCAAGTCCGCAGCCGATCACCTCAACGCTCTCGATTGGATGGTCGGCGATTGGGCTGCCGAACAGGGGACAACTAAAGTGCGGATGAACGCTGATTGGACCAGCAACAAGAACTTCATAGATTGCAAGTACGTCGTAGAACAAGCCGGAGCACTGGAAAAAATAGATCGTCAAATCATCGGATGGGATCCCAGCAAAGGACAGATCGTTTCATGGAACTTCAGCTCCAACGGCGGTTTCGGCTACGGAAGTTGGAGCAAGCGAGGCAAAGATTGGGTGATCGCCGCCGAAGGAGTCGATCCTGCCGGTACTCGGACCGCCTCAGTCAACATCATCTCCGGCAATGATCCAAACAAGTTTTCCTGGCAATCCGTGGACAGAGTCGTCGACGGATTGCCCGTGCCCGACACTGACCCTGTTACCGTGCAGCGTGTCGCCAAATAGCTAGCGCATTGGTCTGGGAAAAACGAGGGGCTTTTCTGATGAGAATACTATCGGCCATTTTAGCGATGACAGTCAGTGTCAGTGCAATGACGCCCGCACTAGCCAGAGGCTTTGGCGGCGGCGGCTTCCACGGCGGCTTTGGTGGTGGCGGCTTCCGCGGCGGCTTCGGTGGTGGTGGCTTTCACGACTTCGGCGGAGGCGGCGGCTTTCACGACTTCGGGGGTGGCGGTGGCATGCGCGACTTCGGGGGTGGCGGTGGCATCCACGACTTCGGGGGTGGCGGCGGCTTCCATGACTTCGGCGGTGGCGGCGGCTTCGGCGGGCGCTCCGGAGATTTCGGTGGCGGTTTTAACAACATTGCACGCCCATCTGATCGACCTATCGATACCGGCGGCTGGGGTAATCGCGGTGGGGGCGGGTTCTCAAACAGGCCAGGCGACGGTGGTAACCGCCCGCTTCAGCCTCAAGACGGATGGGGCAACAGAGGCAACCATCCCCTCAACCCAGACCACCCAACTGATGGTGGCTGGGGGCACCTGTCAAATTGGAACCAACATCAGAACAACTTCCACAACTTTGACAACAACAACTGGAATTCCAACAATATTCGCAACAACTTCAACCACTTCAACAACATCAATGTCAACAACTATGGTGGATGGGGACGATATGGCGGATGGGGACGATATGGCGGATGGGGCGGCGGAGCCTGGTGGGGATTTCCAGGCGGTTGGTATTGCCCAGGCTGGTCGTCCGCATTCGCGTGGACGTCTTTGGGACTTTCGAGCCTTACGGATTTCCTCGGCATCGCCATGATGGCCGACATGGCCGGAGGCGGCGGCAATGGAGGTGGGAACAATTATCCTTCAGTGACAAACGTTACCTATGAGGGTCCCAACGTCTACGTCAATGGACAACCGGCCGGCACGACGCAGAGCTATTACGATGAAACTCAGCAGCTTGCCTCCGACGGCGTTCAGTACGCCGATACCGAGGAACAGCAGTCAAGCGCTACTGCCGATCAATGGAAACCGCTCGGCGTTTTCGCTCTGGCGCAGCAAGGTCAGACCGAATCGAACATGCTTTTCCAGCTCGCAATCAACAAAGACGGCATCATCAGAGGCAACTATTTCAATCAACTGACCAATGAGCAATCAGAGGTCTATGGCTCGACTAACAAGAAGACGCAAATGGTCTCATTCCAGCTCGGGCAGAACAGCAACACCATATTCGATACCAGACTGGATGACCTGACCAAAGAAGACGCCCCGGTACTCGTCCACTATGGACCTAACAACACGCAACAGATGATGCTTGTTCGACTCAAGCAACCGAAAGGTCTTGGTTCTACTACCTCCAGCTAGTCAAGACAGCGTCCCAGTTTGATAGCCTATCGCCAGGGGACGTATCGCGCGCTCCCATAGCCAGCTTTGCAAGGACGCCTGCTCCGGGCGTCCAGGACGACCGCACCGCTTATGAACTCACGATCATCTCTGAGCGCTTGAGACGTCGGCAGATTCCGCCCCTTGAAATGGTACAATTGCCCCGCCGGGGGCAGCAGGTACTGAAACATGCGAGTGATTGCCGGTTTTCTTGTAGCGCTCTCGCTTTCGCTAGGGTTGGGTGTTCAAGCCGCGAGTACCTATGAAGAGTCTGACGCACAGCCGGACCCTGAGACGTCTGTGGGAGCGTCAGACCAGTATCCTCGCGTGACCGCTCTGGAGACCGCCCTTCTCGGGCAGACTTTTCCCGGTGATGAGTTGAACGCGCGCTTAACTCGCATGGAAACGAAAGTCTTCGGCAGCGCATCTCAATCTGTGGATTTAGGCGATCGGACAGACAAACTCCAGCAGTATGCCGAGCAAAAACTGAATAAGAAACTTTTTCAAGCAGCTCCGGGCTACCAGTCTGAAGACGCAGTAGACGAATCAACACCATCTGACCAATCAGACTATCCGCGCATCGTCGCTTTGGAGCAGGCAATTCTCGGACGGAGTTTTGTCGGAGAGCCGCCGGCCGAACGCCTCAGCCGCCTGGAAGTGACGGTACTGGGAAAGGCTTCGGACAGTGACGACCTGAGCCTGCGGGTTGAAACTCTCGAGAGGTACGCGGAAAAAAAACTCCATAAAAAGCTTACCCCTCAGCAAAGCAGTCAAGGATCATCAACAGCTGGTTCCCAGGGCTCGCAGCTCCCAAGACAACTGCTGTCCATCCTGGGCGGTGCCCTCCTGGGAGTAAATGGTCTCGGCAACATCGGCACTGCCGTTCAGCAAGCTCCGCCGCAGGAGCAGCAGGTCGCGAAGCCCCGTGAGGACGACGCGCTCGTCAAGGCGCCGGATCCGCCTCCCGCTACTGCACGGCTCATTACAAAGGTGGGCTGGTGCGAAACACAGGTCTTCGGGCGCACATTTCCCGAGATGCACCTTGCCGACCGTCTAGATCAGCTCAATCGCGAGATTGCCTTCAAGCCTGGCAAATCCGGGGTTCAGCTCATGGATGACATAGGAGCCCTCGTGCAAACAGTGCAGTCAAGAGCGAGCAGACCGGACTCTGTCAGCACTGCGGCCCAGTCGACGGTCCACTGATCGCTCGAAGGGAATAAGTAAGAGAGATGAGCGACCGTCGGGGACTGCCTGCATGCCTATGTTCAATCATCCAAACTCGTGGTGCCCCAGTGCGCAGTCCACGTGCTTGTGATCGCTACTATTTTTGGACTGGTGTCCAGCGGCCTTTGTCGTCTACGTTATTTTTCGTGACTCTGCCGCTGGGATCATGCCACTCGGTGTAGACCGCTTTTCCACTGCTGGGGTTGTAGATCCAAGTACGAGTGCCCTTGTCGCCATTGTCGCCGTAGCGCTTTTCTTTGGAGACAAGATCTCCGTTAGAGTTGTATTTGTTTGTCTCGTGCGTCTTATCGTCGTTGTCGATTTCTTCCTGCTTTAGTTTGCCTGTGGTGACGTCATAAGTTCTATGGGCGTTGAACTTCGGGTTTGTTTCGTCGGCCAATTTTTGGTGTCCGGTCTTTCCGTCGAATTCTTCATGCAGTGTCTTTCCCCAAGATGTTTTCTCATCGTGGGAAGTCTGCTTTCGGGTTTTCGCGTCGTACGTCCAGCGATCTTCATCGTAGCTTACTGTCGTTCCGGATGCGCGGGAAGTCGTGGTTGTGTCGTACTTATACGTCGTATGCCCGTCAGAATTCTTTTCTACGTACTCTATGTTTGTGCTTTGCTCGTAAGAAAAATTGAGCTTGGACACATTCAATTCAGCTTTGACTGTGCCAGTATTCTTGTCCAGTTCAGAGTGTTTCGTGAATTCGCCCGAGCCCGTTTTCTCAGACGTTTCAACTGATTTCAGGTCTCCGCTATCATAGAACTCAACCTTGGGCAGCGAGGTATTCGACTGGTGTTTGATATCCCATTCAACCTGTTTAGCAACCGCCAGCCGATCGGCAGGGCTCAAGTTGTGCATTTCCCGGGCAAGCGACTCTGGGAGGTATCCCGTTTGCGCGTGCTTCTCGAAATCCTTGGCCGTTGCGGCGACATCGATGCCCATTGTCAAATCTCCTTATTGCGTGCCAGCTCGCTTGCCGGTAAGTGGAGAAAGACTCTACCGACAAGATGTATCCGAGTTGTTTACGGGTGGGGGAGACCTAACGCCTTGTTCCCTACTAGTGCGCAGTCCACGTGCTTGTGACCGCACGCCAAAGCGGAGAGCCCATCACGCGTGACTCAGCCAAACGGGTTCGTTTCTCTCAAACAGCCAATAGCAGGGAAAACGGCGCTCAAAACAAAGACAGTGATGGCCGAGAGCCAGGGAAACTTAGGTCCTGGCTGCCGACGATGAACGAACCAGCGGACAAGTGATACCAGGCAGCCGATCGGAGCTCCGGCAAGACAGTAAAACCATACAAAGCCCGATGTCCAAAAAATCGGGAATCCGCCGGTATCGCCACCGATCCCTACTTCGGTGTGACCAGACAACGCCCAGCCGAGCATCGCCAAAAGAGAAGCCAGTAGAACTACTTGATGATATGGGTGAGCCGCTCCCTCCTTTCCCACCCGGGGCGCTACAAAATCATCGATCCCGAGTTTGAATGTAATTATCGTTGCCAGCATGGGCAATGCCATCAGTATTTGAAGCGGAAGTGTGATCGGAGACGAGAAATCCAGCTTGAATGCGTTGTCCCCGCCTCCAACACCAAAGATTGCCACACATAGCAGCGTGGACACTGTGAGAGTAGCCGCCTCTATGAGCTTGTATTTACCTTTCATGTAGTCGACTCGTTCTGCTTTTCTCGTATTGGTCAACGACACCCTGGTGCGTTCCTGACGGCATCTGCCAGCGAACCGACACTATTTTCCTACAAGCACCACCATTGTCTGAATAACTCCGTTCTTTACTACCAGGCCTTTAGTACATTTTCCTACAAGCCACTATCCTCTGAATAACCCCGTTCTTTACTACTGTCGGTTCCTTCGGCAGTTACTGTGCTTGCCGATTTCGCTCAGGGACACCTCAATCTGGTTGGCGACCTGGTCAACGCCGGAAATTTTTATGCAGTGTCGTCGGCTCAGCGGGTCAGAACTGCCAATGTCAATGCCGACAACATCATCAATCAGGGACTGCTCACAAATATTCTGCCGGCAGGTGGAGTTAACGGTTATTCCGGATTCTCGATCGTCTCGGCCCTGCAAGGTCTAAAACCGCTGTTGAAGATGACCAGATCGACGAACCCACGCGATGTCCGTGCTATCGCGCAAATAATGAAAACCGCGGCGGTACTGGCACAGCTAAGCGCTGCGGGAGATGCCTATCGCCAGATGCCCTAGGGCTGCCTTGGTGCTCACAGCTCAGAGACTACTCGGTAAAATCATCTGTGTCGTGTCGGCGCACGAACCAGCCAAGGAGTTCCGAATGGTAAAGAAGATAGCATTGATAAAGGGCGGCCTCCTATTTGCGACAGTGGTCGCAGTTTTGTGCGGTGCATTAACCAAGCCGGACGAGTTTAGAGTAGAGCGCTCCATCGTAATCAAGGCACGGCCGGAGGCGATCTTCCCGGTAATCGGAGATTTTCACAGAGCTACTGAGTGGTCACCGTGGGATAAGCTAGACCCCAATCTCAAGAGAACCTTCAGTGGCGCCGACAGTGGTAAGGGCGCCAAGTACGGGTGGAGTGGCAATAACGAAGTCGGTGAAGGCAGTCTGGAAGTGCTCGAGTTTGAGCCACCAACGAAAGTGGTCATGAACCTGCATTTCGTCAGACCGATGGAGGGGGACAACACTGTTACTTACCTGCTTGAGCCCCAAGGCGACGCCACCAAAATGACATGGTCGCTGCACGGTCCCAACAACTTCGTTGCCAAAGTCATGCAGGTCTTCATGAACTGTGAAGACATGTGCGGAAAATCGTTTGAGCGGGGGCTCGGAAACTTGAAGGCGATTTGCGAGAAGTAACGCTCCCGCCTTCGCCCCCAATAAGCACGTCCGCAGCGCAATTTTCTTGTGACGGCACGCGCTCGCAGATCTACCTGAGCCTGGCGTGCTCATCCCACCAACGCGACGCTAGCTTCTGGGCAGTGGCCACCTGCTGCGGTGACATCCTGGAGCCAACTTGATCTCGTTTGAGTAGCGCTTCTTGCGCAGATTTCTCCTCGTCGGCAGTGGCGGCAATATTCAACCATTTGTAGGCCTGCACGAGATCTACAGGTACGCCGGCTCCATCGGCAATCATGCTGCCAATTGCTAACTGAGCCTCGGGATGTCCTTGCTCAGCAGCTTTGAGAAACAAACTCGCTGCCTGTGCATAGCTGAAGGGCACTCCCTTTCCATCGTAATAGAGTTGGGCAAGCCTGAGCGTGCCGTTGACCGAGCCCAACTCGTGCGCCTGTTCGTATGCCTTGGCGGCCATCTCGTAGTTGAATTTGTCTCCTTCCTGGCCTTTGGAATAAAGGTTGCCCAATCGCACATATGCTTCGGGATTGCCAAGGACAGTAGCGCGTTGGTAAAGTTCGGCAGCCAACTTCGAGTCCCTGCACCCTGCTGAACCGGAACAATAAATGTCGCCCAGTCCGACCAATGCCTCACTGGAATCTTGGCCCGCCGCCCGAAGAAACCAGAGGAAGGCTTGCCAGGGATCGGCCGGCACACCTTCGCCCATATACATCCAGCCAAGCCGTGTTTGCGCTTCTCTCGAACCACGCTCCGCAGCCTGCCGGTAGAACTTGAACGCCTGTTCTGGATCCAGTGGCACACCGAGACCCCGCCCGCTGAAGTACATGTCTCCTAAACTGACCCATGCATCGGTATAGCCCTCGTCGGCGGCAGCCCGATACAGTTCGGCAGCTAGCACCTGGTCCTCAGCACCACCGCCACGATGAATGTCCGCCAGCTTTACCTGAGCTTCGGGGCAGCCCATGTCAGCAGCTTGACGGTAAAGCTCCCGGGCCTTGTTGATATCGCATGCGGTGTCCTCGCCTACGAAGTACATGCTGGCAAGGCGCATGATAGCAGCTGCATGCCCTTGCTTGGCCGCCAGGGAAAAATACTCGAGTGCCTTCGCGCAATCGTGAGGCACGCCACGTCCGTCGTGATGCATCAGGCCAAGCCTGTACCGAGCCTCTGCCGACTCCTGCCCGGCCGCGCCCAGATACCATTCGTATGCCTCCTGCCAGTCTCTCGGGACTCCATCGCCGCGCGAATATAGCTCTCCGATGCGGATTTTGGCATCGGCACATCCCTGCCGTGCTGCCTTCAAGTACCAATCGAGGGCCGCTCGATAATCCCTGGTGGCCGCTTCGCCCCTGGCATAGAGATCGCCGAGTTGCAACTGGGCCTCCACTATGCCACGGTCGGCCGCCTCGCGCACCCAGTCGATTCCACGCGCATACTCTTCCTCAGGCGGATTCGTGGGACTCCGCGCCCCCTCGCCTTCCCGCCGGGCTTTTTCTAAGTGTGCTCTTGCCTCCTGTACCCTGCGTAGCTCTTCGGCAGCCTTTTTCTTTGCAGGCCTTCCATAGAACCGCTCTGGATTGAGATGGCGCTCGAAATAACTGCACAGCCGCCTAACATCCTCGAGGGAGGAATCAGGGCTGAGCCCGAGAATGCGATAACAGTCCTGAAGATCGATCATTGCCCCGTAAGTGATTGGAATGTCACGTGCTCGTCCAGCATCACAGCATTCTAGCGACATTTATCGCGGTGCAGGTATCGCTCTCGCTACCCGGCAAAAGAGCTGCTGATGGCCAGCAGCACAATCAGCCCTGCCACACTCGAAAAGCTGCTCACGGTATTGATGAAGCGAACCTGCTTGGAGCACTACGTGAGGACCAACGCTAGAATTCGCCCTTCACGTTGATCGTCACTTCTTTCTTTTTTGGATCGACGTCGGGGTAAATGTCCATAGTCACGTCCTCGGTCGCTATCCGAGTAGGCGGAGGCGGCAATTTTAGCGGTGCTTCAAGCGGTACCGGCGCCACCTCGACGGCTGCCGAGGGATCCAGTACTTCCACTGGCGGTAGTGAAGTACTCTCAAGCGGGATGTCGGCGCGCGGACCAATTCCAAGCGTGGACAGCCGGTCCCAAACCTCCTCCATCAGAGTTGTCACCGCGTCGTCGTCGGCGAGTTGTTCTGCCGGTCGCATCGCTTTATCAGAGCCGGTCCGTGATTCATCAGCCTGGTCAGCCATCGCTCAATACCTCTAACCGGTCTACTACGAGTTTACCAAGATCACCCGGACCGGCTGAACGAAGGGTGCAGTGATTACTCGTAATCTCGGCGGTGAGTGGACAAGCCAAGGCAGCATTTCCGACGCAATGCGTGAACGCTAACACTTTATGGTTGGTCCGCATGGCCTGCCCAAAGAGCCTATAAGCGCATGGTCGAGGGGGACATTAACAACGTAATGCAGTACTATCATGCCCTGCTTGAGTACGCAGGGACAGCTTAGTTTAATTCAAGCAACGCTTGTCAAGAGCGGCAAAACATCATGTATCATACATGCGCTCGGGCAATGCCGCGGCCGCCCCGTCCATGACAACTGATTTTCGGCGAAATCCTTGGAAGAGTCCCGCTAAAATTTGCTGACGTCTCGTCGGTAACCTGGCATTCCCAAGAGAGATTGCCAAGGGCATCTCAATGAGGGAACAGGCGTGGCGTAACTGGCAGGGAGGAAAGACACATGTCCGACAAAGATGTCAGCGACAAGAGCGTAGGCAAGACCACTGATAATTCTAATTCCGGCGACGGAGTAGCAGTTCGTGAGGCGCAGGCTGGCTTTAAGGGTCTAGCCGATGACACAAAGGCCTACTACCAGTTTCGGAAGAACGGCGGGCGAGATAGGGACAGTTCTTCTATCCTGGGCGCTCAACCCGAATTTTTCGACAGCTCGAAAGCCAAGATTGGCGGGGAGGATGGCGACAAGGGCGGTGGTGTCTGGGAGGCCGCTCTCAACCAGAGGACACTCGGTGCCCCTGCCGCTGACAAGGCGGCGGAGGCAAGGAATGCCGCTGCCGAGAAGAGGTCCGCTGCAGAGGTGGACAGGGAACACAAAGAATTTGCCAACAAGACTACCAAGGATGCTCACGGGGATTCCGTACAACACAACCAGGACGGCGACGTTACATCCATCAAGCGACCAGATGGCAAAACAACTACTGTTGACTACGACGGAAAACACTCTCCCAAGGAAATCCAGGACGCTGACGGGCACACCTGGAAGAAGGACGGCAAAGATGGCAATAAGTGGAACGTTTACGACAGCGACGGCAACCGCACCGAGTCGTATAGGGATGTGAAGGTCCAGCCTGACGGCACCATAGTTGCCAAAGGCGCCGATCCTCTTGGTCATGCCAAAGAGCTCACCACAATGACTCATCCGGACGGGTCCGTGGACCGTACAACGCTGCGTAACGACGGCTCGGTGGTCGTCAACTCTGCCGATGGCTCTACTGCTGTCGCCCGCCCCGACGGAAGTTCCAGTTTCCGCAATCCGGACGGTTCCGGCTGGGATGTGCATTCAAATAGAACAAGAACAGAATGGCATCCTGATGGCTCGCGTACTGAATTCGACAAACAGGGCAAGGTGACCGGGGAGGTCGCTGCTGATAAGGGTTGGGAGCAGACCGGTAAGCCAGATTCCGACGGTACGATCCATTACAAGAATGGTCATGGGGATAAGATGAATGTTAATCCCACAGACGGCAGCTGGAACAGGACTTACGCCGACGGTACTTATGAAACTGATAACAAAGAGTACTATGTACGACGCAGCCCACCCGACAAGTACGGCAATGAACGGGGTTACTTGTTAGACAAGAAAACAGGCAAAATCAACGTCTTTGAGATCGACTCTAAGGGCAACTCACGCGATATTGAGACAATCAATCCTGAGCCACTTCATAAGCCAGGTGACCACTAGACCACACCCGAGAGTTACAGTACGCGGATCAATTGGCTATCGCTGCTCTTGAGCTTCCAATCGGCGTCGCTTAAAACGCTTTTGCTGTGATTCCGGCCTTGCTCCAGGTCCTGGGGCGGAGTACAGTTTGCCGTGGTCTTTCGCTAATCCTAATGGCGCAGCCACCGTAGATAGTGCCACGCCAGAGTTTCCGCCAGCTACGAGTGCGACCGTCGTGCTAACCAGTAGTCCGCAGCGAAGACTCGTCAGCCCTCTGGCGCTAGCTTTTAACTCTATAGACCGAGGTCGGTCAGCCCCGGGTGATCTGCTGGGCGAGGACCGCTTCGATCCCAGTGATACTTTCGCTCGGACTCCCTGATCGGCAAGTCGTTTATCGATGCATGACGATGATGCATCAGTCCATTTTCATCGAATTGCCAGTTCTCGTTGCCATAAGAGCGGTACCAATTTCCTGAGTCGTCATGCCATTCATAGGCAAAACGAACGGCAATACGGTCTCCGTCATGGGCCCAGAGTTCCTTAATCAATCGATAGTCGAGTTCCCGATTCCATTTACGTGTCAGAAATTCGACGATCGCCTCCCGTCCCTGAAAAATCTCGGCACGATTGCGCCACCAGCTGTCTTCCGTGTACGCCAAGCATACCCGTTTCGGATCACACGAATTCCAGCTATCCTCAGCTGCACGGATCTTTTGAATAGCTGCCTCTCTAGTAAAAGGAGGCAGTGGTGGCAAAGTGGGCATGGCAAGCTCCTACAACGCTATCTCGTGCTGGAAAAGGTGAAGCGAGGGCTCATATTACAGTAAACCGCGTCTCCTTGTCCAAATCGATCCCGCAAGCCACGTGGACGGTCACACGCATGCTAGCAAGGTCAATCTGGTGACGATTGCTGCTGCACCAGGCAGCACGCTGTCGTGCTGCCTGGCCGCTTCATCGCTACGACTGAGTCTATGCGCTCATTCTTATGGCAGTAACACGACGGATTTGAGCTACTGCCTCTTCAGTTGTCCATAACGCATTCGCCATAAAGCGCCAATTTATCAGGGCCGCCGTGTATCCGTCTCCGTACTCGTTTTGAGCACCGGCGGTAGCATCAGAAATCATCGCGACCTCGAAACCGTGCTCGATAAAATCGCGCATATGCGCCTCTACGCAGAGATTACCAACCGGTCCGGCAAGAATTATTTTCTCGATTCGAGTTCTGTGCAACTGCATAATCATGTCATTCGTTGAGGTTCCGTATGCTTTGTGAGGACTCGTGACGACGGTTCTACCGTCATGAATGTAAGGCTTGAATCGCTCTGGCACGTCTGCGCCTGATCCATTCAAGTCTTCGACACTCAATGGATCTTTGCGCCGAACCAAACCGATATCATGTGCCAATTGCTCGAGAGCACCCAGTGGCACGATCCACTGATCATCGTGGGGGTAATAGTAGTGTGGTGACATGAAGACCTTTAGACCAGCATCCTTGGCGGCCTTCAAGAGCCTCTCCAAATTGTCGACTGTGTTGTTTTCGGACAAACTTTTCGCAATGAGCCCGTAGGCGGCACCGCTCGGTGACAAGAAATCATTGTGCATGTCCGTCAAGACGAGTGCTGTTCGAGACGCGTCGATTGTCATGCCCGGGTTTGGATGGAAATTCATAGCTGTGTTCCTCGCGTTTTCCAAATGTTGGCAATGCAACCGCCAACCCGCCGCGGTGCTGCGCCGGAGATGGGTTGGCAGGTATCTAGTTTGGGTGTACGATAGGAGACAGATCTGTCTCCTATCTTCATGGTAGACCGATCTGTCTCCATTGTCAATGCTGCAGGGTACTATTTAATGTTGTGGCCCGAGTGAAAGCGAATGGTCGACATGAATATGAAAGGGACCGAAATAGATGCTGGTTCTAAACGCCAAATTCTCGTAGACACTGCTCTCAAGCTGTTCGCGCAGTATGGTTATCACGGCACTGGAATTGACTTGATACTCAAAGAGTCCGGCGTCGCTAAGAAGACCATGTATAAGTACTTCCCCTCCAAGGAAGACCTGATCGTGGAGGTTCTCCGACAGTACGGACAACGTTTCAAACGCGCTCTTGAGTGTCGGCCGGGGCCCAAAGCAGCCGGCCCGCGGCAGTGCCTGTTGGCTATCTTCGATGCAGCCGTCCAGTGGTTTGAAGAAGACGGATACCACGGATGCATGTATATAAATGCAATGGGGGAATATGCCGAGGGCAGCAGCGAGATACGCAGGGTCTGCCAGGAATTCAAAGACGAACTCAGGGATTACATTGCCAATCTCTGCACCAGCGCCGGAGTGTCGAAACCGCGCTTGGTCGCTAACCAGATCTCCTTGCTGCTTGAAGGCGCGATCGTAACAGCGCAGGTCTCCCGGAAGCCCGACGCGGCTGAGACGGCGAAACGAATTGCAGACTTGATTATCAAAAACGCATCGTCTACAGGAAGTTCTTCGGGCTCTGCCGTACACCGTAGATAGCGTGGCTGTAGCTGTATGGAATTCCGCTCCTGCCCGATGACATGAGCGAAATTGATCATGTCTTGAAACCGGGCGAAAGACAGGCTAAACATGCTCGCTCGCGCATTGCCAGACGGGAAGCAGGCCTTAATGCATGAGAACAACCAAGCTCCCACTATGGACACTGGCGCAATCACCGGGCAGGTCACCATCGTACAGCAGCCCAGGAACGCGCCTAAACCGCACGGCAGAGGAGCGACAGGCAATTCGGCCAGGAACAAAAGGAGTACTGGAGTTGTGAACACTAACACAACTACGCAAGTCAGCCAAACAAGCCTTGGGATTATTCGTGGAGTACTCATGGTGTATGCGCGGATGCTGCGACGGGGTGACGCTTTCGGTTAGCCTCTTCAACGTTACAGCAAAGTTGTAAACAAGTTGTTTACCGAAAAGAACTTACCATTTCGATCAGTGACGGTTGGCCAAGTCGTAACCTTTGCCAGATCTACAAGCAGAAGCATTGCTTATATAGTTTCTCTCCGCGAGCCTAAACTGAACAGTGCATACGAGAAACAGATCACCAAAGTCACTGTGAGATCAAAATAGTACCAAAGATCGTACTCAACAGGGAATGATGCAAACCCAGTCTGGCTGGGGGTTTCCCCAGCACGCTTCCAGGGGAAGCCCGAGTTTTTCATCTTGCCGTACGTAATTTTCCCATGGCGCACGTAGAATGAAACGTGACGCCGCAACGCCACGCCTGAATGGATACAGATGTCCGAGATGGCATCCTGAGCCGTTTTCATACCAACCCAAGAACGCACAACTTCATCAGGACGATAAGGATTATAGTAATGATAAGAAATATACGCCACCGTCCGCGATGCCCTCAAGGATCTGCACTTGTTGAAATGGGACCGGCATTGCTGATATTGCTTATGTTTCTCTTCTTCCCTTTAACAAACGTGATTGCAGCCGGTGTCATGTACGGATCGTGCATGACTTTAAATAGCCTGCAACTCAGGGAAGCTGCACTTCTGCCGGCGTCGCAGGCTCAAGCTTCGGATGGCCCTATTAAAAAGGCGATTCCAGATGCCTGGGCCAGTGCGGGTCTTGGACGTTTCGTCAAACCGGTGCACGCTCCCGCAACAACTGTCACATATAAGGACGGACCGACCCCGGGATCCAAGATTGTGATCATAACTACTTCGCTGCAGTGCAGTCCCTTTGTGCCCACGCCCTTCATTCCCAATGTGCCTGGTCTCAGCTCACCAATCGCTTTTCTGTTGAAAGGTGAGCGCCCGGTAGAGAACCCCAACAATGTCGAGCTCTAAGATCGGAGGTAAGAAGATGTTGTACAGAAGAAATAGGAGCGGACAGGCCCTGGCGGAGGTCTTAGCCGGCGCGTTCATCCTTGTGACGATCTGCCTGTTTGGCATGGACCTGCTCTTCATGGTCATCGCCAATCAACTTAACGACGATCTGGCAA
>Ga0066388_100000550_pt1 | contig 18135 bp, 16 predicted proteins | sample PanSoiMetaGPlot6_FD_64539 | JGI IMG/M metagenome (GOLD analysis project Ga0066388, IMG submission 64539) | Tropical forest soil microbial communities from Panama analyzed to predict greenhouse gas emissions - Panama Soil - Plot 6 (Hybrid Assembly) | ecosystem: Environmental > Terrestrial >... | reverse complement strand
TTGCAGCAGCTCGGAGGTCAGCTGATCGCACCGGAGCGCCGGTCTTCCGAATACCTGACAGAATTTGTTGCCGCGGAGGTCAGGAAATGGGAGGCACCGATCAAGGCGAGTGGTGTTCAGTTGTGACGGCTATCGACTAGCGGCGACTAAGGGGAGCCAATGAAGCTGCAAGAGATCAAACTGCGGACTGTGCGCCTACCGCTGATATGTCCCTACGTGTTGTCGTATCGCACCTTCACCGAGTTCGAGCCGATTGTCGTCGAGGTGCGCGACAGCGACGGCCGGGTCGGTTGGGGCGAAGGGCACATCTCGCCCGGCTCCAGCCGAGAGACCCGTGAAGGCGGCCGGGCGTTCTGCCGGGAACACGCCGCCGCCGCCGTCGGCCGGGACACCAACGAGGCAAAAGCCGCCATTGCGGTCGATGTCGGCGCGAGCAAGGTCGCGGCGACCGCGCTGCTGACCGCAATCGAGATGCTGGAGGATCATCCGCTCCTGACGGTTGATCGTGAAATCAATCTTCCGCTGCTCACGCCGTTCAACGGCTCCACGCCCGAGGAAATCGAGCAGGAGGTGGAGCGGCGCCTGGAAGACGGGTTTGGCACCTTTAAGATCAAGGTCGGCAGGGCGGTGGACGACGATGCGCGGCGCGTCAAGGCGATCCAGCGGGCGATTGCCGGCCGAGCGACCATGCGGCTCGATGCCAACCGCGCTTATTCCGAGACCGATGCCTGTCGGTTTGCCGCGTCCCTCGATCCATCCGGTATCGAGCTCTTCGAGCAGCCTTGCCGCGCCGAGGATTGGGACGCCAATGCCAAGGTCGCGAGCATATCTCCCGTTCCTGTGATGCTGGACGAACCGATCTGTGAGCTTGCGGATGTGAAGCGCGCGTCCGGCATTCCGAACGTGGGCTTCTGCAAGCTCAAGCTCAAGCGCTTCGGCGGTCTTGACCTGCTGCGGCAGGCGCTGGACGCGGTGCACCAATTCGGCATGGACTGCGTGCTCGGCGATGGCCTCTCGAGCGAGCTCGGATGTTGGATGGAGGCTTGTGTCGCGAGCGCCACGATCCGCAATGCGGGCGAGTTCAATGGGTTCTTGAAGCCCAAGGTGCGGCTGTTCGCCGAGCCGCTGCGGTTCGTTGCAGGCGAGCTCGTGCTGCCGCCCGGATTCAAACCGACCATCGACGCCGAGGCGCTCGCGGCGCATGAGATCACGTGCGAGCGATTTGCGCCGGCAGAGGCTGGTTGGGCACCGCAGGCAAACTGACTGCGTACCAAAAGCGCAACGCAAGAGCCGCGTAAATCGCGGCAACCGGCAATCTTTGAACGTTGATCTGGTGCGGGAGCTCGCTCTATTTGCGCGGTGGCAGGATTACCTCGGCGCTGCCAGCGGTGTTCGCCATGCCGTCTTGCCGCGTGCCGGTGATTTCGACGCGCACGGTTCGGGTGGCGGCGTTCTTCGACACTACCTTGCCAGCATAGGTCGTTACGTCCCCGTAGAGCCCAGGCCGGCGCACCTGCACGTCCAGGCGCTTCAAGAAGCCGTGGTCCCCCATCCAGTTGGTCAACAGCGGCGCCACCCAGCCGAAGCGCATCACACCGTTGTCGAATGGCGCCGGCATGCCGCGGCCGGCGGCCATGTTACCATCTTCGTGCTGTTGCGAATATTTCACCGGGAATCCCGTTGCCGGATTGACCATCGCGGTGTGCATCGCTCTGGTCAGTTCGAGATACCCCCAGCCGCCGGCCTTGTAGGAGGGGCCTATCGCGGCATTCCAGCACACCATGTCGCCGATGGTCAGCGGACCGCGAAGGATCGAAGGCAGTTGCTCGCCATCCTGGACGTCTTCAAAATGCAGTGGCGTGGCGCCGCGGCGATATTCATTGCGCCACGTCTGCTCGAAGCGATCGAGGTCGGCTTGGGAGAATTTGGGGACCTCATGCTCCATCATTTTCTCGAGGCCGACCTGCGTCGCCATGATCATGGTGCCAATGGCCTTGGCGACGACCTCCTGCTTTTGGTTCCAGTAGGTCACTTCTGAAATGACGAAGTTGAGCCGCCGGTCCTGCTTGTTGCGCTTCTCGTAGAACTCCTTTTGCCGGGGCTCGGAGCGCAGGCAGTCGCCAACTATGATCGGCTTGAACCACTCCACCTCGACGCCGCCGATCAGGGAAGCGAGCGGCGCCTTCTGCGGTGCGCCGTGCAGGATCGGATAGCGCTGTGCGAACACGAAGGCCGGGGGTGCCATCAGGCGACTGGCCCCGGACTTGGCAGCGTAATCGGCATCGGTCCACAACGGGTTGTTGTCATCGGTGCCGTATGCAAAGTGACGCACCGCGTCGGCGGTCACGTCGTTGATCCAGGGCTTGCGCTCTTCACAAATCTGGCCGGTCAATTTCTCGGTCGCCGCCTTCCACGCATCGATCTGAGCGTCGATGCTCGTTTGACCGTCTTGCATCTTCTCCACCACTGCCGGCATCACGCCCTCCGTTCGCTCGGCGGACAACCGCCGGGCGTGATTGCACAAAATAATACAGAATTTCACATTTCAATACGGATAGTCAGCCTGAACTGTCAATATGTTTCCCTTTCCGCCGCAAATGTAGCGTTGCGCAGTTTCATTATATGAAACAGCTGTACGCCAAACGCGTTCACGTCGACTGCGCGATCCGGCTGATGGTCGTATCGACATAGTCCAGCCGCTCCGCCGCGGTCAGTTCGCCGTTGACCACGCGCGCAAACGACGCGGCGATGGCACGGGTTCCCGCAGCCGGATCGAGCTTTCCGAGCAGCGCGGCCGATAGATCGACGTCGATGTGCTCGGCCATGCGTTGCGCTGCCCGCGGATTGGCGCAGATCTTGATGGTCGGCGCCAGCGGATGGCCTACCGGATTGCCCGAGCCAGTAACGAACATAATGACTTGGCAGCCCCCGGCCGTCAGTGCCGTGATGTTCTCAACCGCGGCGGAAGGCGCATCCATCATCCACAGTCCGGGGCGCGGCGGCCCCTCGGCGTAGTCGAGCAGACCTTCGATCCTGCGGGTGCCGGATTTGGCCAGCGCGCCCAAGGATTTTTCCTCGATGGTCGACAATCCGCCCGCGATATTGTCGGCGGTCGGATTGGCGCCGAGCAGGTCAGTGCCCTGCTCCTTGGCGATCTCGTCGCGACGCGCTACGGCGCGCAGCAGCGCGGCGCCGACTTCCGGACTGGCAGCACGCGCCTGGAGGATCGACTCGGCGCCGAGGCATTCGACCGGCTCGGAGAAGATGGCCGTGCCGGAACTGCCGATCAGATAATCTGTGAAACCACCTAGGCACGGATTGCCGATCAGCCCCGAGGTGACGTCGGAGCCGCCGCATTCGAGGCCGACAATGAGATCCGTCAGAGCGATCGGCACGCGCGCTCCCTGAAGGGCCTTGGCCTGCATGTCTTGCAGGATGCGCTGACCGCGGCGCAACGACGCCGTGACGCCGCCTTCGTCGAGCAGCGACAGCATCGTCCCCGTGCGGCCCAGGGCGTGCACTTGCTCGGCGACGCGTTGGGCGCTCGCAAGTTCGAAGGAGACGATCAGGCAATCGGACACATTTGGATGGGCCGCCATGCCCGCCATGGTGCGCAGCGCGAGCTTGAAGTCATCGCCCAACTGGCCGCGTCCGAAGCTTGCGCGAATGAACGCGACGCCCGGCGTCTGATCGGCGAGCTGGCGCGCGAGCGGATTGACGTTGTCTGCCGCCGCCAGCACGACCACGTGGTTACGTACGCCGACCGTTCCGTTGCCGCGCCTGTACCCGGTCAAACCGTCCAACTTCATGTCAAGTAACTCTCGTCGCCGTCTCGCCTGCGTGTGACCCGGCCTCCGAACCCCCCAGCGCTCAGGCAAAGGAAATGCCGCCGCCGCCGCGCGGGTCCGAGCCGCCAAGATAGCTGCCATCATCGTGGCAAAGCGCGGCAAAGGCGAGCCCGAAGGCGAGATCGTAGGCGCGCGGAGATGTGCGCAGACGCCAGCCCTTTGCCTCCAGCCGCGGACCGAATTCGCCGAGCCTGCTCTCCATTTCGAGCCACGCCGATTCGGCAACGAAGCGCGGCGCCTCGACGGCCTCGATCGGCGACCGGCCGTGGTCAACGATGTTGAGGATGGTGTGCAGGACTGCTGTCTGCATGCGCGTGCCTCCCAGGGCGCCGACGGCGAGCCAGGGCCTGCCGTCCTTGAGCACCACTGTGCCGCAGATGCCGGTCAACCGGCTCTTGCCGGGCGCGATCGAATTCGGATGCCCGGGATACGGATGAAATTGATACATGCAGTTGTTGTAAATGAAGCCGAGGCCAGGGGTGATCACGGCTGACGCCGAACCCAGCGTGTGGGTGAGGCTCACCGCATTGCCGTCGACATCCAGGGCGCACACGTGAGTCGTGTGTATGGCTTCGCGATAACCGATGCCAGGGACCTCGATTGGGCGTTCGCTGCGCACGAGGTCGGCGAGTTCGGCGCCATATGATTCCGAGCACAAGCGTTCGACCGGCACGGTGAGGAAGCGCGGGTCACCCATGAAACGCGCCCGGTCGGCGAAGCTCGCCTGGATCGCGCGGGCAACCACGTGAATGTATTGCGCGCGATCGGTTGCGTGGATGGTGCGCAGATCAAAATGTTCGAGTGTGTTCAGGAGCTCGATCAGCTGCACCCCGCTCGCCGGCAGTGTGAGACTGTGGATATCAAGGCCACGATAGCGGCCGACCACGGGTGGGCCGATGTCGGGCTCATAGGCCGCGAGATCGTCCGCGGTGAATAGGCCGCCATTGGCAGCCATGTCTTTGGAGATCTGCCGCCCGATGTCGCCGCGATAGAAGTCCCCGGCCCCAGCGCGCGCCAGCCGCTCCAGCGTGTTAGCATAAGCCGGCTGACGCACCAGCGTGCCGGGCAGCAGGTATTCGCCGCGCGGCGCAAAGATTGCAGCGCACTCCTTGTTCGATTTGATGCGATCGAGGCCGCCGATATGGCCGGTTTCGGGAATTTCGAGCCAGCGGTCATAGACTTCGCCGGAAACCGGCACGCCATCATTTGCCAGCGCGATCGCCGGCTGCAGCAGGGTCGCCCATGGCAGCCGGCCGTAACGCTGGTGTGCGGCAGCAAATCCGGCCGGTACGCCCGGCACGACGATCGACTTGTAGCCGACTTGATTGGCGCCCTCCTTGACTGAAAACCGTTCGGCGTGGCCGTGAATCTGGCCCAGCACCTGGTTGGCAAAGATGTCGGGGTGGGCCAGCGATCCGGCGCGACCGTGATAGCCGACGACGGTCGACTGACCAGTCTTCGCGTCGTGCACGATCAGGCTACCGAAGCCGCCGATTCCTCCCATGAACGGATCGACGACGCCTTGAACGAAGCCAGCGGCCAGCGCAGCATCGACCGCATTGCCACCAGCTCGCAAGACGTCGACGCCGACGGCGGCGGCCGTCGGCTGCGGCGCGACAACAACACCCTTTGCGGCATAACCGCGGGAAGTCCGGAATGCGTTCGCGCTCGCCCTGCCGACGCTGTGCGCCATGGCCGTCCCCGCCCGCTGCGTTCCGGATGCGGCGCTCACCGCTGCGCCGGCAGGTTGTGCGCTCACGCGCTCCTTTTGGTACGCGTCGGAAACTTGGTGAGATAGCGGCGAACTTCGGCCGCGATGCGATCCGCGGTCCGTTCGGCGAGCTGGTGCCCGAGCTGCTCGGAGCACAGGCTCGGATCGCCGAAAAATCCGTCGGTCGGAGCATACTCTTCGATCGACAGCACGGCCTTGAACGGGAACGACCGCAGCGTATCGGCGGCGGTGCGGTCCGGCAGCTGACGCTTGTCCATGCGCACCGAGCCGGGCGCATGCGCCATCGCGATCGACAGTTCGAGTGAGCCCCCATGGCCGTCGGCGCCGTAGCGTTGGTCATCGGGCCGGATATGCGAGAGCAGCTCGGGTCCCAGCACTTCGGCGAGCCGGCCGCGATTGGCGTCCTGATAACACATGTAAAGCAGATGGATGTCTGCTTTGTACCCCGCTTCCTCGATGCCGGCCATGGCGGCAGGATCATTGCCGCGATGGCCGCTGATGACGAGCACGAGGCGATAGCCGTCGCGAATGAAGTTCTCGCAAAGCTCGCGCATGATCAGCGCGAGAGTTGTGGGCTTGAGAGCGACGGTGCCTTTGAAATTCGTCTGGTCGCAGGCCATGCCGTAGGGCAGCGCCGGTGCCACGACCGCGTCCAACCGCTGCGCGACCAGCCGGCTGACGAGGCGCGCTGTGAAGGTGTCCGTTCCCATCGGCCCATGGGTGCCGTGCTCCTCGGTTGACCCCAACGGGAAGATCAGGATGCCGGAGCCAGTCTTCAGATATGACTCGACCTCGTCGAAGGTCATGCGATCGAGCTCGCGGAGCATTTTAGCCCTCCCTATGGCCTTGAGGTTTCGGGAGCGCCGGCGGCGCTGCCAATCGGCGGCGACCACGACGACCGAAGCCGCTGGTTTTACTAAGCATAAGATGCAACAGTATTTCAATATTAAAAATCGGAGAGCGCGCCGCGCCACGGCGTAGCCCGCTATCGATCTGGCGGCTGCCCGCGCCGAAAGTCCATCGTTTGGATTTGATGGCATCATTATTTGGGAAACTGCTGTCCGAGGTCGCGCGCCACTTCCAGCATCAATTCGAGCGCGGCGCGATGTTGCTTGGAATCGAAGCGCGACTCGGGCCCCGAGACTACCAACGCGCCGGCCATGACGCCGTCACCGCTGAGTACCGGCACCGCGATGGACGCAGTGAAAGGCTCGCGCCCCCGGTCGATCAGGTAGCCGCGCTGGCGGATCTTGCTGAATTCGTCGCCGCGCGCGCCAGAAAAGGCGAGCAGCACGCGCCCCACCACGCCGCTGGTCAGTGGCAGCCGCGCTCCTTGCTCGACATGGTGGCGGATCGCATGCTTGGAGCTCTCGCGGTAAAGGCAAATACGCACCTCGCCTTCGCGGACGTAAAACGACGCGCTCTCCCCGGTGCGATCGCGTAATTCCCGCAGCCGCGGTCGCACGACGTCTTCCATGTGGAACTGGCGCTGGTAGATCTGCGCGAGCTGCCAGACTTTCGGACCGAGCTGAAATCCCATGAGCCGGCCACGCGTGAGAAAGCCGGCCTGCTGCAGGGACTGGCACAGCCGAAGCAGCGTGCTTTTGTGGATTTTGGTCCGCCCCGACAATTCCGTTAGCGTGAGCGAATCCTGTCCTTCAAGAAACACGTCGAGGACGCCCAACGCTTTGCGCACAGTGCCGGAACCTCGAGTGGTCATCAGCGGCCTCCAATGTCCCTTGCAGTTCAGCACGCGTGTCCGACGTGTCGCACCGGCTGGCAGGTGGCCTCACAGGACTTTTCCGATTGCAAATAATAAAAACACGTTTTAGCATTCGAAGCAAACTTCCGGTCTCGAAATCCTTCGCCGCAGGCAATCCCAGGGAGCAGTCGCCCATGGCCACCGCCGACCACATGACCGTGATCGAAATGGGCAAAGGAGGCGGCCCGGAGGTGCTGAAACCCGGCGTACGGCCGCTGCCGACGCCGAAGCCGGATGAGATCCTCGTCAAGGTAGCCTTTGTCGGGGTCAATGGTCCCGACATCATGCAGCGCAAAGGACTTTATCCGCCGCCGCCTGGCGCCTCGGATCTGCTCGGCCTGGAAATCAGCGGCACGGTGGTGAGCGCCGGTGCGAACGTCAAGCGATGGCGGGACGGCGATCGCGTCTGCGCGCTGACCAACGGCGGCGGCTACGCGGAATATTGCGTGGTTGACGCCGATCACTGTCTGCCGATTCCGCATAACCTCGATTTCCAGGCCGCAGCATCGCTGCCCGAAACCTTCTTCACGGTATGGAGCAACCTGTTCATGGACGGCGGGCTCAAGAGTGGCGAGACCCTTTTGGTGCATGGCGGGGCCGGTGGCATCGGCACCACTGCGATCCAGCTTGGTAAGGCGTTCGGCGTCAAGGTCTTCGCAACCGACAGCCCTAGCGAGCGCTGCGCGTTCTGCCGTGAGCTCGGCGCCGATCGCACCATTGATTACGTAGCCGAGGATTTCGTCGAAGTCGTTCGCGCCGAGAGCGGCGGCGCCAACATGATCCTGGATATCGTCGGCGGTCCTTACATCGAGCGCAACATCAAGGCCTCCGCACCCGGCGGCCGGATCGTCCAGCTCGCCTTTGCGCTCGGCGCCAAGGTCGATGTCAATTTCATGCCGATCATGCTGAAGCGGCTGATCTATACTGGCTCGACCCTGCGCAGCAGACCGGCCGCCTTCAAGGCCGAGATTGCCCGCCAGCTCGAAGCCAAGGTCTGGCCGCTGTTCGAGAGCGGCCGGGTTCGCCCCGTCGTCAATCAAGTCTTTCCGCTCGCCGCAGCGGCCGACGCCCACCGCCTGATGGAAAACGCCGGTCACAAAGGCAAGATCATGCTGGCTGCATGACGGCGACGCCCGGCTGTCGTATCAGGGAGATCCGGAGTGACCACCTCGCTCGATTCCGAAGCTCACGCCCGCGGTGCCGCGACGGCGCCGCTGGAAGGGATCCGCGTGCTCGAGCTTGGCCACATTGTTGCGGGACCGACCGCGAGCATGATTCTGGCCAAGCTTGGTGCCGATGTTATCAAGATCGAGCGGCCCGGCTCCGGCGACCAGTCGCGAATCAGCCGCGGCGACCAGGGTTACTTTCTGGCATTCAACGGCCGCAAGCGCAGCGTCACGCTCGACCTCGGCAAGCCGGCGGGCCGCACCGCTTTCGCACGGCTGCTGAAGACCGCCGACATCGTGCTGGACAATTTCGGACCGGGCGTGCTCGACCGTATGGGGCTTTCGTATGCGGAGATGGCGCGAGTCAACCCGGCCATCCTTCATTGCGGCATCAAGGGATTCCTGCCCGGACCCTATGAGCACCGCAACCTGCTGGACGAGCCGGCGCAGATGATGGGCGGGCTGGCCTATATGACGGGTCCGCCGGGAATGCCACTGCGCGCGGGCGCCTCGGTGGTCGACATATCGGGCGCGATGTTTGCCGTGATCGCCTTGCTTGCGGCCTTGCACCGCCGGACGCAAACCGGCCGCGGCGAGGACATTCGCGTCGGCCTGTTCGAGACCGTGGTGTTCCTAGTGGCGCAGCACATCGCCAAGGCGGGAATCTCCGGCGAAATTCCGGCACCGATGACGCAGCGCGGGGCCGGCATGGACCTGGGATGGGGCATCTATAGGGTGTTCGAGACCAGGGAGCAGCGCCATGTCTTCATCGGCGTGACCAGCGATTCGCAGTGGCAGAGTTTCTGCCAGGAATTCGGCTGGGACGAACTATGGGCCGACGACAAGCTGCGCAACAATGCCGGGCGGCGCGCCGAGTTCGCCATGCTGACTAAGCGGACCGAGGACCTTGCACGATCGTTGAACTTCAGCGAAATCGTCACGCGGCTGGAACGCGCCAATATCCCACATGCGCCGGTCAATACGCCGATGGACCTGTTCACCAATCCGCACCTCGTGGCGCGCGATCACTTCACGCACCTTACGGCGCCCAACGGCACCAGCTCGCCGATTCCAAAGCTGCCCCTGCAGTTTCTGGACGCCGCCTATCCGCCGGACGACGATCCGCCGAAGCTTGGACAACACACCGTGGAAGTGCTGTCCGAGCTTGGCTATACGCCCGCCGAGATCCGCGAGTTCTGCTGAAATCCATCTGATTTAGTCTTTGCCGCCGACCGGCTGGATCGAAAGCATGCTGGTCAGATTGTGGACGTGGACATGATCGCCGGCCGCCACTGTGGCAGTGACGATGCCGATCGGCTGACCATAGCGCAGCAACTTCTCACCGCGTTGCACTACCGAACGGGCGACCTTGTGCCCGAACGGAATGTCGCTCCGCGTAGCGATGGAACCATAGGTCGTCCCATCGGGAGCACGGAATTCCACGGTGCCGCCTTTGGCGACATCATCCAGCACCACGCCGACATGATCCCTTTGGGACAGCACGAGCGCAATGGTCGGCGTCGCTTGGGGCATGAGCTTATGATTGCGCGTGCAGTGGTCCCGCGGCTATGGCGTCGCGCCGGATCACTTCGAGAAGGAGGCGGCAACGCGCGGCTACCTGTTGGCCACCGTCAAGGTCGCCACGGACAAAACCGGCGCGATAGGCTTCGATTTCATCCATCGCCCGCAACAGCTCGGATGCCCGCAATGACAATTCGACACGCTCCACCCCGTTGAGATATTCGGCGTGCATGACGTCAGCATGCGCGGCGGTCAGCTTCATGCGGTGGCACGCAAAATTGAACCAATGGCTGCCGGCGAGCATAGTCGCCTCTATGATTGCTTCGTAGTCGGAATCGGTGAGCTTTTGCATCGAGCTTTCGATACGGTCGGCCTTGGCCTGGTGCAGTTCGGGAGTCATCCGTCGATAACCGACTTTGCCGCCGCCACGCATTTCGCATAGGCCTTGGAACAGGCGCGGATGACGTCATCGGTGATCGGCTGGTCTCCACGAATGCAGGGGTCGCGATGTTCTTCGATGATCTCCATGGCGGAAAAGGCGCTAGCAATGGCGAGTGGCAGTGATTTTTCGATCTTCGGCATGCCGACGTGGATAATGTCCACGCCGAATACGTATTCCAGATGTCGCTTACCGTCGGGCCCGCTGACCGAGTAGATGTTGGGAATCTGCGTAGCGAAGCTGTCGTGCTCACGGGTCACCCCGGCGGAGTGGAGCGCGGCGTTAATGATCGCGGTCCCAGCGTTGAGCGTCATCCAATACCAAAGCTCGAAGTCGGCTTTTGGATCGAACCGCGCGCGCAACCTGTCGAACCGCCTGAACTTCTCGACGTGCGCTGCGGTCCGCATCGTGCCGGCTCTGCCCTCCCTCACTGGCCGGACAATTTCGTATATGATGAAATGCCCTGTCAACTATAGAAATCCGAACGCAGCCAGCGTCAACTGCTCATGTCCACGGCAAGCAGACTTTCGCGGAAAACCTAGAAACCGAGTTTTGAATTTAGAAATGCCAGTGTTGGGGCGATCGCAAGAGACGCCTATGCCCGGACTGCCCTCAGAGGATTTCAGCCCCTTGGACATCCTGTTTCCAGGCCAGGGCCCAACGTTCGATGCGCACCAATATCGCGTTCATCGCATAGCCGAGAACACCGAGCGAAACAATGCCAACCATGCTGACGTCGGTCTGAAACGTCAATCGTGCGTCCATAATGAGATAGCCAAGGCCGCGCGTTGACGCGATCAATTCCGCCGCAACCAGGGCCAGGAATGCAAATCCCAAGCCGAGCCTGATGCCGACGGCTAAGCTTGGCAGCGCGGACATCAGCACGACCCGATAGAAAATCTGCAGGCGGCTAGCGCCGAGCGTCGAGGCTACCTGAATCAAGATCGGATCGCTGTATCGAACGCCAGCCAGGGTGTTGATGAAGATCGGAAAGAACGCCGCATATGTGATGATGAAGATCTTCGAAGCTTCGCCGATGCCAAACCACAGAATGGCCAATGGCAGCAGCGCCAGCACCGGGATCGGCCGAAACAACTCAATGATCGGGTCGATCGAGTTAAAGATTGTCGTGCTCATGCCGGCAATGATGCCGAGGGGAATCGCCAAGAGCGTGGCCAGGAAAAACCCCGCGAGCACACGCCCGAGGCTGGCCGAGACATTGCCGAAGAGGCTGCCGTTCAGCAGCAAATGCCAGCCCGCACGCGCCACCGCCGACGGCGGTGGCAGGAACAGCGTCGAGACGAAGCCGCTTCGGGCAAGGATCTCCCAGCTGAGCACGAAGATGACGATCGCCAAAATCCTAGTGAGGCGCGCCGGAAACCGCCTCTCGCGAATCTCCAGTTGCGGCATGTCTGGCGATCTCCATTTTGAACGTTTCCTCAGCTTCGCTGTAGAAGCTCAGGAACTCGAGATCCGAGCGGCGGCGCGGCCGCGCCAGCGGCACAGTAACCGTCGCGAACACCTGGCCCGGCCGCGACCGTAGCATAACGATCTCGTCCGCTAGGTAGGCGGCTTCCATCATGCTGTGGGTCACGAACAGGACCGTCTTGCGCTCCACTTTCCACAAACGCAAGATTTCGTCCTGTAGGAATTCCCGAGTCAACGCATCGACGGCGCCGAACGGCTCGTCCATGAGCAGTACACGCGGATCATTGGCGAGCGTGCGGCCAATGGCAACGCGCTGCTTCATGCCGCCGGACAGCTCGGCCGGATAGCGGTTTTCGAATCCCGTAAGCCCGGTCAATCGGACATATTTGTCGACCACGGCGTCGCGCTCCTTCCGACGCATACCGCGACAGGTCAAACCGAAAGCGATATTGCCGCGCACCGTCAGCCAGGGGAACAGGCCGTAATCCTGGAACACTAGCCCGCGTTCCGGCCCCGGGCCGGATACCGGTGCGCCGCCGACCTGGATCGATCCCGAAGTCGGCCGCACCAGTCCCGCCACCATAGCCAGTAGCGTGCTCTTGCCGCAGCCGCTGGGCCCTAGGATGCAGACGAACTTGCCCTGCGCCACCGCCAGCGTGGTCTCCGTGAGCGCAAATACCGGGGCACGGGATTCGGCCTTGTAGACTTTGCTGACTTTCTCAATGACAATTTCTGCGTCCGTCATTGACAGCTTTCTTTCGGACGTCTTTTGCAGTCAGCGGATGGTCCTTTCGTCAGACGTCGACCTTCACCAGCTCAGGACGCACCTCGCGCAGCAGAGCGGGCCGCAGCCACTCCCGGACTTCGATCCGTTGATTGATCCGGCCGATTGAAAGCAGAAAGTCCGTCATCCTCTGCAAATCATCGACCAGCGGCTGATCGATCATCATGGCGAATGTCCGCTGCTTCATCATTGACAGCAGCACGTCGGTGGCGATAGCCGGCATTTCGTTCTGACGCACGAACTGCGCCGCCTGAGCCTGGCCGTCCGCGGTCTGGATTTGATCGTTGGCCTTGACCAGCCCGCGCAGCACGGCCTTCACGGTGTTCGGATATTTCGTGATGTACTGGTCGCTGGCCAGCAGCAGGTTATAGGTCTTGAACAGTCCTGATGCCCGTTGCAACACGTGGGCGCCCGGCACCTTCTGGGTCGCGGTCCAAAGCCATGGCTCCCAGCAAATCAGGCCATCGATGTCGCCGGTGATGAAGGCGGGGATCTGCTCCGGCGCAGTCATGTGAATGAGCCCGATCTTCTTCTCATCGAGGCCGTGTTTCTTAATGTAGAGCCCGATTAGCATTGTTGCCACTGTACCCTTGGTCAGGGCGAGCTTGGCGCCTTCCAACTGCTTTGGCTTAGTGATCTCCTTGCGCACTACCATACCCTGATCGGACGAGAAATCGGTCAAGGGCGCGAGACACTTGGCGGGCCCCTTGTGCGCCATCAAGCCAATGGTCGGCACGTCGCCGGTGGCCGAGATGTGCACGCCGCCGCTGGCGAGCGCCTCATTCATTTCTGCCGCCGAATTGAAATACGTCATGCTGACGTCGAGGCCCTGATCGAACAGGTGATGCCCAATGGCGAGCGGAAACTGCGCCGACTGACCCGCCCCCTTGGCCTGGCCAAGGACGACACGCTTGATCTCGAGCTCGTCGGCGGTTGCCGGCAGTGGGGCCGACGCAGCGCCGGCAAAAGTGGAGGCGCCAAGGAGCATTAGCGTATCGCGGCGCGTGACGCCCCGGTCGATTGGTTTTTGGGACATGGCCATCTCCCGTGATGAAGATTTCCCAGCGTGGCGCTTCACTTGCTTGTTGTCGTAGCTCGCCTACTCGTTGCAGGTAACGGAGCAGTTTGGCAAGCCCGCCATCCGTGGCGCCGCCGATGTTTAGTATATGTACATAAAGTTTCCTCTTTGTATCTGATAAAGACGCTTGTATCCATGGTAGCAGCCTTCCGCCATGATGCGAGACGCAATTCGTCGCGCAATTCGGCCGCCGCGTATGACCGCCAAAGTCACTGACCTCAAGAGCTTGGACATGATCCGCAGGCTGGTCGAAATGCCGACTGTCAGCCGCGATTCCAACCTCGCTCTGATCGACTACGTGCAGAGCTATCTGCGCGGCCTGGGCATCGACAGCACGCTGTTCTTCAGCGACGACAGAAAGAAGGCGAGCCTGCACGCAGTCGTCGGGCCGAAAAACCGCGCCGGCATCATGCTCGAAGGGCACACCGACGTGGTGCCGGTCGACGGCCAGAGCTGGACCGTCGATCCTTGGAAGGTGACGGAGAAAGACGGCAAACTGTTCGGCCGCGGCGTTTGCGACATGAAGGGCTTCGTCGCCGTCGCGCTCGCCTTTGCGCCGGAGTTCCTGTGCCGCAGCCTCAAGATGCCGATCCACTACGCCCTCACCTTCGACGAAGAGATCAGCCGCGTCGGCATCAGCAAGATCGTCGACAGATTGGGACAGAATGCAGCCCGCCCGGCGATGTGCATCGTCGGCGAGCCGACCGAGATGACGGTGGTCATCGCCCATAAGGGCAAGAAGAGCCTCCGCTGCCGAGTCCGCGGCTTCGAGGCGCACTCCTCGATCTGTCCTTATGGCGTGAACGCGATCGAATATGCCAGCGAATTGATCGCCTACATCAATCAATTGCAACGCGAGGCCGCGGCCACCGGACGACACGACGAGGGGTTCGACGTTCCCTTTACCACCTTCAATGTCGGTGTAATGCAGGGCGGAACCGCGCTCAACATAACGGCTAAGGATTGCACCTTCCAATTCGAATTCCGCCATCTGCCGCAGGACGATCCCGAACGGCTCTATGCTAAGATCCAATCATACGCCAAACAGACACTGGAGCCGCGCATGCACAAGGTGCACCCCGATAGCGGCTTCACGTTCGAGGAAATGTCGTCGTTCCCCGCGCTCGACACGCCGCCGGATGCCGAAGTGGTACGTCTTGCCAAGAAGCTCGCGCGCAAGAATGAGCACGGTAAGGTCGCCTTCGGCACCGAGGCGAGCCTCATCGCGGTGCGCGGCGGTATCCCGAGCGCCGTCTGCGGTCCCGGCAACATAGACCAGGCCCACAAACCAGACGAATTCGTCACCGTCGAGCAGTTCAAACTGTGCGAGGACTTTATGCTCCGCCTGGCGGATCACCTCGAGGGCGAGGCTACGCGCCTCACGGCGCAGTAGGCCGAAGGCCGGGACACGCATGACTTGGCGCATCGGCGTCGATATCGGTGGTACCTTCACCGATTTCGCCCTGCTCGAGGAGGCAAGCCGCCGCATCTGGGTCCATAAGCAGCTGACCACGCCCGCCGACCCGGCGCACGCCGTGCTCGAAGGCATTCCGATCCTGCTCGCCAAGCCTGGCGCCGCAATGGCCGACGTGAGCACGATCGTCCACGGGACTACGCTGGTGACCAACGCGGTAATCGAGCGCAAGGGCGCCCGCGTCGGCTTGCTGGTCACCGCCGGCTTCGGCGATGTCCTCGATATCGGTCGTGAGCTCCGCTACGACATGTTCGATCTGCGCCAGCGTTTTCCGAGTGCGCTGGTGGAACGCCGGTTCCGCGCCGAAGTGCGGGAGCGAATACGCTACGACGGTACGGTCGAGACGCCGCTTGATCCAAACGCGGCGCGCGCCGCGATCTCGGAATTGGTCGAGCGCAGGAGCATTGAAGCGCTCGCGGTATGCCTACTTCACGCCTGCGCGAACCCGGCCCACGAGCAGGCGATCGCGGCGATTGCCGCCGTCGATTTTCCGACCTTGCCGGTCTCGACCTCTGCCGACGTGTGGCCGCAGATCCGCGAATTCGAGCGCTGGACCACGACCACGCTGAATGCCTATGCGCGGCCGATGGTCGACCGCTATCTGGGTCGGCTGGAGCAGGGCCTCGCCGCACTCGGCTTTGCCGGACAGCTCTATGTCATGACCTCAAGCGGCGGCACGGTGCTGCCAGCCATTGCGCGCCGCTACCCGGTGCGGCTGCTCGAATCGGGGCCGGCGGCCGGTGCGCTGATGGCCGCGACTCTTGGGCGCCGGCTCGGCGCCCGCGACCTGCTTGCCTTCGACATGGGCGGCACCACCGCCAAAGGCTGCATTATCCGCGACAACCAGCCGCTGCGGCGCTACGATTTCGAGGTCGCGCGCCTACACGAGTTCAAGCGCGGCAGCGGCCTCACGCTGGCGATCCCGGTGATCGACATGATCGAAATCGGCGCTGGCGGCGGCAGCATCGCGACGGCCGATGCGCTCGGCGTACTGCGCGTGGGACCGGAAAGCGCCGGCGCCGATCCCGGTCCGGCCTGCTACGGCCGTGGCGGCACGCAACCGACGTTGACCGACGCCAATCTGCTGCTTGGGCTTTACGACGCGGAGCGCTTCTTGGGCGGGACCATGCCGCTCGACGCCGCGGCGGCGCGTTGCGCCATCACCACCGGCGTTGCGACCCCGTTCGGTCTCGACGTCGAGCGCGCGGCCAGCGGTATCCACGACATCATCAACGAGGACGTCGCGCGCGCCTTCCGCATCCACGCCTCAGAGCGCGGTGTCGATTACCGGCACTGCACGATGGTCGCCTTCGGCGGTTCGGGTCCCGCTCACGCCATTCGCATCGCGCGCAAGCTGCGCATCCGGCAGGTAGTGGTCGCGCGCGGCGCCGGTGTATTCTCGGCCCTCGGCCTGCTCGTGAGCCCGCTCGCCTTCGAAGTGGTGCGCTCGTGCGCCGTGTCCTTGGCGGACATCCGCGAAGGCTGGTGGCAATCCTACATTGCCCCACTCGTCGCTGACGCGGCGGCGCCGCTTCATGCGGCCGGCGTCCCACCAAGCGCGATCCGGCTGCGCTGCCGCTTGGACATGCGCTATGTCGGCCAAGGGCACGAGGTCGAGGTCGCCCTGCCGGAGGAAGCTGCGCGACTCGACTCCCCCGCGCTCATGGCGCTTTTCGAGGCGCGCTACACCGCGCTCTATGGCCACACGCTGGCGGCGACTGCAGTGCAGATCGTGACCTGGAAGATCGAAGCGGTCGGGCCCGACCCGCTTGGCGGGCGTGCCCTCCATATCGAGGGCGATCCGGCGTGGCGACCGGCGGGACGTGCCAAGCGCATTGCCCACGTCGATGAGGCAGGCTCCGTCGATTGTGCGGTTTACGCCCGAGCGGTGCTAGCGCCTGGCGATCTGATCGAAGGCCCGGCGCTGATCGAAGAACCGGAGTCGACCTGCGTGATCGGCCGGGGCGATATCGTCCGCGTCGATGCCGAAGAGAATTTGGTGGTGGACCTAGCGCCCGGCGCCGCCACGGCCGCTGCCGCGGAGCCGGCGCTATGAACACGCCCGCGTTCGACGCCGTCAGCCTCGGTATTCTTTGGCATCGTCTCATCTCCATAGCCGATGAGGGCGTTTCGACTGTGGTGCGCACCGCGTTCTCGACGGCGGTGCGCGAGGGCTACGATCTATCCGTCATGCTGCTGGATGCCGATGGCGCGCTGCTGGCGCAGAGCACGCAGAGCATCCCGTCTTTCACTGGCTCAGCGCCGGCCACGCTGCAACACATGTTGCGCCGCTTCCCGCCGGCAACGCTCCGCCCCGGCGATGTGATCGTCACCAACGACCCCTGGATGGGAACCGGCCACCTCTATGACATCAACGTGATGCGGCCGATCTTCCGCGATGACCAAATCGTCGCCTACGGCTTCTCGATCACGCACTTGCCCGATATCGGCGGATCGGGCTTCGGCAGCGACGCCGGCGAAATCTACCAGGAGGGCCTTCGGCTGCCGGTCTGCAAGCTGGTATGCGAAGGCCGCCGAGACGAATTCCTGCTCGAGCTCATCGCCGCCAATGTGCGGGTGCCAGAACAGGTGATCGGCGACGTGATGGCGAACGTGTCATGCACCGCGGTTGTTGAACGCCAGGTCGGCGAGTTCATAGAGGAGTATGATCTCGCCGCGCTCGGCCCGCTGTCTCGCCAAATTCAGGCCGCAACTGAATCCGCGCTGCGCGCGCGCATCCGCACCATGCGGCCCGGCACCTACCATGAGACGATGACCGTCGAGGGCATCGAGACGCCGATCACGCTAGCTTGCAGTGCAAAGGTGGAGGACGGCGCCGTCGCCCTTGACTTCGCCGGCAGCGACAGATGCGTGTCGTTCGGCGTGAACGTGCCGTTCTGCTT
>Ga0066388_100000547_pt1 | contig 18161 bp, 17 predicted proteins | sample PanSoiMetaGPlot6_FD_64539 | JGI IMG/M metagenome (GOLD analysis project Ga0066388, IMG submission 64539) | Tropical forest soil microbial communities from Panama analyzed to predict greenhouse gas emissions - Panama Soil - Plot 6 (Hybrid Assembly) | ecosystem: Environmental > Terrestrial >... | reverse complement strand
GTCGGGGCGGAGGGCCTCGCGCAACTCGGGATCGCGCACGTTGCTCTCCAGGTTGTCGCGGCAGATCTCGGCGATCATCTTCATCTCGGGCGAGTCGGCGTCCACGATCGCGTTGGCGAAGGTGTCGAACATCTGGGTCAGGTTCGCCCGCAGGTCGGCCAGCTGCTCCGGATGCTCACGGAACGTGGCCTTGTCGTCGTCGCTGTACGCCGGGTTCTCCACGGGCATGATCCACTGGGCCGTTCGCTGGAAGAGCGAGAGCATGCGCGCGCGACCGACCAGTGCCGAGGTCATCTGCACCGCGGTCGACCCGGTGCCGACGATGCCGATCCGGGCGTCGTCGAGCTCCACGTCGTGGTCCCACCGGGAGCTGTGGAACACGGCACCCTCGAAGTCCCCGACACCGTCGAAATCGGGAACCCTCGGGTGGTGCAGGACGCCGGTCGCGGCGATCACGACGTCGACGTCGTCGCGGTGCCCGGCCGCCGTCTCGACGCGCCACCGGCCGTCGACGAACCGGCAGCTCGTGACCTCGTCGCCGAAGCGGACGTCGTCGACGATGCCCTGCTCGCGGGCGATGCGCTCGAAGTAGGCCTGGATCTCCCCGCCCGGCGAGTAGCGGTGGCTCCATTCCGGCTCGGGTGCGAACGAGTACGAATAGAGATGAGACGGGACGTCACACGAGAGGCCCGGGTACGTGTTCTCGCGCCATGTGCCGCCGACACGATCGGCCTTCTCGAACACGGTGAAGTCGTTGAGGCCCTGCTCCTTCAGCTTGATCGCGCTGAGGATGCCGGCCATCCCGGCGCCGATGATCGCGAACCGCAGCGCGCCGGGTCGCTCTCCTGCCTCGTTCACCTTGTTCCTTTCTCTCGATTCCGGCCATCATCACATCATCAGCCGGCATGCTGAAAGATACGAGACATGAGCCCGGTCGACGTCCGCCGCGCCGGCACCCGTCCGCACACGAACATGGGCTGGCTCGACAGCTGGCACAGCTTCAGCTTCGGACGCCACTACGACCCGGCCAACACCCATCACGGCCTGCTACTCGTGAACAACGACGATCGTGTGGCACCGGCATCCGGGTTCCCGACGCACTTCCACCGCGACATGGAGATCGTCACCTGGGTGCTCTCGGGTCGCCTGGAGCATCGCGACTCCGAAGGCAACCACGGCGAGCTCTACCCGGGCCTCGCGCAGCGGATGAGCGCGGGCACGGGCATCGAGCACTCGGAGATGAACCCGTCCCCCACCGACGAGGTGCACTTCGTCCAGATGTGGGTTCCACCCGACACGGACGGAATTCCACCGAGCTACGAGCAGCGTGACATCAACGACAAGCTCGACAAGGGCGGCCTGCGGGCGATCGCTTCGGGTCAGGAGCACGATGGTGCGATCGCGATCCAGCAGCACGACGCGGTGCTCTGGGGTGCGCGCCTTCGGCCGGACGAGGCCACATCGGTGCCGGACGGTGCACACGTGCACGTGTTCGTCGCCGCTGGTGACGTCGATCTCCGGAACGCTGGCGTCCTCGGCGCCGGCGATGCCGTTCGGCTGTCGAACGCCGGCGACCTCGCCCTCACGGCGGGGTCGACGGGCGCGGAGATCCTCGTGTGGGTGACCGCGTAGATGCGTGGGAGAATCGCGCCGTGACCGAAGCTCCCGCCGACGTCGACGCGGTCGTCGTAGGCGCCGGTATTGCTGGCCTGTACGCGCATCACCGTCTGCGCGGGCTCGGGCTGACCGTCCAGGGCTTCGAGGCGGCCGCCGACGTCGGCGGCACGTGGTGGTGGAACCGGTATCCGGGCGCGCGGTGTGACGTCGAGTCGATGGACTACTGCTACTCGTTCTCGCCCGAGCTCGAGCAGGAGTGGACGTGGTCCGAGCGCTACGCCACGCAGCCGGAGATCCTGCGCTACCTCGACCACGTGGCCGACCGGTTCGACCTGCGTCGCGACATCCAGTTCGAGACGCGGGTCACGGCGGCGACGTGGGATGAGTCGAGCCGGCGCTGGCTTGTTACGACCGACGGCGGCGACCACGTATCGACGCAGTTCCTCGTCATGGCGACGGGCTGCCTCTCGCAGGCGAAGGAGCCCGAGATCGACGGGATCGCCCGCTTCGGCGGCGACATCTTCCACACCGGTCGCTGGCCGCACGAAGGCGTCGACTTGACAGGGCGACGCGTCGGCGTCATCGGGACCGGCTCGTCAGGCATCCAGTCGATCCCGGTCATCGCCCGACAGGCCGAGCACCTCACGGTGTTCCAGCGGACACCGAACTTCACGATGCCGGCCAAGAACGCGCCGCTCGAGCCCGAGGCGATCGCGGCGCGCAAGGCTCGGGCACGAGAGATCCGCCAGGCGATGCGGTCCTCGCGTGCCGGCGTCGTCGTGCCGATGCCCGAGCATGCCGCGCTGAGCATCGACGACGAAGCCCGGCAGGCGCACTACGACCGGGCATGGGAGACGGGCACGTTGTACGGCATGGTGGCCGCGTTCAACGACCTCCTCATCGACCGCGACGCCAACGACACCGCGGCGGAGTACGTGCGCGGGCGGATCCACGACATCGTCGACGATCCCGATGTCGCCGAGCGCTTGTCGCCCCGGAACCATCCGTTCGGCACCAAGCGGCCTTGCCTCGACACCGACTACTACGAGACCTACAACCGCGACAACGTCACGCTCGTCGACGTTCGCGCCACGCCCATCACGGAGATCACGCCGACGGGCGTCAGCACGACCACCGACGCGTTCGAGCTGGACGCGATCGTCTTCGCCACCGGCTTCGACGCCATGACCGGCCCGCTGCTCGGTCCCGACATCATGGGTAGCGATGGGCAGTCGCTCCGTGAGAAGTGGGCCGCGGGCCCGCGCACGTATCTCGGTCTTGCGATTGCCGGGTTCCCCAACCTCTTCATCGTCACGGGGCCCGGCAGCCCGTCCGTCCTCGTCAACATGGCCGTCGCGATCGAGCACCACGTCGACTGGATCGCCGATTGCATCGCCTATCTGCGCGAGCACGACATCGCTTCGATCGACGCGACGGGCGATGCGGAGGACGCCTGGGTCGACCACGTGAACGCGGCCGCGAGCGTGACGCTCTTCCCCCACGCCAACTCCTGGTACATGGGTGCGAACGTCCCGGGGAAGCCGCGTGTCTTCATGCCGTACATCGGCGGCTTCCCACGCTACGACGAGACGTGCCGCGAGGTCGCTGCGAACGACTACCGCGGGTTCACGCTGACGCCGGCAGCCGCGTCCGAGCCCGCGCCGTCCGCGAGCTGAGGGGCCACTCGAGCTACTCGAAGTTCTCGGTGGAACGCTGCGTGAAGCGCGTTGCCGGCCACTTGCCCGAGTAAACGGCGTCGTAGCTCCAGTCCGGCTGCTTCTCCCGTTCGCGCTCGTCGAGCACGGCGTGTCCGTCCTCGATGTCAACGATGGCCGCGATGAGCTCGGGCTCGACAGGGTGAACGGCGGCATGGGTGTGCGCGGCAGCTGCGTCGGGAAACAGGCGGCGGATGTCGCCGACTACGAGCTGGTGCTGAGTGGCGAGATTGCAACGGGCGCTGTCGGCGACCGTGCCGATGCGCTTGTCGAGCTGAGCGAGGTCGGCGTCGTTCGCCTCGTCCTTGCACATCCGTTCGAGGATGGCGGCGATCTCAAGTCCCTGTTGCTTGCACGGGACACACTGACCGCACGACTCGACGGCGAGGAAGCGGCTGACGCCGGCGGCCACGGCGACGAAGTCGGTCGCGTCGTCGAAGAGGATGAACCCGCCCGTCCCCAGGCCGGTACCGAGCGCGCGCATCGCCTCGTAGCTCACCGGCGTGTCGAAGTCGTCGGCGAGGATCAACGAGTTGGCGACGCCGGACATGGCTGCGACGTGGCGGCGCCCGGGAAGCGGGCCGCCTCCGATCTGCTCGATGACGTCACGCAGCGGCGTCCCCATTGGCACCTCCGCCACGCCGTCCCGCTGCGTCCGTCCGCTGATCGTGCAGACGATCGAGCCCGGGGACTCATCGGTGCCGGCCGACCGGAACCAATCGGCGCCCGAGGCCAGGATGCCGGGCACGTTGGCGAGAGTCTCCACGTTGTTCGCCAGCGTGGGCGGCGCGTCCGTGAGCTCGCCGGGCGCGGCCATCTCGACCTTGGCCGCCGAGGGCGCCGGATCGGCGCCGAACTCCTCGGCGCCGTGACGGTACGGCGGGGCCACGCGCGGGAACGGGCCGCGTCCGTCGATGGCTTCGAGCAACCCCGTCTCCTCGCCGTACAGGTACTCGGGCGGCCCTTCGAAGACGCGGAGGCCGACGTCGATGGCCCAACTGCAGGCGTGGATCTCCTCCATCGCCGCGCGTAGCCGCTCCGCCTCGCGTGTGAAGGTCTCCTTGACGGCGACGATCACGGTGTCGGCGGTGACGGCGAACGCGGCGATGAGCGCGCCCTCGAGCACCCGGTACGGATCGGCCCGCAGGATCGCGTGGTCCTTGAACGACCCCGGCTCACCTTCGGCGGCGTTCACGACCACCGTCGTCGGCTCGACCGGCGACGCGTACGCGGCCACCGATGCCCATTTGCGACCGGTCGGGAAGCCGGCGCCGCCACGGCCGCGCAGACCGGAGGCCGCCACCTCCTCGATCACGCCCGCCGGTTCGAGGCGCACCGCCGCCTTCAACCCCTCGCCGCCGCCTGCCCGCTCGTACTCGGCGAGCGTGCGGACAGGGTCAGCCGGCAGGACCCGGGGGGTGAAGGCCACGACAGCCATTCTTTCCCCCCGGGAGCCGGTCGCGAACATCGGGCGGGCGAGATGGTCTGTGCTCAGACCTCGAGCACGACCTTGCCCGGGATGCTCTTGGTGGACTTGGCCATGAACGCGTCGCGTGCGTCGGCCAGCGCGTACACCGCGCCCACCTGCGGGAGGAGCCGGCCCTCGTCGACCATCCGGGCAACTTCCGTGAGCTGCGCCCGGCTCGGCTCACGGATGAAGTGCACGGTCCGGATGTCGTCGCGCTGGGTCTCCGGTGGGAGCATCGCCGTCACGAGGGCGCCGCCGGGCTTGACGATCGCCGCCGACCGCTCGAGGACCTCGCCGCCGATCACGTCGAAGACGACGTCGGCCTGGCCGGCGGCGTCCTCCCATCGGTCCTCCTCGAGGTCGACGAACCGGTCGGCGCCGAGCTCGAGGACGAGGTCCCGCTGGCTCGCACGGCCTGTCCCGACCACCTGCGCGCCGGCGTTGCGCGCCAGCTGCACCGCCATTGAGCCGACACCACCGGCCGCCCCGAGGACGACGACGGTCTGGCCGGCCTCGAGGTGGCCGTGGTCGAAGAGCCCCTGCCAGGAGGTGAGCGCCGCTTGCGGGATGGCGGCGGCGTGCACATCGTCCACCGTCCGGGGCTTCGGCGCCAGGTCGCGAACCTCGATGGCGACCTTCTCGGCGGCCCAGCCGTCGCGGTGGCCGTCGATGAGCCCATAGACCTCGTCGCCCACGGACAGCCCGGCCGCCCCGAATCCGAGCGCGGCGACCACGCCGGACCCTTCGTGCGCGGGGATGATCGGCCCGCGGTCGTGCCCGGCCCGGTCCGTCCGGAGCGGCCACGTCAGCTCGGTCGGCGTGAAGCTGGCGGCGTGCACCTGGACGAGGGCGTCGCCGATGGCCGGCGTCGGGTCGGGCGCCTCCTCGTAGACGAGGCCGTCGATGCCCTCGAGGCCCTCGGGCTCGTGGATGCGGATCGCCTTCATGGGGGAACCTCCTTGTCTCCTGTCACATCGGGGGGATCTGTCCGGTCATTCCTCTTGACACGCCGGGAAGAAGGAATGTGACCGATGGACGAGAACACCTGGTTGGTGGACCGCTTCGAGGAGCACCGGACCCGTCTGCGTGCGGTCGCGTACCGGATGCTCGGCTCGCTGAGCGAGGCGGAGGACGCCGTGCAGGAGTCGTGGGTGCGACTCAGCCGTTCGGACGCGAGCGTCATCGAGAACCTCGGCGGATGGTTGACGACGGTCGTCGCGCGCGTGTGTCTCAACATGTTGCGGGCACGGCAGACGCGCCACGAGGAGCCCATGAACGTGTTCGTACCCGATCCGGTCGTCAGTCATGAGGACGACAGCACGCCCGAGGACGAGGCACTCCTCGCGGACTCGGTCGGGCTCGCGCTCCTCGTGGTGCTCGAGACCCTGACACCGGCCGAGCGCCTGGCCTTCGTGCTACACGACATGTTCGGCGTGCCGTTCGACGAGATCGCCCCGATGGTGGACCGCTCCCCGACGGCGGCGCGACAGCTCGCGAGCCGGGCCCGCCGGCGAGTTCAGGGCGCGGCTCCGGTGCCCGACGGCGACCTCGCCCGTCAACGCGAAGTGGTCGACGCCTTCTTCGCCGCTTCACGTGACGGCGACTTCGACGCGCTCGTCGCCGTGCTGCACCCCGATGTGGTGCTGCGGTCCGATGGAGGTGTCATGCGCCGGGACGCCTCCGTGGTGAGACGGGGCGCCGAGAACGTGGCCGGCAACGCGCTCACGTTCGCCCGGCTCTCGCCGTTCGTCCACCCCGCGCTCGTCAACGGCGCCGCGGGTGCCGTCGTGATCCCGCGCGGGCGTCCGTTCTCGGTCATGGGGTTCACGGTCCGGGACGGGAGGATCGTCGAGATCGACGTCATCGCCGACCCCGAGCGCCTGGCCGAGCTCGATCTCGCCGGGTTCGACGATTGAGTCTCGGGCGGCGCCCAGCGGATCTGGTTGGTCAGGTCTGCTGAAGCGGAAGGATGACCTGGAAGCGAGTATTCCCCGGCTCGGACTCCAAGCGGATTTCTCCGCCGTGCCGTCCGACGACGATCCGCCACGCGATGTCGAGGCCGAGCCCGGTCCCCTTCCCCACCTCCTTCGTCGTGAAGAACGGCTCGAACACCCGCGTGCGGACGTCTTCGGGCACGCCAGGACCGGTGTCGCCGATTTCGACCATCAGATGGTCGTCGTCCTCGGTACGCGTGCGTACCGTGAGCGTGCCGTCGCCCTCCATGGCGTCGGCGGCGTTGTGGATGAGGTTCGTCCACACCTGGTTCAGCTCGCCCGGGAAGGCCGAGATCTTCGGGAGGTCGCGGTCGTAGTCGCGGACGATCTCGATGCCTTCGCCGAGCTTGTGCCCGAACATCGTCAGCGTGGCGTCGAGGCCGTCGTGCACGTCGACGGACTGGAGCGGGGCCCGGTCCATCTGCGAGTACTGCTTGGCCGACGCGAGCAGCCCCGAGATGCGCTCGGCGGCATCGGTGATCTCGTCGAGCAGGCTGTCGGATTCGAGCGCACGCACGGGATACGACAGGCCGACGCCGAGGTGTGGCGCGGGGACGACCTCGGCGAGGTGCTCGAGCCATTCACGATCGACACCGGCGGCGACCAAGGTGGGCGCGATCTCCCACGCGCCGGCCACGTCGTGGTCCTCGAGCCAATCGGCCAGCTCGTCCTCGAGATCGGACGCTTCCAGTGGCGAGAGCTTCGGCGCGTCCCGGCGCTGCTCGAGCGCCCCTCCGGCAAGGTCCGCGATCGCCTCGAGCTGGTCAGGCGGGAGCTGGCTGCGGACGATCAGGCCGATCTTCTCGCGCGTCTCCGCGAGCATGTCGCGCAAGCGCGCGCTGGCACTCGTCAACGCGGCCACCGGATTGTTGAGCTCGTGGGTCAGACCGGCGGTGACGGTGCCCAGCGCGACGAGCCGTTCGTGCCGCGCGATCGTGTCCGTTGCGGCTTGGCCTTGAATCGACCGCCCCTCGAGCATGTGGGTCGCCATCGGGAACCACTCACGGATCGCTCGACCGAACTCGGCCGCGGGCAGCTCGAACAACCGGCAGTCGGTCAGCGCCCGAGACGTGCCCGAGTACACCTGCGAACGTCGCTCACCCATGTACGCGTCGAACGCCCCGGTGTAGGAGCCGCGGTAGTCGGAACGGAAGAGCTCGATCTCGCCTCCCTGGACCCGTCCGAACATCGCGATGGTCCCGGAGAGGAGCACGAAGAAACAGGACGCCGGTGCACCTTCGGCGTGGATCGTCGATCCCGCCGAGTACTCGACGACACGCCCGCGCTCGGCCAGCCACGCGAGCTGGTCGTCGTCGAGCGCCTCGAACAAGAACAACGACCGCAGTTGCTCGGACGTCAGTCGCTCGGGCTCGGTCATCGGTGCTCCAGGTACCGGTGGAGGAGCTGGATCGCCATGGCCCCCTCGCCGACCGCGGACGCAACCCTCTTGACGGAGTTGGCGCGCACGTCGCCGGCGGCGAAGACGCCGGGAACGCTGGCTTCGAGGTAGTACGGGTCGCGTTCCCAACCTCGCGGCCGTTGCCCCTCGTGCAGCAGATCCGGTCCCGTCAACACGAACCCGCGCGTGTCCCGCCCGACCACGCCGTCGAGCCACTCGGTTCGTGGTTCGGCCCCGATGAACACGAAGAGGTAGCCGGCACGAACCGTCTCCTGGGCGCCGCCCTGGTTGTCGCAGAGCGTGAGCCCCTCGAGGTGCTGAGACCCGTGCGCCTCGATGACCTCCGTGTTGAGGCGAACATCGATGTTGGGGATCTCGGCGATCTGACGGACGAGGTAGTACGACATCGACCGCTCGAGGGTGTCACCCCGCGCCAGCAACGTCACGCGGCGCGCGTGCTGCGATAGGAACACCGCCGCCTGCCCGGCGGAGTTTGCAGCCCCGACGATGTACACCTCGTTGCCGCCGCAAGCGGAGGCTTCGGTCGCGGCCGAGCCGTAGAACACACCGAGGCCCGTCAGCGCGTCGGCACCCGGCACGTCGAGCTTGCGGTACGAGATGCCCGTCGCGAGGAGCACGGCATGCGAGACGACCTCGCCGCCGTCCGCGAAGCGCACCGCCCGCGACGACGGGCGCACGTCGAGCCCGACCACGTCGCGCGTCGTGAGGACCTCGGCGCCAAACTTGTGCGCCTGCCGCCGTGCCCGGTCCGTGAGCTGCGCGCCGGAGACCCCGTCGGGGAACCCGAGATAGTTCTCGATGCGCGAGCTCTGGCCCGCCTGCCCGCCCGTCGCCTGCCGTTCGACCAGGACGGTGCGCAACCCCTCCGACGCCGCGTACACCGCCGCGCCCAGACCGGCAGGGCCGCCGCCGACGATCACGACGTCGTAGAAGTCGATCGCGGGCGTCGTCGACAGGCCGACTTGGGCCGCCAGGTCGCTCATGCTCGGCTCGACCAGGTACTCGCCTTCGGGCGTCACCACGAGCGGGATGCTCGTCTCGTCGACGTTCGCCGCCGCGAGCAGGCGTTGGCCCTCCAGGTCCTCGGTCGAGAGCCACCGGTACGGCACCGAGTTTCGGGCGAGGAAGTCGCGCACCTCGTACGAACGCGCCGACCAGCGGTGCCCGACGACCTGCGTGCGGCTGACGGTTTGCTCGTCGGTGTCGCGCCACATCTCGATCAGCGAGTCGATGATCGGATACAGCTTCTCTTCGGGTGGATCCCACGGTTTGAGCAGGTAATGGTCGAGATCGACGACGTTGATGGCCTCGATGGCGGCGTCCGTGTCGGCGTAGGCCGTGAGGAGCGCCCGCCGTGCGTGCGGGAACAGGTCCATCGCCTCTTCGAGGAACTCCAGCCCGCTCATCTCGGGCATGCGGTGGTCGGCGAGCAGCACCGCAACCGGGTCGCCGCGCAGCTTCAGCTCGCGCAGCGCGTCCAGCGCCTGCGGGCCGGACTCCGTTCTCACGACGCGGTAGTCCTCGCCGTAGTGGCGGCGGAGGTCCCGGGCGACGGCGCGAGACACGCCAGGGTCGTCGTCCACGGTGAGGAGGATCGGCTTCCGGTCGACGTCCACGGCCATGCTGGCTCCGACGGTATCGGTCTCAGACGAACCGGTTGATCCGCTGACGGGCCGCGACCGCCGGTCGGTCGGCGACCGGGGCCGGCATCAGGTCCGCCGGGGCACCGGGGACTCGAGGTACACCGAGCAGGGATGGCGGCGGTGGCCGACCTTCGCGAGTTGCTCGATCACCAACAGGTACACGGCGCCGAAGAGGAGCGCGGCGACCACGTCCGAGAGCCAGTGCACGCCCAGATAGACGCGACTGGCCGCAACGAGCACGATGATCGCGCTCGACGTGATCGTGGCCGCCCACCACAGCGCGCGGCGATGCGTGACCAGTGCCACGATCGGCGGCACGAGCCCCCACAGCGCGATCGCGGCCAGCACGTGCCCGCTCGGGAACGAGGGCCCTCCGCTCGTGACCAGCGCACCTTCCGAGGGACGCGCCCGCCCGACGCTCGACTTGAGCAGCCACTCGCACACCGGACGGGCCAGCGTCGCGACAACGAGGAGTGTCACCAGCGGCGCGCAGACTCTCCATGCGATCGCCAGCAGGACGACCAGCCCGATGACGGCCGCCTGCCAGCTCCCGAGCCGGGTCACGAACAGGAAGAACGTGTCGAGGGCGTCGACGCGGTGGGTCGAGATCCAGCTGCGGACGGGCTCGTCCCAGACTCGGAGGAGTGCCCCGTCGGAGAGGGCGGCGGCGGCCGCCATCGCGCCGAAGATCACGACGATGGCCGGGAGCACCCACGGATACCGGAGCAGTACCCGGGCCGGGGTGATCGGCGGCGCGCGGTGGAGGCTCCGCTGCTCGAGGACGTCCGCTGCTGCAAGGCTCATGCCCGAGCCGAAGAGTGTACGGCCGGACCGGGGACCCGCGAGCCCGGCGGGCCGGCGACGAGGCGAGGAGCAGCGCGGCGGCGCCGGGGGAGATGTCCGGGTGCCGACGCGACCCCGGGATCCGCAGCTTGCGCTGTTCCTGGAGGACGTTGGCGATGCCGATCGTGCTCACCCGGCCGACCCGCGCCCGCGGAAAGGCGGGAGGCCCCGGTCCTCGTAGCCTCCCGCGTCTTTCCTCTCCTCCCGACGGAGCCGATCGGCCACCAGCTCCTCGTGAGGACGGAACTGCGGGGACCTCAGGACTTGCGGGTCCCCGCAGCTCTGCAGCCGGCGCCTCGGCTCAACACCTGGCCGCAACCGCATTGTTCACGAAACGGCCGAAACGAAAACAAGCGCGACGAAGAGCGTTTGACCACACAACCATCGGGGAACCACCGCCCTATGACGTCAATGGGGGACGGGACGCGCCTCGAGTCGGGCGCGTTCGTCGAGGTGCGCAACCGCTTCGACGGCTCGTGGTGTCCGGGCTTCCAGGTGGAGCGAACGGTCGCCGACGGATATCTGGTGCGCAGATGCCGGGACGGGGCGGTGCTCCCGCGCTCGTTCGCTGTCGGGTCGGTGCGGGCCCCCCGGAGACCCGACTGACGATCTTCAGCCGACGGCGCGTCGGAGGGCTCGGAACTCGCGCACGAGGTCGTCGAGCTGGTAGGCGGCCTGGGCGCCGCTCGGGTTCGGCAACAGCCAGATGACTGCAGCCGAGAGGGCCTCCGGCTGGCGGCCGACCGTGGCGTCGGGCCGGCGAAAGGCCGTCCGGTACGCGCCCATCCCCGCGAACGCGACGAACGCGGGCTCGTAGCGCTCGACCTTGCGGGCAAGGCGAGACGCGCCTCGCCGCAGCTCGGCCGGGTCGAGCTCGGCGGCAGCGGCCGTGGTGCGGCTCACGAGGTTCGTGATGCCGAACCGGGCGTCGAGCAGCTTCTGGTCGTCGAACGGAGAGAGCTCGCGATCCGTGAACCCGGCCCGGTGCAGCACCTTCCAGAACCGGTTGCCGGGACGGGCGAAGTGGTGGCCGACGGCACCCGAGTACAGACCCGGATTGATGCCACAGAACAGGACGCGCAGCCCGGGCGCGATCACGTCGGGGATTCGCTTTCCCGCCGCTGCCGCGAGCTCCTGCTTCGTCGGACGGCGGGCATGCTCCTTCGCGCTGGCCTTCGGCACCGCCGCTTCTAACCGCCGACGTGTGCGACACGCGCCGGCGGCGGCCGTGAGAAGTCGCGGACCACGCGCTCGAGGTGCCCGGCCAGCGCGTGGAGCTCGGGGGCGGACCACGACGACAACACCTCGGCCATGATCTCGTCGGCCGCGGCCCGGTACGTCTCCGACGTCCGCCGGCCCTTGGCCGTCAATGCCACGATGCCGGCTCGCCCGTCGCTCGGGTCGGCGCGCCGCTGGACGTGCCCGGTGGCCGTCAGCTCACGCACTTCACGGCTGACGAGCGCGGGCTCGAGGCCGGTGAGCCGCGACAGCTCCGAGAGCCGCACCGCCCCCGCGCTCCGCGACGCGGCCAGAACGGCCAGCGCGGGTTGCGAGAGCGAGACGCCCGACCGCTCGGCGCGCAGTCGCGCCCCCTCACGACCGGTCGCCATGCGCGCGAGACGCGCCAGCGCCTGGTCGACGCGTCGGAGGTCGTCGCGCCGCGTCACCTCAGCCGAAGTCCGGCTCGAGCTCGGCGCTCACGATCCACATCGCGAAGTACTGCGCCGCGCCGCCGTACGCGTGCCCCAGGGCGACCTTGGCCCCGTCGACCTGATAGTCGCCGGCGGTGCCGCGCACCTGGTTCGCCGCCTCGAGGCACCGGATGAGCCCGGACGCGCCGATGGGGTTCGACGAGAGCACGCCGCCTGAGGGGTTCACGGGGAAGCTGCCGCTCAGCTCGGTGTCGCCGGCGTCGGTGAGCTTCCACCCCTCCGCCTCCGGGGTGATGAGGTGCCCTTCCAGCCACATGGGCTCGTACCACGAGAATGGGACGTAGAGCTCGGCGCAGTCGATCTGACGGAGCGGATCCGTGACGCCGGCCTTCGCGTACAAGGCCTCGGCACAGTCGACGCCCGCCACCGGTCGCACGGTGTCGCGACCGGGGAACGAGCTGAACTCCGTGCGCTTGGCGTGCGCGATCACCCACGCCGGCGGGCGCGGGCCGCGCCGGGCGACATCCTCGCTCCCGAGCACGACGGCGGCGGCGCCGTCCGACGACGGGCACGACTCGAGGAAGTGCAGCGGGTCCCACAGCATCGGGGACTCCTTCACCTTTTCTATCGAGATGTCCTCGATCCGGAGATGCGCGTGCGGGTTCTTGAGCGCGTTCTGCCGGTCCTTGACCGCGATCTTCCAACCGATGTGCTCGGGTGCCCCCGAGCGCGAGATGTAGCTGCGGATCCACGGCGCGAACGTCCCGCCCGCGCCCTGACCGCCGGAGCGGCCGCCTGACAACGCCCACGTCGCGTTGCCCTCGGACTGCTTCTCGTAGCAGACGACCAGGACACGGTCGTAGCGGCCCGATTCCACGAGCGTGGCGCCGGTGATCGCGGTCGACGCGCCGACGGAGCCGGCGGTGTGGACGCGATGGATCGGCTTGCCGACGGCACCGAGGGCGTCGGCCAGCGAGAGCTCGGGCATCATCACCGCCTCGAGCGCGTCGGGCGCCTTCCCAATCACGATCGCGTCGATGTCGGTGAACGACATGCCGGCGTCTTCGAGCGCATCGAGCGCCGCCCACCGCACGAGCCCGTCGAGCGTCACATCCAGCTGGCGGCGGTAGTCGGTCTGGCCGATGCCGACGACCGCGCACCGGCGCGCCATCACCCGCCTTCCTCGAGCACGCACAGCAGGTTCTGCTGCAGGCACGGGCCGCTCGACGCGTGGGCGACGCCTCGACTCGCCGATCCCGACCGGACCCGTTCGGCGACCTCGATGACGCGGACCAGCCCGGTGGCCATGACCGGATGACCGGCGAGCGGGCCGCCGGAAGGGTTCACGGCCGTGCCGTTCGACAGGCCGAGGGCGTCGCGGAGGATCAGCTCCTCGGGGCTGTAGTTGACCATCAGCTCCGCCACATCGATGGGCCCGTCGGCCAGGGCGACGCGCTCCGCGGCGAGCTCGGTCGACACAGACCGCGTGAGGTCACGGAGCCCGGGGTGGTGCGACTCGATGCGATGGTCCATGTCCCGGATCCACGCCGGACGATCGGTCAGCTCCCGGGCCCGGTCGCCGGCGGCGATGACCACCGCCGCCGCGCCGTCGGAGACGGGCGGCAGATCGTGCATGCGCAACGGCGCCGAGAAGTACGGCGCCGCCAGCAGCTCGTCGACCGTGGACTCCGTGGCCAGTTGGGCGTGCGGGTTCTGCCGGGCGTCCCGGCGGCTGCGTGCGACGACCTCGGCGAAGTCGCGTTCTGCCGCCTTCCCGGCGTCGAGCAGCGCGCGCGCCTGGATGCCGGCGAGCGAGACAGGGTCCATGCCGAGCGGCGCCATCACGTACGGGTCCGTCTGCAGCGGGAACACCTCACGGGGTCGGCCCGGGGACGACTTGCCCGACCCGATCACGACGGCGACGTCGATGTCGCCGAGCTGCAGGCGCAGCCATGCCTCGAACAACGCCCAGGCGCCGTCCATCTCGACGTGGCTCTCGTACACGGGCGGCCAGGCACCCACGCCGTCGATGTTCATGACGAAGGCGAACGGCATCCCCGAGAGGTAGTCACAGCTGCCGGCGATCGTGAACTCGAGGGCGTCGCGCTCGAGACCGGTCTGCTCCAACAGATCGTTGACGCAGCGCATGATGAGCTTGGGCTCGGAGTCGTTGAACAGGCGGTACGCGTTCGTCTGCGATGTCGCGACGACCGCGACCTCGCGCGGCACGGCGCTCAAAACGCGAACTCCTGCAGCGGGCGCGGATCGACGTCGGGCTCGCCGGTGGGCTCCCATCGCCGCATCACGCCCTCCCAGGCGCCGCCGAACCGGTTGCCGAGGTCGCTCACGTCGCGTTCGGCGGGAGGCTTCCAGACCGCGCGCACGCGCATGCCCATGCGGAACTCGTCGGGGGGAATGTCGCGGATGTCGACGCCGGTGATCGGCTGGTCGGCGCCGTCCAGGAGGATCGACGCCCGGATGTAAGGGTCGGTCTCCTTCTGCCCGTAGTACTGCACGGGCGTGATGACCGTGAACGAGCTCACCGCGCCGCGGTCGGCGACCTCGACGTCGTCGGCTTCGGTCATCTCGGCGCGCTCGAGGTTGTCGTAGCCGTTGCTCGGCACGTACAACTTGCCGCTCACCGGCGACCGCTGCCCGACGATGCGACCCTCCAGCAGGCCCCGCGCGAACCGGGCCCGGTGGGGGTAGAGGGGCTCGCTGATCGTGAGCGACACGAGATGCTCGGTGATCGTCACGGGCTCGTCGCCGGGGGCGATCTCCTGCGCCCGCGCCTCCGTCTCGGGGACGAAGTACACGTCAGTGATCGCACCGTCACGCTCGTCGCGGAACTGGGCGGCGACGCGCATCCCGGTCGACATCGCGTCGATGGATGCCGCGTCGATCGCGTGCGCGATCGGCGTGTCGGCGCCGTCGAGTTGGATCAGCGCGAACGCGAACGGGTGGTCGAACGGATGCTTCGACGTGGGGTGGGCGACCCACGTCCACGACTGCACGGTGCCGCCCGGCCCGACCTCGACGAACTCGGGCTCGAGGGGCTCGCCGGTCGCGGGGTCGTACTCGAGCGGCGGGCAGAGCACGCGGCCGTCGCAGCGGTTCCCGAGGATGCGCCCATCGCGCAGTGCGGTCAGGAAGGGGCCGACGACGGGACCGGTCGTGCGGGTGTACGGGTACTCGAGCGTCATCTCGACGAGCGGCAGCTCGGTCGCGCTCACGGTTCCACCAGCTGCGTCTCGAACGCGGGGCCGCGCGTCACTCGTCGATCAAGCGGTTGAGCCGCTGCGTGGTCTCGATCCACTCCTCGACCATCTCGAAGATCACGTCCTTCGTCGGCCGGACCGTGTTCAGCCGCCCGACGATCTGGCCCACCGGGAACCCGGACAGCTCCTTGCGTTGCACACGCGACACACGACGCGCGGCGTAGTTGTAGATGATGCCCTGCAGCGGCATCGGCAGTGGACCGGGCGCGTCCTCGCGCTCCCACGCCTCCGTCCACGCCGTGCGCAGCTGCCGGGCGGGCTTGCCCGTCATCACGCGCGATCGCACCGTGTCGCGAGACGTCGCCGCGAGCATGTTCTCGAGCGCCGCCGGGTTCGTATCGGCCTCGGCCACCGTGAGCCACATCGAGCCCGTCCAGACGCCCTGAGTGCCGAGCGCCAGCGCGGCGGCCATCTGCCGACCGGTGGCGATCCCGCCGGCCGCGAGCACGGCCACCTCGTCCCCGACGGCGTCCACCACCTCGGGCACGAGGATCATCGTCGCGACCTCACCGCAGTGCCCGCCGGCCTCGGTCCCCTGGGCGACGATCACGTCGACGCCCTGCGCTACCTGCCGCTCGGCGTGCTGCTTCGCGCCGACGAGCGCGCCGACGATGACGCCGGCGTCGTGCGCGATCCGGATCACGTCGGGCGGGGGCGCCCCCAGCGCGTTCACGAGCATCTTGGCGCCGTGCTGCAGCGAGACCTCGACCTGGCCCGGCCCCTCTTCGTCGACGCCCAAGCCGGCGGCCTTGACCGGGCGCGTCCCGAGGTCCTCGGGCATGCGCGGCACGTCGTGCTCGCTGAGGATCTTGTCCGCGAAATCCCAGTGCTCCTGCGGGATCATCGCCTCGAGGTTGGAGAGCTGGGCGTCGGTGCCGCCGCCCTTCCCGACGTAGTTCATCGGCATGACGATGTCGGTGCCGTACGGCTTGCCGTCGACGTGCTCGTCGATCCACGTGAGCTCGATGTCGAGCTCGTCCGGCGTGTAGGCGAGGGCACCGAGCACGCCGAACCCGCCGGCCCGGCTGACGGCGGCGACCACGTCGCGGCAGTGCGAGAACGCGAAGATCGGGAACTCGATCTCGAGCTGCTCCGCGATCGGCGTCTTCATCCGGGCGCACCATACCGACGCTTGTTTGACTCGGTCAAGCAACCGGAGTGGCTGCCTCTTCGCTACTGCACGTCCTCTTCACCCTCGGCTTTCGCGAACTGGCTGAGCGCACTCACGAGCGTCTCCCTCGCGTCGCGCGGCACGCGGGCGACGATGCGGACGATCTCGGTTCGCCGGCGGTCCGTCACCTCGTCGACGAGGTCCCGCCCCGTCGCGGTCAACTCCAGGACCACGGCTCGGCGGTCTTCACTGCTCTGTCGCCGGCGGACGAGTCGCTTGCGGACCAGACGATCGCACATGCGCGTCGCCGTCGACGTGTGAACCCCGAGCGCGGTGGCCAGCTCACTGAGCGACTGCGAACCCTCCGTCGCCAGCACGACGAGTGCGCGGTACTGCGGGAGGGTGACGTCATCGGCCACTCCGGCGAGCGATCGGGCCGCCACGGCCACCAACGCACGCGAGGCGTCCATCACCGCGTCCGTGACCTCGTCGGTGCCCACGGCCGCGAGCCCTGGTCCCCCCGACGCCCTCGCCGGCGCTGCCACCTGTGCCACCTCCTCCGACCGGAGTTTTATGCTGTCTACAATTAGTGTATAATGCAAGTAAAGCTCATCGCCGCCACCACGAGGGGAGACGCCATGAAGACAATCGTCGTCGGTGTCAACGACTCCCCGGCCTCGCTCCGAGCAGTGCGATGGAGCGCCTCCATCGCCGAAGCAGTGCACGCCCGGGTGATCGCGGTGTTCGCCGTCTCGCGCGTTGGCATCTGGGAGCTCGCCGCGCTCCAGGTCAACCCGGATCCCGTCGTTCGCGAGTACGAACGAAGGTTGAAGGGCGCGTGGACCCGGCCACTGCGCGAGGCGGGCGTGGCGTACGACACCCGTCTCGAACGCGGCGGCACCGCCGACGCCTTGCTCCGCGTCACCGCGGAGGAGAACTCGGGTCTCATCGTGATCGGTGGCCACCGGCACAACGGCGGCGAGAGTGATCCCACTCATCGCCTGCTCAAGCGCGCGACCAAACCGCTCGTGGTCGTTCCCGAGCGCGAATGAGATCGGACGGGAACGGTCGATTCGGGAGCACGGCCGTCGAAGCGATCGAGCTCACAGCCGCCGCCATCTCCGCGATGGAACGGGCGAACCGGCGCATCGTGCGCCTCATGCGAGTTCGTTCAGCTCGACCCTGGACCGTCGACGAGTTCACCGAGTATCTCGATCTCTCGCGGCGTGAGCGGGCGGCACACCGTCGGTACGTCATCGGGCGAGATCGCTTCGACCATGCTCGGAGGCTGCGAGCCGGCAAGGACGCCGGCGGGATCCATCCCGCTGCGTGACGGCGCGCGATGATCGGACGTGATCTACGTCGCGCTCCTTCGCGCCATCAATCTGGGTCGTGTCAACCGAGTGCCGATGGCACGTCT
>Ga0066388_100000546_pt1 | contig 18176 bp, 17 predicted proteins | sample PanSoiMetaGPlot6_FD_64539 | JGI IMG/M metagenome (GOLD analysis project Ga0066388, IMG submission 64539) | Tropical forest soil microbial communities from Panama analyzed to predict greenhouse gas emissions - Panama Soil - Plot 6 (Hybrid Assembly) | ecosystem: Environmental > Terrestrial >... | reverse complement strand
TACCTGGGGCAGGTACGACGCGATGTCCCGCGCTTCCGGGCACGTCGTCACCTCGTAGCCGAGCAGTGCCTGCTGGTAGTAGGAGGTCATCCGCTCGGCGATGTGCGCCATCGGCAGGTAGGACACGAGCCGGCGGCCCTCGGCGGCGACGTGCGCGAGCGTGAGCCGGAGACTCTCGGCCGTCCAGCAGACGTTCGCGTGGTCGAGCATGACGCCCTTGGGCGGGCCGGTCGTCCCCGACGTGTAGATGACCGTCGCGAGGTCGGACGGCTGCACGATCGCGCTCGCCGCCTCGATGTCGACGGGGTCGAGCGCCAACATCGCCTCCCACGACCCGACGTCGTCCGGCGCGACGTCCTCCGGGTCCTTCATGAGCACGATGTGCTCGAGGGCGGGGAGCTCCGAGCGCACCTTGAGGAACCGTTCGAGGTAGTCGACGTCCTCGACGATCGCGACCTTGGCCTCGCAGTGGCCGGCGAGGTAGAGGACCTGCTCGGGCGCAGACGAGTTGTAGATCGAGATCGGCGTCGCCCCCACCAGCAGCGCGCCCATGTCGGCGACGAAGAACTCGGGCCGGTTGCGCACCATGAGGACGACCCGGTCGCCCCGCCCGACGCCGAGCCCCTCGAGACCCGCCGCCACCCGGCAGGCGTCCTCGGCGTACTCGGCGAAGGTGGTCTCTTGCCATCCGTCACCGTCCCGCGCCCGCAGCGCCACCGCGTCGGGACGGGTCCGAACGGTCTCGAGGAAGCGGCTGGGGACGGTCTGCCCCCGGGTCTGCTCGGCCAGCATCTCGTTCGTCACTCGCTCCACGAGGCCCCCCTTGCTGCCGTCTGGCTGGGCACCATATGTAGCGCACGGGCCCGGAGCGCGCGCCGCCCGAGTTCTCCACAGGCCAGGGTGGAAAACCTGTGGAGAATGGTGGATACTGTCAGCCGTTCGTCCCGAGGAGATCGTTGGGGCGCCCGGCGCGCGGGTTCTCTACTCAACCTCCTCGGGGCGAGCTGTTTCCGGGCCCGTTCGCCGGTCCTGTCTCATCCGGCCGCCTCGTCGCAACCGTCGCCCCTGCACCGCAGGGTGACGGTGACCGTCCCGGCCCCGGTGTCCTGGGTACCGGAAGCCCGCCGTCCGTGGATCGGCGCTCGGAGCTGCACGCCGTCCTGGAATGTCAGCGTGAACGCGCCCCGGGTCTTCGTGCCCGTGATCCCGTACGAATTCGACATCTCGGGGATCGATGCACCGTTGTCGCAGCTGTAGGCGCCGGAGATCGTGGTACCGCTGCCGGTGAGGCTGCCGTCCTCCTTCACCGCGATGCGGATGTCGCCTCGCTGCGACACCGGGGCGCAGCCCGGCGTCTGGATCGTGCCGCGGACGTCGCCGTTCCACGCCTGGCTACATGTGATCTTGCCGAGACCCTCGAGCTGCCGGCCGATCCGGTCGACCAGGTTCTTCCCAATCGGCAACTCCGAGTTCTCGGTGTTCACCGTCCCGTCGGCGTTGCGCGAGCCGCCGGCCATGAGGCCGCGATTGAACGCGTTGCCGCCGGCGTCACGGTCGTCACCGAGCCCGATGACGTGCCCGAACTCGTGCGCGATCACGGTCGGTGTGGCGTCTGCGGGCATCGCGCCGTCGCCGTCGTTCTCGTAGTAGCGCGTCCCGTCCGGCGACGCCTGGCCGGGAACGCCGGCGGGCGTTCGTTCGGGAACGCCGTCCCACCCGGCCCCGCTGTAACCGCTGCCCGGCGCGCCGGCGGACATGCGATGGCGTCCGTCCACTGCCGGCGCGTCGGCGGGCACCGTCTTCATCTTGATGTCGATCTGGAACTTGTACTTGTTGCAGTAGGAGTACCGGTCGAACGCGTTCTTCCACGCCTTCTCGGCGGTCTGCTCCCAGTACCGGGCCACGTCTCGGCCCTTGGGCGATTTCCAGTCGTCGCAGCCGACGCAGTCGACGCGAACCGTGATGGTCACGACGTTGTCGCCGTCGGGACCCGACACCGTCGTCTCGGCGGCCGCCGGCGCCGCGGGTGCAAGAAACGCGCCGATCATTCCCGCCCCCAGCAGCGCCACCCTGCCCCGCCTCGCCACGCAGTCTGTTGTATCCCGCCGTGCACCGTCGCGCTAGGGGCAAAGCCGCAGCGTGACGCACGCGGTCGCGCACCTCGACGCCGTGCAGCCCAAGGGCTAGAAGCGCTCCACGAAGCAGCGGTCGTGGAGCGGCCCGAGCGCGTAGTCGCGATACAGCCCCGCGAACATCCCCCGGGTCCTCTCGGTCCACGCCATCGCCGCCGGCGCCGCCGCCCGCCGCACGACCTGTGTGAATCCGCCCTCGTACACGCGGTACTCGGCCCACGCGCCCGGATAGTCCTTCGTACAGGCGATCTCGACGAACGGGATGTCGCGGGCGGCGGAGAACCTCCGCACCCGGTTGCGGTGCGTGTGGCCGGAGAAATAGCCGACGATGTTCTCGCGCCGGGCGACGGTGCCGGCGAGCGCCTCGCTGTCCTCGGGGTTGATGCCGAAGTACGTCCCCGAACGGTGGTCGGCGTCGAGGTTCCAGAGGTGGTGGTGCCCGAAGACGAGCACGGGCGTCGTCAGGGAGTCCGCCAGGTCGTCGAGCCAGCCGACCTGCGCGGCGTCGAACTCTCCGCGATCGGTCCCCGGGATCACGGTGTCGGCGACGGCGAGCGTCACACCGTCGGCATGCACCGCGTACGGCGCGTACCCCTCTGCGAAGTGCGGGTCGGTCTTCACGTCGTGGTTGCCGCGCACCCACTGCATCCGGTCGCCGAGCGAGCCGTACGCGTTCAAGAAATCCTCGAACTCCCCCTCGTCGCCCGCGTCGGTCAGGTCGCCCTTCACGACGACGACGTCCGGGTCGAGGGCGCGCATCTCGTCGATCACGGCGCCGTTCATCACTTGCGGATACGGCGGCTCGCCGGGCTCGGAACGCATGATCGGACCGAGCTCCTCCTCGCCGAGGTCGCCGAGACGCCCGCACTCGACCTCGCCGAAGTGCACGTCGTTGGCGGTGGCGATGGTCGCCAGGAGCCGGCCCGCGGGGCGGTCGAGCGTCGTGAACGACGCCGGCAACCACTCGCCGGGCGACGCGCCCTCCACGCCGAGCCGGTACTCGGTCCCGGGGTCGAGCCCTCCGACCGACGCGTGGTGATACGGGCCCGTCGTGGTCACCTCGGTGTCGCCGATGCTCGTGGTGACCTCTTCTTCACCATCGGTGCGGAACGTGACCACGGCCTCGTCGGGCCCGACCGTCATCAACTCGGCGTCGTGCACGGTCGTCATCGCGGCCGTCTCACGCTCGAGCGCGGCGCCCGACGCGGCCGGACAGGCGCCACGGGCCTCGGAGCAGGCCGGCGCGCCGGGACGTCAGCCGTGATGCGCGCACCCAGGCGTCCAGGTGCTCGGCGTCGCCGCCGGTCACCGACGCCGCCGCCCGCGCCGCGGCATGCGCACGCTCCTGCCGGACGACCTCGATGGCGGCGGTGATCGCCGCCAGCTCCTCGGGCGTCGCGTCGGGAGAGATGACTCGGAACGGGGGGCGGTCGGGCATCGGTCCAGGCGCGTCTAGAGGGGCACGTTCCCGTGCTTGCGCTGCGGGAGCTTCTCCTGCTTCGTTCGCAGCATCGCCAGTGACCGCACGAGCACCCGGCGCGTCTCGCGCGGGTCGATCACGTCGTCGACGTACCCGCGCTCGGCCGCGATGTACGGGTTGGCGAAGCGCTCGGTGTACTCCTCGATGAGCTCGGCGCGGCGCGCCTCGGGATCGGCCGCCGACTCGATCTCCTTGCGGAAGATGATCCCGACCGCACCCTGCGGGCCCATCACCGCGATCTCGGCCGAGGGCCACGCGAAGGCCAGGTCGGACCCGATCGACTTCGAGTCCATGACGACGTACGCGCCGCCGTAGCCCTTGCGCGTGATGACCTGCACCCGCGGCACGGTCGCCTCGCAGTAGGCGTAGAGGAGCTTGGCGCCGTGGCGGATGATCCCCCCGTACTCCTGGTCGGTGCCGGGGAGGAAGCCGGGCACGTCGACGAACGTGACGAGCGGGATGTTGAACGCGTCGCAGGTCCGGACGAAGCGGGCGGCCTTCTCGGACGCGTCGATGTCGAGAGTGCCCGCCACGACCTGCGGTTGGTTGCCGACGATGCCGACCACGCGGCCGTCGAGGCGGGCGAGGCCGCACACGATGTTCATCGCCCAGAGCGCGTGGATCTCGAAGAAGTCGCCGTCGTCGACGATCTCGCTGATGACCGCCTTCATGTCGTACGGCTTGTTGGGCGCGTCCGGGATCAGGTCGACGATGCCGTCGCAGCGCCGCTCGGGATCGTCCTCGGGCTCGAAGTACGGAGGGTCCTCGAGGTTGTTCGAAGGGAGGAACGACAGGAGGTAGCGCACCTGCTCGATGCAGCCCTGCTCGTCGTCGGCGACGAACGTCGCCACCCCCGACCGGGTGGCATGCGTCATCGCGCCGCCCAGCTCCTCTTGCGTCACGTTCTCCCCGGTGACGGTCTTCACGACGTCGGGACCGGTGATGAACATGTTCGAGATGCCCTTCACCATGAAGATGAAGTCGGTCATCGCCGGCGAGTACACGGCGCCGCCGGCGCAGGGCCCGAGCACCACGCTGATCTGCGGTACGACACCCGACGCCCGGACGTTGCGATAGAAGATCCCGCCGTACCCGGCCAGGGAGACGACGCCTTCCTGGATGCGGGCGCCGCCGCCGTCGTTGAGACCGACGAGCGGGGCACCGACCGACTCGGCGAGGTCCATCACCTTGTGGATCTTCTCGGCGTACACCTCGCCCAGCGCGCCGCCGAACAGCGTGAAGTCCTGGGCGAAGACGAACACCTTGCGGCCGCCGACGGTGCCCCAGCCGGTCACGACGCCGTCGGTGAGCGCGCGGTTCTCCTCGATGCCGAACCCGTGCGCGCGGTGACGAGCGAGCATGTCGAGCTCGACGAATGACCCGGGGTCGAGGAGCAGCTCGAGGCGCTCGCGCGGGAGCAGCTTGCCCCGCTCGTGCTGGCGCTCGACGGCCTTGGCGCTCCCCGCGTGCAGCGCCTGCGCGCGCAGCTCGTCGAGCTGCTCGAGGCGCTCCTCGATCGGGTGCGCGACGGGCGCGACGGGCGCGCTCGCCTCACCCTCGCCCTGGATCTCGGGATCTCCGACGGCCATGCGCTCTCCCCTCTGTCGCCGTCGCAAGCTCCGGCTTTGCGGCGACGGTCGGCAAAGCCGCCGACGCCGCGAGCGTAGTTGCGCCGTCGCTACTGGGCGCCGGGCTCACCTGCCGGCTTCGCGCTGTCTTCCTCCGAGGTTTCCTCGGACGTCAGGCTGGACCAGAAGCCGGGGGGGATGAGCGCGATCACGGCGCCGACGACCGCGAGCAGCCCGCCGATCACCTCGAGGTACGGGCCGATCGAGATGAAGTCGCGGACGCTCTTGCCGAGGTTGGCGTCGTGGATGACCTTTCGCACCTGGTACACGTACAGGAAGCCGGTCACGACCACCGCCGCGCCGACGACCAGCCCGGCGATCTTCCACCATGGCGAGGGCGCGAACGCGACCGCTACGACGATCAGCCCCAGCACGAGCACGACGATCCCGAGGCTCAGCCCCGGGCTGCCGGGCCCCGACCCCGAGTCGATGACGAACTTGGCCGGGATCGTGTACGCGGTGCGGGCCGCCCCGAGCTGCCGGGTCTTCGCGCCCCAGTTCAGCCAGCTCGAGAGGGCGGCCAGCGCGCCGCCGACCACGATCAGGACGCGGCCGACCGTTGCGCCGCGCGAAGTGCCGGCCGGCGTCGAGGGCGTGGAGGACATGGGCGAACCCCCCTCGTGTTCGGCTCAGGGCGCCAGGCTGAACGGCGGATACCGGTCGGTGACGAGCAGGAACGCGTACGCGGTCACGCGCAGGCTCCAGCGGACGACGCCGACGACGAAGTCGAACATGCCCTCGGGGTACCGCCCGGTGAACAGGATGGCGAACCAGGCGATGATCACCACGACGAAGACGGCGATGTACAGGAACGCGAGCACGATGTAATGCGGGATCGCGAGGAGCCACTTCACGAGCGGGAGCCACCGGTTCAGGTCGTTCTCGGCATCGGGGTACACGATGTTGACGTGGACGGCCTGCTCCTGGTCGGCCGACGGGTACTCGTCGCGCAGCAGGAACACATACGAGTAGATCCGCGCTTCGAGCCTCGTGATCTGAAGGTTGAAGTCGAACCACCACTGCGGGTACTTGTGCCGGAGGACCAGCAACGCGAGGACGGGCAGGAACAGCAGGAGCCCCGCGCTCGCGGGATGACCCTGGGCGAACAGCGCCAACAGGAGGATGAGCGGGATCGCGAGGATCAACCGGAACCCGGTGGTCACGCGGTTGAGGTCGCGGTCGGGATAGTCGACCGAGAAGGTCAGCGGATACGGCGGTGCCGCCTGTGCACTCATGGATCCCCCCGGATGGTGTCGGGCTCGGACGTCACGATCTCTTCTGGATCAGCGCGAGGATCCCGCCGACCAGCGTGGCGATCGCGGCGAGCATCGCGATGATCGCCCCGTAGCGCAGCACGGAGAAGTATCCCTTCTCGAACGCAGCCGGCAGCGCGTCGATGGCGTAGCCCGTCTGCACGAAGAAGAGCACCATCACGAGGAACGCCGCCCCGCCGGCGGCGATCGTCACGATCCCGAGCGGTCGGCGCAACGCGCTCAGAAGGGCGCCGGCGAGACACGCCACGCCGAGGAACGCGATCAGGATCCCGAGGCTGAGCCCGCCCTGGTTCGACTGGCTGTCGAGCAGGTAGTGCGCCGGGATCTTGTAGGAGCTGTACGAGATCGAGGCCGACCGCTGCGCGAACGAGACCGAGACGTGCAGCCACTCCAACCAGCTCGACACGAAGAACACGAACCCGCCGGCGAGGGCGACGATCTGCCCGGGGCCGATGCGGAACCCGCCCCCGGCGCGCGGCGCGGCGGCGGCCGCGCCGGGCGTGCCCCATGCCGCCGACGGCGGCCCCTGCTGGGTCGGCGGCGCGGCCTGCGGCACGGGCTGGGTCGGCGGCGGGGGCGCGGCCGTGGGCGACGACCCCGTCGTCGACGCGGGCGGCGGTGGCGCCGACGGCGTGGGCGAGGGGGCAGGCCCGGGTGCCGACTCGACGAGGCGACGGCCGTCCACCCATGCCTCCCATCCGTTCGAGCACCGGACGAGCGCCCAATCGGCGCGTCGCTCGAGGACCATCACGTCGAGGCCCGGATCAAGGTTGGCGGCCGGAGGGGTCGAGCCGTCGGGGCCGGCCCACGCCGCCAGTCCGTCGGTCGGCACGACGTGCGTCTGGGTGTACTCCGCCACTGTGACTCTCCCCGCTTGCCGGCGGCGCGCAGCGTACCCAGGCCCACGCGCCGGTGCACCGGAGACGCGCGCTCTCAGCGCCGGACCAGCGTCAGGATCCCACCGAGGACGGCGACGAGACCGCCGACGATCGCGACGAACGCGCCCACGCCGATCAGGTCGCGGAAGGTGCTGGCCGTGTAGCTGCGCAGGCGGAGCACGTACCAGACACCGACGCCCAGCGCGCCGATGCCGGCGGGCAGCGCGAGGAACGCCACCGGGCTCACGAGGGCGGCGACAAGGCAGGTCGCGCCCACGAGGAAGACGAGCAGTCCCAGACTCGGGCCGGCGCGGTTGATGAACAACCCGCTGTCGCGCACGAGGAACTGGGCCGGCACGTCGTACGCGCTGAAGCCGGCCGCAGGCCCGAACGGACGACTCGGACGGATCCAGTCGAGCCAGGCGCTCACCACGACGAGGACACCGCCCGCCAGCGCGACCAGCTGCCCTGGGAGCAGCGTGACCGTCACGCCCGAGGGGCGCGGCGCCGGCGCGCCCGGCGGCGTGCCCCACGACGCCGACGGCGCAGGTTCCGGCGTGGGCGGCACGTTCATTGATCCCCTTCTCGCCGTCGCAAGCTCCGGCTCTGCGGCGACGGTCGGCAAAGCCGCCGCCGCCGCGGCGCAGGCTAGCGACGGGCTCAGTCTGCCGTGAGTACCTCCCGCCAGTGGCGCACGACTCCGTAGTGGCCGGCGTCGGGCCAGACGCGAGCACGGCAGGCCGGCAGGGTCGCCGAGAGGTAGCGGAACGGGGGCTCGCCCCGGGTGTCCTGGGCGCCGTGCCACAGCCGCGCGCCGGGCGGCACGTCGGCGATGCGGAAGCCCCACGGCATCCACAGGGCGACCAGGTCGTCGGCCATGCCGGCGGCGCCGGGCCGCAGCGCCTCGGCGACGTCGGCCCGGAGCATCCCGCCCGAATCGGGGTCGGCGAGCAGGGCGCGGTCGTCGGGCGTGCCGCCGCCGAGGAACGTCGTGGGGTCGTCGAGCCACCGCTGCGTGTAGCGCTCGACGCCGCGGGCGGCGCGCGGGGGGTCCTCCCGGGACATGTCCGCCGCCGGTCGCTGGCGGCGGTCGAGCGCGTCCCAGGCTCCCGGCACCTCGTCGAGGGGGCCGGGCATGCTGGCGACGGCCACACCGGACACCCGGTCGCCGAGTGCCACGGCGCAGCCGAGGGCGTGGCCGCCCCCGGCCGAGACGCCCACGACGTCGAAGTGGTCGAGCTCCAGCCCGTCCGCCAGCGCGGCGACGTCGGCGGCGGTGTCGAGCACGGTCCTGCCGTCGCGCCGGTCCGAGCCGCCGAAGCCGGGCCGGTCGAACGTCACGAGTCGGACGCCGAGCTCCCGGACGAGATCGGCCGGAGGCGCGAAGAGCCGCGAGCCGGGCGCGCCGTGGAACAGGACGACGGGGATTCCGGTGGGGTCGCCGCGCTCGTCGCAGACGAGGGCGCGGCCGTCGGGTAGGCGCAGCGCCTACTCCTGGACGAGCTCGATGAGCGTGCCGAACGCCGTTTTCGGGTGCACGAAGGCGACCGTCGTGCCCCGGCTCCCCGGGCGGGGCGCCTCGTCGATGACCTGATGGCCTTCGCGCTTCACCCGCTCGAGCGCGGCGGCGCAGTCGTCGACCCGGTACGCGACGTGGTGGATCCCCTCGCCCTTCTTCTCGAGGTACTTGGCGACGGGCGAGTCGTCGCGCACGGGCGTGAGGAGCTGGACGTACGAGTCGGCCACCCGCAGCAGCACCTCCTCGACGCCGTCCTTCTCGACGACCTCCCGGTGCACCGGCTCGACGCCGTAGGTGCTGCGGTAGTACTCGACGGCCCCGTCGAGGTCGCGCACGGCGATCGCGACGTGGTCGATCTCGGTGACGACGGGATCGCTCACGCGCTCGCACCCTTGTGGTGGCGGCGGAACAAGGTGATCTGGTCGAGGTGCTGCTCGCGCAGCTCGGGGTTCGTCACGCCCAGGCCCTCCTCGGGCGCCAGGCAGAGGACGCCGACCTTGCCCTCGACGAGGTTGTGGTGGACCTGCGCCGCCGCCTCGCCCGTCTCGTCGAGCGGGTACACGACCGAGAGCGTCGGATGGATCTTCCCCTCGCCGATGAGGCGGTTCGCCTCCCACGCCTCCCGGTAGTTCGCGAAGTGGCAGCCCTTGAGGGTCTTGAGCATCATCCAGAGGTAGCGGTTGTCGTACTCGATCGTGAAGCCGGACGTCGCCGCGCAGGTGATGATCATCCCGCCCCGCTTGCACACGAACACCGACGCGCCCATGGTCGAGCGGCCGGGGTGCTCGAACACGATGTCGGGGTCGACCCCCGCGAGCTCACGGATCTTCTTGCCCAGCCGACGCCACTCGCCGGGGTCCTGGGTGTGCTCGTCCTTCCAGAACTGGTAGCCCTCGGCCTTGCGGTCGATGACGTGCTCGACGCCCATGGCGTGCAGCAGCTCCACCCGCTCGGGTGAGGACACGACGCCGACCGGCGTGCCGCCGCCGTTCATCACGTACTGCGCGGCGTAGGCGCCGATCCCGCCGGTGGCGCCCCAGACGAGGACGGTCTGGCCCTGGGTCATCTGCGAGCCGTTGGGGCTGACGATCATGCGGTAGCTCGTCGAGTTGCACAGGGCGTTGCAGGCCGCCTCCTCCCAGGTGAGGTGGGCGGGCTTGGGCATGATCTGGTTCGCCCGCACCAGCGCGACCTCGGCGAGGCCCCCGAAGTTGGACTCGTAGCCCCAGATGCGCTGGTTGACGGCCATCATCGAGTCGTCGTGGGCCGACGGGTCCTGGTCGTCGACGTAGTTGCAGTGGATCGTGACCTGGTCGCCCGGCTTCCAGTTGCGGACGGCGGAGCCGACCCGCAGCACGACGCCGGACGCGTCGCTCCCCATCACGTGGAACGGCTGGTCGTGGCGCGCGCCCCAGACGCTCTCCTTGCCGAGACGCTTCAGGAACTGGAACGTCGGCAGGGGCTCGAAGATCGACGTCCACACGGTGTTGAAGTTGATCGCCGACGCCATGACGGCGACGTAGGCCTCATCCGGCGCCAGCTCGGGCAGCGGGACGTCCTCGACGTGCGTCGACTTGCGCGGGTCCTTCTCCTCGGACGGGAGGCCGGCGAACATCTCCTGCTCCTCGGCGCGCACGACGGCGGCCCGGAACGCCTCCGGCAGCGGCAACGCGCCGACGGTCTCGCCGTCGGCGCCGTCCAGGATTGCCGTGCGAATGCTCTCGATCTCCGTCATGCGGCGACGCTAGCGCCGACCGCGCCCTTGGTTTCGGGGGGCGCGGGTGCGGCTACTCTCGGATGGCTCGTTCTGGTCTGGGGGAGGAACCATGCCCGGCTCGGTCATCATCTCGTCGGCCCGCACGCCCATCGGGAAGCTGTCGGGCGCGCTCGCGTCGTTCTCGGCCATGGACCTCGGTGGGTTCGCGGTCTCGGCCGCCCTCGAGCGTGCCGGCGTGGGCCCCGAGCAGGTCGACTACGTGATCATCGGCCAGGTGCTGCAGGGCGGTCAGGGTCAGATCACGGCCCGCCAGGCGGCCGTCAAGGCGGGCGTCCCCATGACGGTTCCCGCCCTCACCGTCAACAAGGTCTGCCTCTCGGGCATGAACGCCATCTACCTGGCCGATCAGATGGTGCAGGCCGGGGACGCCGAGCTCGTGGTGGCCGGCGGCATGGAGTCCATGACCGCGGCGCCGTACCTCCTCCCCGGCGCCCGGGCTGGGTACCGCATGGGCGACTCGGACGTCGTCGACTCGATGATCCGGGACGGCCTCTGGTGCGCCTTCGACTGCATCCACATGGGCGCGGGGACCGAGCAGTACGCCGGGAACTTCGGCGGGATCACCCGCGAAGCCCAGGACGAGTTCGCGGCCAAGAGCCACGAGCGGGCCGCCGCCGCGATCAAGGAGGGCCGCCTCGCTCCCGAGATCACGCCGGTGAGCGTCCCCCAGCGCAAGGGCGAGCCCATCCTCGTCGACACCGACGAGGGCGTCCGCCCCGGAACGACGCCCGAGTCGCTCGGGAGCCTGAAGCCGGCGTTCGCCAAGGACGGCACGATCACCGCGGGCAACGCGTCCCAGATCTCCGACGGCGCCGCCGCCGTGATCGTCACCAGCCGGGAGAAGGCCGAGGAGCTCGGCGCCACGCCGATCGCCGAGCTGGTGAGCTTCGGCATGGTCGCCGGCCCCGACCCGTCGCTGCTCACGCAGCCGTCGCGGGCGATCAAGCGGGCGCTCGAGCCGGTCGACAAGTCGGTCACCGACATCGACCTGTTCGAGATCAACGAGGCGTTCGCCGCCGTCGGCCTCGCCGCCATGCAGGACCTCGGCATCACCGACGACGTCGTCAACGTCAACGGCGGCGCCATCGCGCTCGGCCACCCGATCGGCATGTCGGGCACGCGGCTGGTGGCCACGCTCGTGAACGAGCTGCGCCGTCGGGGCGGCGAGCTCGGCGCGGCCGCCCTCTGCGGCGGCGGCGGCCAGGGCGACGCCACGCTCGTCCGGGCGCTGTAACCGCCCCCGTCTCCGTGCGCGCGGGCAGGGGCGCACTCGTCCTCGGCGCGCTCGCGGTCCTGCTCGGCGCGGCTGCCTGCCGGCCGGAGGTCGAGTACAACCCGAAAGGCCGCGGCTCGGCCATCGACGCCATCGACGTGCGCGGCGCTGTCTCGCCCGCGGGTGTCTTCCACGTCGACGAGACGGTGACGTTCGCCGACGGCGGCGGCGGGACCGTGGAGGTCGCCGCCCCTCCGGGCCTCGGCGCGGTCGGCAACGTGTCGGTCGACGGCGCCCCTGCCACCACGTCGACGAACGCGTTCGGGGACCAGGAGGTCCGGATCGATCGCAGCAGCGCGGTCGTGTCGTTCGACGTCGCCGGGGCGGTGACCCGCTACGCCGACATCGCCGTCCTCGACTACCCGGTGGTGGCGTCGCCCGAGGAGGCGGTCCGCCAGGACCCGGACATCGAGCTGACCGGCATCGTCACGCTCCCCGAGTCCGCCCCCGGGCCGCTGTCCGCGCACGTCTACGCCGGGCGTGACCGGAAGGTCGAGCAGCGGGGAGCGAGCACGGTCGCGTTCTCGTCGCAGGCGCCGATCTGGACCGACGGGAGCCTCGTGCTCGCGTTCCCGTCCGCGCTCGTCCCCGCCGCGCCGGTGCAGAACATCGCGTTCCTCCCGACGTTCCAGCAGGTCCAGCAGACGCGAGAGGTCACGCAGCAGGCGACCGAGGCGACGCTGGGGAGCGTCGACCGCCAGAGCGAGATCGTGCGTTGGATCATCACCGCGGTCGCGTTCGGGCTCCCGGCGATCTTCTGGTTCCGTGTCGTCCGCCACGCCGTGTCCGTGAAGCTCGAGCAGCGGCGCGAGGTGAGCGATGTGCCGAAGGAGCTGTCGGACCCACCCGACGCCTCGGACCCGGCGGTGGTGTCGGTGCTCTGGGGCGGCGGGCGTCCCGACCGCGGCGCCGTCGCCGGCACGACGCTCGCGCTCGCGCAGCGCAAGGCCATCGACATCCAGGAGTACGGGCCGGATCGCCTCGTCGTGAAGGTGCCGGCTACCCAGAACGGCGCGAACGAGAGCGAGCGGCTCGTGCTCGGCGGGCTGCGCGCCGAGGCGACGCGGGACGGCGTCGTCGAGGGCCCGCCGGTGTGGCGGGGGCGGACGCCCTGGTGGCGTCATTACCGCCGGGACGCTGTGAAGCGGGCGACCAGCGCCGGCTTCGTCACGCGGGTGCTGCCGCTGGTCGACATGAGCGGCGCGTTCATCACCACGGCCATCGGCTTCGCGCTGTTCTTCTTCACCAGGCCGGTCGTGTACGTCACGCTCGTGATCGCGGCGCAGATCCTCGGCACCGCGATCTGCCTCGTCTCGGGTCGGACCTTGACGCGATCGGGCCGGCGCCATCGCGCCCGCTGGGGTGCGTTCCGCCGGTACATCCACCACCACGGCCAGCTCGACGGCGTCGGGCCGAGCGGCATCGTGATGTGGGGGCCGTACCTCGCGTACGGCGTGGTCCTCGGCGAAGCCGACGACGCGGCGCGGGTGCTGACGCCGTAGTTTTCCGGCGTGAGCACCACGGGCGCGCAGCTGCGACCGCTCGGCATCGGCGAGATCCTCGACGCCGGCATCAAGGTCTACCGAAGCAAGTTCGCCACCATGCTCAAGGCGGTGGCGGTCGTGATCGTGCCCGTCCAGGTCCTGAACGTCCTGATCACGCTGTCGCGGCCAGGCACGTCGACTACCGCGGGCACGACGACCACGACGTCGGACAGCGAGTGGGCGGGCGTCGCCGCGCTGCTCCTCGTCCTTGTCATCAACATCGTGTCGAGCGCGCTGGCGGAGGCGGCGTGCCTGAAGGCCGTGAGCGACACGTACCTGGGCACCGAGACGGACTGGCGGGAGTCGCTTCGCTTCGGCTTCCGCCGGCTCGGGTCACTGCTTTGGCTCACGCTGATCCACGGCGTGATCGTGCTGCTCGCGTTCGCGGCCTGCATCGTTCCCGGCGTGTGGCTGTACGTCGCGTGGTCGGTCGCGATCCCCGTCCTGCTGATGGAGGGGCCGCGCGGTTTCCAGGCCCTGCGGCGATCGTTCAACCTCGTGCGTCGCCGCTGGTGGCCGACCGCCGGCATCCTGATCCTCGCCAACCTCCTCGCCACGACCGTCGCCGCCGGGATCGGGCTGCTCTCGGTGCCGCTCCTGTTCGCCGGGCGTGACAACGAGTTCGTGTACGACCTCGCCAGCGCGGTGTTCGGGGCGGTCGCCAGCGTGCTCACCATCCCGTTCGTCGCCGCCGTCGTGGCCGTCATCTACTTCGACCTGCGCGTGCGGAAGGAAGGATTCGACCTGCAGCTGATGGCGCAGCGCATCGGCGCGCCGGGCGATGCCGTCGTCCCGACGCTCATGCCGTGGACCCAGCCGGCGCCCGGCGCCGGGGGCGGATGGGCCCCGCCGCCGCCCGGATGGCAGGCACCCTCGTCGCCTCCGGCGACACCGCCGACCGGGCCGCCGCCGGGGCCGGGGGCGAGATGAGCCCACGCTGGGCTCCCATCGCGGGGCAGGTCGATCCCGACCGGGCGCGGGACCAGGCGCGGGACATCCTCGGCAGCCCTCGCTACAAGCCGGCCGACGTCCCGCGCCCGTTCGAGGGCGCGTTGGACTGGCTCGGTGACCGCCTCCGCCCCATCGGCGACTTCTTCTCTCGCATCGCCGAGTCGCTGGCCGGCAAGATCGTGCTCGCCGCCGTCCTCGCCGGCATCGTGACCGTGATCGCGCTCCTCGTCGCGCGCCGGCGCGCGGCGAGCGACACGGGCATCGGCGCCGGTCGACGGCGCGGCGCACGTGACGAGGACGTCGATCCCGGCCGGCTCGAGCGCGACGCCGACGCCGCCGAGCGACGCGGCGACCTCGACACCGCGCTCCGTCTCCGGTTCCGCGCCGGCCTGTTGCGACTGGACCGGGCGGGCGCGATCAGCTTCCGTCCGTCGATCACGACCGGTCAGGTGGCGCGGCGTCTTCGCCTCCCGGCGTTCGACGACCTTGCGGTCACGTTCGACGCCGTGGCCTACGGCGGACGGCGCGCGTCCGCGACCGACGTGTCCAGCGCACGCGCGGCGTGGCCGCGCGTCGTCGAACAGGCGGGCGACCGATGAGCGCGCGGACGACGACGTGGCGACGGCTTCATCCCGCCGTGCGCGCCGTCATCGTGCTGGTGGTGCTCGTCGTCGTCGTCAACATCGTGCTGGCGCTCGTCGACTCCTCGACCCGCGGCTCCGACGAGACTGCGCCGCGGTCGTCGTCACTGTCGACCGGGCGCGATGGCCTGGCCGCGTACGCCGAGCTGCTGCGCCGGAACGACCACGACACCGAGGCACAACGCGGCAAGGTGACGAGCACGGCGATCGCGCCGGCAGACATGCTCGTCGTGCTCGACCCGATCGGGCTCGGTCGGGACGAGGAGCGCGCCGTGCGACGGTACGTCGAGGATGGTGGCCGCCTGCTCGCCGGCGGGCCGGGCGCAACCGACCTGCTCGCGGCGTTGTTCGCCGACCCGCCCGTGTGGTCGTCCGCCGGCGTCCGCGACGCCAGGCCGGTCGGCGGCGCGCGCGAGGTCGCCGGGCTGCGGTCGGTGCGCACCGCCGGCGAGGGCTCCTGGTCCGAGCCCGGCGCGACCACACCCGTTCTCGGGAGCGCGTCGCGCACGCTCGCGACGGCGGCCACCGTCGGCCGGGGCCGGGTGGTCGCCCTCGCCGACCCGTCGCCGCTCCAGAACCGGCTGCTCGGGACGGCGGACAACGCCGGCTTCGGTCTCGCCGCCGCCGGCGACGCACGCACGGTGGCGTTCGCCGAGGGTGCGCACGGCTACGGCCATGCGAGCGGTCTCGGCGCGATCCCGGGCCGGTGGCAGGCCGCGCTCGTCGGACTGACCCTGGCCGCGCTGCTGGGCGTGGTCGCGGCCGGGCGGCGCCTCGGGCAGGCCGAGGACGCGGCCCGGCCGCTCCCGCCGCCCCGGCGCGAGTACGTCGACGCCCTCGCGGTCACCCTTGCGCGCACGAACCAACCGGTCTCGGCCATCGCGCCGCTCCAAACGGCGGCGCGGTCGACGCTGGCACGCCGCGCCGGATTGGCGTCCACCGCGTCCGAGGCCGAGCTGCGGGCGGCGGCCACCCGATTCGGCTGGACGGCCGACGAGACCGACGCGCTGTTCGCGCCCACCCGGACCGCGGACCAGGTCGTCGCCGCCGGCCGGGCGCTCGCACGGGCGAACGAAGGAGGAACACCACCGTGAGGGAACTGCGCGACCGGGTGTCGGCGGAGGTGAGCAAGGTCGTGGTCGGCCAGGGCGACGTCGTCGACCTGTTGCTGGCGGCGGTCGCCGTGAGCGGGCACGTCCTGCTGGAGGGCGTCCCGGGCACCGCCAAGACGCTCCTGGCCAACGCCACCGCGCGCGCCCTCGGCGTGTCGTTCCGTCGCGTCCAGTTCACGCCGGACATGCTGCCGTCCGACCTGACGGGCACGATGACGCTGCGGCCGTCCGAGTCCGACGGCGCGCGGCAGGAGCTCGGGTTCCGTGCCGGCCCCGTGTTCACGCACGTGCTGCTGGCCGACGAGATCAATCGCACGCCTCCCAAGACCCAGGCGGCTCTGCTCGAGGCGATGCAGGAGCGCCAGGTGTCGGTCGACGGAGAGCCGCGCCCGTTGCCCGATCCGTTCCTCGTGATCGCGACGCAGAACCCGATCGAGTACGAGGGCACGTACCCGCTTCCGGAGGCGCAGCTCGACCGGTTCCTCGTGAAGGTCGACGTCGGGTACCCGGACGAGCGCGACGAGGTCGGGATGCTCGGGCTCGCGCATCGCGGCGTGATGCCCGCCACCATCGACGACGTCGGAACGGTCGCCACCGCCGACGACCTGCGCGCGGCACGGGACGAGGTCGACGCGACGACCGTCACCGGCGAGATCGAAGCGTACGTTGTGGCCCTCGTGCGGCGAACACGCGAGCTGCCGAGCGTCGCCCTCGGCGCGAGCCCGCGCGCCGCCGTCCACCTCCTGGCGGCGTCGAAGGCGTCGGCCCGGATCAGCGGCCGCGACTTCGTGACGCCCGACGACGTCGCGTGGATGGCGCGCCCGGTGCTGCGCCACCGGCTCCTCCTCCGCCCCGAGGCGGAGCTCGAGCGCTACCGGCCCGACGACGCGGTGCAGGCGGCGCTGGCCGCCGTTCCCGTCCCGCGCTGACCCGTGGACGCCACGATCCTCGCGGCGGTGGCGCTGGTCGCCGCGGCTCTGATCGGCCTGGCCGTCGCGTCGGTGACCGCCACGGTGCGCGCCGCGGTGCTGTTCGGCGCGTGCGCGCTGGCCGCGCTGCTCGCGCCGGGGGTCGCCCTGTTCGCGGCGGTGGCCGTTGCCGCCGCCTTCGTCGTCGACGCCGTCGTGAGCCGCCCCCGGCCCGTCGTGCACCGCCACCTGCCGGGTGCCCTCGCTCGGGGCGTCGCCACATCGCTCACCCTCGACGCCGACCGGGCGGGCGCGGGGACGCTCCGGTTACGCCAGCCGCTCGTGCCCGACATCGGCGTGGAGCCGGCCGAGGCCGACGGCCGCCTCGACGCCCGCGTGCGCGCCGCCCGCCGCGGCCGACACGTGCTCCCGAGCCCGGCGGCGCGGATGCGGGGCCCGCTCGGGCTGGCGGCGTGGTACCGACGCGGCGGTGACCCGGCGGAGGTGCTCGTGTACCCCGACCTGCCGGCGGCGTGGCGGCTCGTGCTCGCCGTGCGCCAGGGCCGCTTCCGCGACCCGGGGCGTCTGACGCGCGGGCCCCTCGGGCTCGGCACCGACTTCGAGTCGATCCGCGACTACCTGCCCGACGACGACATCCGGCAGGTCAACTGGCGGGCGACGGCGCGTCTGGGCCGGCCGATGAGCAACCAGTACCGCGTCGAACAGGACCGCGACGTCGTCTGCCTCCTCGACACGGGCCGGCTGATGGCGGCGCCGCTCGGCGACCGCACGCGGCTCGACGCCACGGTCGACACCGCCACCGCCGTGGCGCTCGTCGCCGACGAGGTGGGCGACCGGGCGGGAGTGGTCGCGTTCGACGCCCGCGTGCGACGGCGGCTGCCGCCGGCACGCGGCGGCGGGGACGCGGTCGTGCGCGCCGTCTTCGACCTCGAGCCGACGATGGTCGACTCCGACTACGAGCTCGCGTTCCGTGCCGTGGGGAGCGGCAAGCGCGCGTTCGTGCTCGTGCTCACCGACCTGCTCGAGGAAGCTGCCGCC
>Ga0066388_100000545_pt1 | contig 18177 bp, 13 predicted proteins | sample PanSoiMetaGPlot6_FD_64539 | JGI IMG/M metagenome (GOLD analysis project Ga0066388, IMG submission 64539) | Tropical forest soil microbial communities from Panama analyzed to predict greenhouse gas emissions - Panama Soil - Plot 6 (Hybrid Assembly) | ecosystem: Environmental > Terrestrial >... | reverse complement strand
GCCAGAGTGCTCCCGCGATCCGGAGCGCGATCGCGGGCTCCGCCCGGGCGATTGAGCCGCGCACGGCGGTGCGGAGGTTGTCGTGCTCGGTCGCGAGCCGGTTGAATCAGATAGACTGATCGGGACCGCGCAGCTCCGGCTCCGCGGTCTCGGCGAGGTTCAGGAAGTAATCGGTGTGCCGGGAGGCGAGCGCAGGGGCCTCCCCCGAGGTCCGCAATTTCTCCATCCCGTACTCCCGGATCGTCTCGAGCAGCCGGTACCGATCACCGCTCGCGTCCACGTCCCCGGGAACCACCAGCGACTTGTCCACGAGCGCGGTGACGAGATCCAGCACCTCGAAATCCTCGAAATGCCCGTTCGGGCAGACCGCTTCGGCCGCCTCGAGGGTGAACCCTCCGGCGAACACGCTGGCCCGGTTCAGGAGCACGCGCTCGCTCGGCGACAGGAGGTCGTAGCTCCAGTCCACGGCGGCGCGCAGCGTCTGCTGGCGAGGGAGGGCCGTGCGGCTGCCGCCGGTGAGGAGCTGGAAGCGGTCCTGGAGCCTCTCGAGAATCTTCTCCGGCGCGAGCGCCTTTACACGCACCGCCGCGAGCTCGATCGCGAGCGGAATCCCGTCGAGGCGATGGCAGATCTGCGCGATGACCGGAGCGTTCCGGTCGGTGAGCGTGAAGGAGGACTGCGCGGCGACCGCCCGGTCGACGAAGAGACGCACCGACTCGTACCGCGCCGCCGCTTCCCGGGTGCGGACGGCGGAGGTGCGGATGTCCGGCACGCTCAGCATCGGCACGCGCCACACGATCTCGCCGCGCAAGCCGAGCGCCTCGCGACTCGTGGTCAGGATCCGGAGCTTCGGACACGAGCGGAGCAGCCCCTCGGCGAGCGAGGCGACCGCGGCGGCCAGATGCTCGCAGTTGTCGAGGATGAGCAGCAGGTGCTTGCCGGCGAGGTGCTCCGCGAGCGTCACGAGCGGGGATCGCCCCGGCTCCTCCGGAATGTCCAGGACCTTCCCGACGCTCTGCCCGATGAAGGCGGGATCGTCCAGGGTCTCGAGCTCCACGAGCCAGGTCCCGTCGACGTACTCGGGAAGGAGATCGGTCGCGACCTGGATCGCGAGGCGCGTCTTCCCCGAGCCCCCAGGACCGGTCAGCGTCACGATGCGCGAGGCGCTGAAGAGGCGGCGCACTTCCCCGCGCTCGCGGCGGCGCCCGATGAAGCTCGTCAGCTGGCTCGGAAGGTTGTTGGGACCGCGCGCGAGGAGCTGCCGCGGCATCACGATCGTGGAGGTGGCCGCGTCCGTCCCTTCGCGGAACCCGCGCAGCGCGTCCGCGACGTCGCGCGCCGACTGGTAACGCTCGTCGCGCTCCTTCGCCATCGCGCGCGCGAGGATCAGATCGATGTCGGGCGGAAGCTCGGGCTGGAGCCGGCTCGGCAGCTCGGGCTCCATGGTGGCGATCTCGTGCATGGTGGCGAGCGCGCTCGCCCCCGAGAAGGGAGGCTGGCCGGTGAGCGCCTCGTACAGCGTCGACCCGAGCGAGAAGATGTCGGTGCGGCCATCGAGCCTCTCGCCGCGCGCCTGCTCGGGGGACATGTAGGCGATCGTTCCCACGATGAGGCCAGGCGTCGTGAGCTGCGCCACGGTGGCGTCGGTCGGGGCGGCGTCGCGCACGCGCGCGACCTGCTTGGCGAGCCCGAAGTCGAGCACCTTCGCGAGCCCGGTCCTCGTGACCAGGATGTTCGTGGGCTTGATGTCGCGATGGATGAGGCCGATCGCGTGGGCGGCCGCGAGCGCGTCCGCGATTTGCGCGCCGATGTCGGCGATCTGGGTGAAATCGAGCTTCCCGTCCGCCGCGCGCGTCCGCAGGGTCTCCCCGTCCACGTACTCCATGACGATGAAGTCCTGACCCTGCGCGGAGTCGACCGAGTAGATGGTGACGATGTTCGGGTGATTCAGGGAGGCCGCCGAGCGCGCCTCCTGGAGCAGGCGCTGGCGCGACTCGTGGTCCTGAACCGAAGCCCTGGGCAGGAGCTTGACCGCGACGGGACGATCCAGCTTGGTGTCGGTCGCCTTGTAGACCTCTCCCATCCCTCCCTCACCGAGCTTGTCCTCGATGCGGTAGTGGGAGAGCAGCGTTCCGGGCTGAAGCTGACTCACGGGGATTGACTATAACGCAGCGGGGCGCGCGATGCCGCACGCACGCGCGCCCCCTTGTGCTGCCGCTGCAACTTCGTGGTTCGCGGGCCGGTTACCTGACGATGGCGAATCGCCCCGTGGTCCTGCCCGCGGCGGTCTCGATCCGGTAGTAGTAGACGCCGGAGGCGAGGGCCGCGCCGGTCGATCCCTTGCCGTCGATGGTCAGCTCCCGCGTTCCGAGGGCGGCGTTCGGCTCGTCGGCGAGCCGGCGCACGAGCCGTCCCTGCGCGTCATAGAGCCCGACGCGGAGGAAGCCGGGCTTCGTGATCTCGAAGCTCAGCTTCGCGCTCGGGTTCAACGGATTGGGGGAGACCGACGCCAGCGCGGGGCCACCGCCGCCCACGACGATGTCCATCGTGATCGAGCCCGCGAAGTACGCGCCCGATTCCAGCTGGCCGCGGATCGTGACCGTGACGGTCTGCTTTCCGTTCAGGAGGCTGAAGAGCTGGCGGAGATCGCCCTTCATGAAGCAGACCTGGATGTCCTGAATCGTGTTGTTGTCCCGATCCCCCAGGATCACCGTCTTGCCCGTGATCGCCGGAATCTCGGAGACCGACCCGGTGCCCAGGGACACCATGCGGACGGTGGCGAGGTTCACGTCGAGCAGGCTGAAGGAATTGTCGATCGGCTCGATCTGCACGCAGGCCGTCGGCTTGTTGGAGCTGAGCCGCAATTTTTGTCCGTTCGTCTGGAACACGCGCGCCGCGGCCGCGGGATTCACCGTGATCGAGGTCGCCCCGTGGCCGACGAGCCGGTTGATCGCGGTGTAGCTCACCGTGTAGGTGCCCGCGTCGTTCAGCCCGGGGGTCCAGCTCAGGGTGCCGATCGAGTGGCTCACGTTGGTCGTGAACGTCGGCGTGCTGTAGTCCGTCGGCAGCCCGGACAGGTCCGCCGTGAAGGAGTCGATGTTGTCGCCGTCGGGATCGGCCGCGCTGATCTGAAGATTCAGGGTCGTCCCGACATCGATCGCCACGCTGGCGAGGCCTCCGACGAGCGGCTCGTGATCCACGGTGAAGACCGCCCCCGGAGTCTGCGAGAGGTCGGCGGTGATCTCGATCGACTGCGCCGACGCCGTCGCCTGCGAGAGCGTCGCGGACTGGAGCACGGGCGGCTTCATGACGAGCAATAGGGTGCTGCTGCTGGAATAGACGCTCAGCGTGGTCGAGGTTCCGGTGGTCGACTGGGCCGTGCTCGTGCCGCTGATGACCGGTCCCTTCTCCGGCATCTGCGGGGCGAGCGGCACCGGCGCGCGCCCGGAGAGGCTCGTGCCCGAGGGCTGCGCGGCGCTCAGAGGATCCGTGACGAAGATCGTGCTCGTGAACGTGCTCGATCCCCCCTCGTCGGTCGCGGTGAACACGACCTGATAGGTCCCCGCCACGGTCGGCGTCCAGACGAACAGGCCCGTCGCGCCCGTCCCCGCCGGCGCCACCGTGAGCGTGGTCGAGGCGGTGGCGCTCAGCCCCTTCGCCGTCGCGGTGAACGTCACGACGTACGTGCCGGCGTCTCCGTTCTGCATGTGCCAGAGGAACTGCCCCGAGGTGTTGTCCGGCGCGGGCGTGAAGGACGCGTCGTTGACCGCCGGCAAGTCCGCGGTGTTCGCGGTCAAGGACGAGATCGCATCGCCGTCCGGATCCTCGGCGCTGACGGTGAACGCGATCACGCCCCCCTCTTCGCCGTTGACCCCCGGAGGAGCGGCCACGGCCGGCGGGTGATCTCCGGTTTCGATCGCGATCGCCGTCGTCGCGGAGCCCGTACGCAGGATTTGTCCGGTGTGGTTGGTCGCGGTGAACGTGACGGTGTAGTTTCCCGCCTGCCCGCTCGCCGGCGTCCAGTGGAACGTCCCGCTCGTGTGCGACGTGTTCGCGCTGAACGTCGCGCCCGAGGGAAGCCCCGAGGCGGTCAGCGTCTCGATCGCCTGGCCGTCCGGATCCGACGCGGTCACCGTGAACGTGAGGAGCTGAAACTCGGCTCCCGATACCGAGGCGGGCGCCGTGACGACGGGTGGGTGATCCTCACCGGCGAGATCGGCCGCGCCGGGCGAAGCGGAGAGCACGAGGTATGCGAGCACGGAAACGGCGGCTGACGCGATACGACCGACAGAGCGCGACATGGGCGTTGCCTCGGGCTTAGGGTTTCAGCGACGGTGAGCGAGTCGGACAGACGAAAGGGAATTGTCGCGCAGGCGCCGACCCCGAGCAACACCGACGGACAATTTTTAACCATATCAGAAAGTGACGTGAAAATCTAGAGTTACGTGTTTCGCCGGTCCGAAGGTGCGCCTCGGGAGCGCATCCGACTACTTCCTTAAACGGAGATCGAATGCCAAGAGAACGCCCCTGGACCCGATCCCCTTCCTTTTTCCTATACGCATGTTTCTTCGGTTCCGGGGCGGCAGGGCTGATTCTCGAGATCGTCTGGTCCAAGTACCTATCTTATCTGCTTGGCAACTCGATCTATGGGGTCTCGACCGTGGTCGCCGCGTTCCTGGGCGGCCTGGGTCTCGGCGCCGTCGTCGGCGGCCGGCTGGCCTCTCGTGGCCGGGATCCGCTCGTCCTCTACGCCCGTCTCGAGCTGATCGTGGGGCTCATGGGGCTCGCGAGCCCCCTCGCCTACCTCGTCGCGCGTCCGATGTTCGCCGGCCTGTACGGGGCCATGGGGGGAAGCGGAGCCGCATTCCTCCTCGTCCGCTTCGCGATCCTGTTCGCATCGCTGCTCCTCCCCACCATCGCCATGGGGGCCACGCTTCCCCTCCTCGTGTCGGCGTTCACGCGCCGGGAGTCGGAATTCGACTCGTCCGTCGCGCGCCTCTACGCGATCAACACCGCGGGCGCGGTGCTCGGCGTTACCGCCGCGGGGTTCGTCCTCATCCCGGCGCTCGGGCTCTGGAAGACGGCCGCGACCGCGGCGGCGATCGATTCCGGCGTCGCAGCCGCGATCCTCTCGGGGCGGCGGGCCGCGACGGGGGCCGTGGCGGCGGGCCGACCCCGCGCGGCCGCTCCGGCACCCGGTGCGACCCCGACTCGGTTCACGCAGCTGGTTCTCCCCCTGTTCGCGATCTCCGGATTCTGCGCCATCACGTACGAGGTCGCGTGGACCCGGATCCTCTCGGTGCCGTTCGGGGGAATGGTCTACTCCTTCTCCGCCATTCTCGCCGTGTACCTCCTCGGCATCGCGATGGGGGCCGGGGCCGCGTCGCTCCTCCTCAAGCGGTGGAACGCACCCTCCTCGCTCTTCGGGATCGCGCAGCTCCTCCTCGCGGGCGCGATCGTCGCGGGATCGCATCTCTTCGCATCGCTGCCCCGGATGCAGACCTCCCTCATCGCGCAATCGCGCGGGAGCGCCGAACGGCTCTTCGGCGGAGAAGCGCTGGTCACCGCCGCGATCGTGCTCATGCCCACGTTCTTCCTCGGCGCGCTCTTCCCGCTCGCGGCGGCGGTCTACGAGCGAAGGAGGGTCGAGCCGGGGGCTTCGGTCGGCTCGGTCTACGCCGCGAATACGGTCGGCTCGATCGCGGGCTCTCTCGTGACCGGGTTCGTGCTCATCCCGGCGATTGGATCGCTCCGCTCGATCCTCTCCGCGGCGCTCGCCAACGCCGCGATCGGCTGCCTCGCGCTCCTGCTCGGAGAAGGTGCGCGCGTCCGGCGAGGCGTGGCCGCGCTCGCTGCGGCGGCCGGCACGGTGGCCGTCGCCGTCCTCGCGACCCCCACGTGGGAAGCGGAGCGGATGAGCCTCGGCTTCGTCCGCCTCCTTCGCTCGTACGAGTTCGGAGGAGAGGATCTGACCCGGAGGATGATCGACAAGGTGGGACGCTCGAAGGACCTGGAACGGCTCCTCTTCTATCGCGAGGGGCGCGTTGCGACCGTGACGGTGGTCGAGACGGGAGACCGGCGGGCGCTCCTCGTGAACGGCAAGACGGACGCGACGGTCGGAAGCGGCGAGGACATGGCGCAGCAGGTCATGGTCGGCCAGATGCCCCTTCTGCTCGCGCCGGGTGCGAAGGACGTGTGCGTCGTGGGCTATGGGAGCGGCGTGACCACGAACGCGGTGCTGACCCATCCGGTCGGCAAGGTGCTCACGATCGAGCTGGAAGGAGCCGTGATCGAGGCGGCCTCCCTGTTCGAGGCGGCCGCGCACCGGCCGCTCACCGATCGGCGGAGCAAGCTCGTGATCGAGGACGCGGGCACGTACCTGAGATCCACGTCGGAGGACTTCGACGTGATCATCTCGGAGCCTTCGAACCCCTGGATCGCCGGGGTGGGGAATCTCTTCACGAAAGAGTTCTACGAGGAAGCACGGCGAAGACTCCGGCCGGGCGGGGTCTTCTGCCAGTGGATCCAGACCTACTCCGCCTCACCCGCCACGCTCTCCACGGTCTTCCATACGGTGCTCACGACCTTCCCGCACGGGCAGCTCTTCTACGTCGAATCCTCCGGGGACCTGATCATCCTCGCCTCCCCCGACCGGGAGCTCACGCTCGACCGCGCCTCCATCACCCGGACGCTCGCGTCGCCCGCCGTGGCCGAGGATTTCGCGCGCATCGGCATCCACTCGACGGACGACCTGCTGCGCGCGTACCGCGGAAGGCTCGACCGCGTGGCGGCCGACGCGGGCCCAGGCGCGATCAACACGGACGACAATTCGTGGCTGGAGCATCGAGCGCCGCTCGACCTCATCACCCCCCAAGAAGAAAATCCGCTCCTCACCTGGTCGTCCCAGGTGGAAGCGGATCTCCAACGCTCTCTGCGATAGAAGCGGGGTCGGCTCGCCAGGGTCAAGGTTCACGCCCGGACCCAGCCCCGTTAGGCCTGGCGGGCCGTACCCCTACACCGTAAAAGATAGGAGTGAACGCGGTCGCCGGCAATGAGGTCGGCGTCGATCGACTCCATCTTGAGCTTCTGCTGTTCCGGGTTGGATGAAAGGTCTCGGTGAAGCGGGCTGCGGAGGGGCAGGTCCGATGCTTCCATCCTCCACCTCCGCAACCGATCTATGTCAAAACGAGCCGGGAAGCACGGCGCCACGAATCGCCTCAAGTCCCTCATGGAGTCAATTCACTTCGTGACACCGGACGCAGGAGCGGGTTTGAGATCTCGTTTTCTCTTGCTCGCGTTTATCTGCGATCGACCTCGAGTTCCCCGTGCAGGCCGCTCCCGGCCCTCGGACCCCTTTCCTCATCAAGTGCCGTGCCAGGATCGTGAGCGGCTGCCACGCCATGTACAAAGGTCGCGCGGGTATGCGACTTCAGCCCCTTTCGCCTACGCGTCACTCCGTAAGCAGGGGGCGGCGATTGGTGTCCCTAAACGGACGCGCTTTGAACCAGGTACGAACGTTGGGCGGATGGGACCGCGGGCGAAACTGTGACGGTTCTATGGGTTTGGCCCTGGCACGATCCTGGATAAGAGGGTCCATCCGGAGCGGTCGGGAGCAGACCCATGTCGGGGTGACTTGGAAGAACGGAGGCACTATGAATCTGAATCGTAAGGTCTTCCGCACCGCGGCGCCGGCAACTCTCGCCGCGTTGCTCCTGTGTATGTTTTGCACTTCATTGAAGGCAACGGCAACGGAGATCATCCCGTCCGTGGGTCTTTCGCGCTCGGTGGATTCCGACGAGACGAAGTCGAACGTCGGGCTGGCGCTGCGCGGAAGCATGATTCCTCACGTCCTCGACGTCGAGCTCAAGGGGCAGTATCGGCAGGACAAGGTTCTCGGCGGCGCGGTCACCGAGAAGATGTGGCCGATCACGGCTTCCGCCTGGCTCACGCCGCTGCGCGTGGTCTACGCCGGCGCGGGAGTCGGCTGGTACCACACGACGCTCGACTACGAGGCTCCTTCGACGCAACCGAGCGACACGTCGCAGAAGTTCGGCATCCATGCCGGCGGCGGCGTGCGCGTTCCGCTCGCTCCGGCGCTCGCGCTGGATCTGAACGGACGGTACGTGTGGCTGGAGAATCAGGAGACGGCGATCATCCCGCGTGAATTCAACCCCGATTTCTGGGACATGTCCCTCGGTCTGGGGTTGAAGTTCTAAGTAGCAGACTCAACGCACTGGAACCATCGGCCCCGCGCTCTTTAGCACCGGTCACGAACGCATCATGCATGTCACTCACCGGACCGGGAGCGCGGGGCTGCCTTTTTCTCCGCGCTCGATCCCCGCGGCGTTCGTGAAGAACGCTCCGTAAACGCTCCTTCCGATCCCCTCCACGATGCTCCGCCTCGGATCCTCCGGCGTGTACCCCTCGGGAAGCAGAGGAATCCACCGTCGGAAGAGATCGGCGTCGAGCTCCATGTGGAACTGAAAGCCGTAGACGCGCGCTCCGACCCGAAACGCCTGGTGGGGATAGGCCGCCGAGCGGGCAAGGTGGACCGCGCCGGAGGGCAGATCGAACGTGTCGCCGTGCCAGTGGAAGACGAGCGGCTCGGGCCCCACGCGGGCGAGGATCGGATCGCGCGCCCCTTCCCCGGTCAGCACGACGGGACCGAACCCGATCTCGGGAAGGGGACCGCGCGTGACGCGCGCGCCCAGCGAAGCCGCGAGAAGCTGCGATCCGAGGCAGACCCCGAGCACGGGTAGCCCCCGGCGCACCGCGTCGCGCACGAGCTCCCGCTCGAGCCGGAGGTGGGGATACGCGTCGTCCTCGAGCGCGTTCATCGGCCCGCCGAGAACGATGAGCCCGCCGATCTCCTCCGCGCCGGGGAGCGCATCGCCGGCATGCATCCGGTGGATCCGGAGCGTAAGCCCGCGGGCGGACGCCTCGTCCGCGAGCAGTCCCGGCGGCTCGCTCGCGACATGCTGCACGACGGCCCAGGGACGGGCTAGTGAATGTGGCACGTGCTGAGTCCGCGCTTTTCCAGGTACTGCTGGTGGTATTCCTCGGCGCGGTAGAAGGGACCCGCGGGAACGACCTGCGTCACGATCGGCCGGCGGAATCGGTGCGCCGCTTCCAGCTTCGCGATCGACTCCCTGGCCTCCTTCTCCTGCTCGGGAGAGTGAACGAAGATCGCCGAGCGATACTGCTCGCCGACGTCGGGCCCCTGGCGGTCGCGCGTGGTCGGGTCGTGGTTCGACCAGAACACCTCGAGCAGCCGCTCGTAGGAGACGCGCGCCGGATCGTAGGTGACCTCGACCGCCTCCGCGTGGCCGGTCGTGTTGGTGCAGACCTCCTCGTAGGAAGGGCTCTTCGTCCGTCCGCCGGTGTACCCCACCTCCGTCGATACCACGCCCTTCACCTGGCGGAACGCCGCCTCGACGCCCCAGAAGCAGCCTGCGGCGAATGTGGCCTTCTCCATCGTGCGCCCCACTCCTTTCGTCTTCGGGACTCCGGCTCCGGCCGCCAACGCCGTCGTGGCGGCGAGCGCGAGCGACATCGCGACTGCAATCGATTTCATCATCGGTCTCATGGGTTGGACCCTCCGCCCCAAGGTACGCGGAATCGCGCGCCTTGGGACGGGCAAAAAGAGAACGCCCCGGGAGGTTTCCCTCCCGGGGCCCGTCCATCCAGCGGTTGGGCTGCCGCCCACGTTCTAACGTTTCCTACCCCGCCGGTTCGAGGAAAGTTCCCTGTTTGTTCTACTTCACGACTTCGTAGTCGGCCTCGATCTCGCCGTCCCCGCCTTCCTTCTTCCGCCCTTCCGCACCCGGCGGCGGAGGTCCCGCCTCGGGGCCGGAATCGCCCGCGCTCTTCGAGGCGTCCGCGTACAGCTTGCTCGAGACCTCTCCCCACGTGCGGGTGAGCGCCTCGCTCGATTGCCGGATTTCCTCGGTGTCGTTCCGCTCCACGGCCTTCTTCAGCGTCTCGACGGCGCTCTCGATTCTCGCCTTCGACTCGGAATCGACCTTGTCTCCCAGCTCCCGCAGATTCTTCTCGGTCTCGTACGCGAGCTGCTCGCCGCGGTTCTTGACCTCGACGCTGTCGCGCCGCTTGCGATCCTCGTCCGAGTGCGACTCGGCGTCGGCGACCATCCGCTTGATCTCCGATTCGCTCAACCCGCCGCTCGCCTCGATCCGGATCTTCTGCTCCTTCCCGGTCGCCTTGTCGCGGGCCGAGACGTTCAGGATCCCGTTCGCGTCGATGTCGAACGTCACCTCGATCTGAGGCACGCCGCGCGGAGCGGGCGGAATGCCCGTGAGCTGGAACCGGCCGATCGTCTTGTTGTCGGTCGCCATCGGCCGCTCTCCCTGGAGCACGTGGATCTCGACCGTCGACTGGCTGTCCGACGCCGTGGAGAAGATCTCCGACTTGCGCGTCGGGATCGTCGTGTTCCGCTCGATCAGCTTGGTCATCACCCCGCCCAGGGTCTCGATTCCCAGCGAGAGCGGAGTCACGTCGAGCAGAAGGACGTCCTTCACGTCGCCCGCGAGGACGCCTCCCTGGATCGCCGCGCCGACCGCCACCACCTCGTCCGGGTTCACGCCCTTGTGCGGCTCCTTGCCGAAGAAGCTCCGCACCAGTTCCTGCACCTTGGGCATGCGGGTCGCGCCGCCCACGAGGATCACCTCGTTGATGTCCGACGGCTTGAGGCCCGCGTCCTTGAGCGCCATCTCCATGGGAGGAATCGTGCGCTGGACGAGATCGTCCACCAGCTGCTCGAACTTCGCCCGCGTGAGGCTCAGGTTCAGGTGCTTCGGACCGCTCGCGTCCGCCGTGATGAACGGCAGGTTGATGTCCGTCTGGACGACGGTCGAGAGCTCGATCTTCGCCTTCTCGGCGGCTTCCTTCAGGCGCTGGAGCGCCATGGGATCACGCCGGAGGTCGATGCCTTCCTGCTTCTTGAACTCCTCGGCGAGCCAGTCGATGACCCGCTTGTCGAAGTCGTCTCCTCCGAGGTGCGTGTCGCCGTTGGTCGACTTGACCTCGAAGACTCCGTCTCCGATCTCGAGGACCGAGATGTCGTACGTCCCACCCCCGAGGTCGAACACGGCGATCTTCTCGTCCTTCTTCTTGTCGAGGCCATACGCGAGCGACGCCGCCGTGGGCTCGTTGATGATGCGCTTCACGTCGAGCCCCGCGATGCGTCCGGCATCCTTGGTCGCCTGCCGCTGCGTGTCGTTGAAGTAGGCGGGCACGGTGATGACCGCTTCCGTCACCTTCTCGCCGAGATACGCCTCCGCGGTCTCCTTCATCTTCTGGAGGATCATCGCAGAGATCTCGGGAGGCGTGAGGGTGCGATCGCCGGCCTGGATCACGGCCTCGCCGTTCTTGCCGTCCTTGACGGTGTACGGGACGTTCTTCGTTTCGTCCTGGACTTCCCCATACTTCCGTCCCATGAACCGCTTGATCGAATAGATCGTGTTCTGGGGATTCGTGATCGCCTGCCGCTTCGCGACCTGGCCGACCAGCCGCTCTCCCGTCTTGGAGAACGCAACGACGGAGGGAGTCGTGCGGCCGCCCTCGGCGTTGGGGATCACATGCGGTTCCCCGCCCTCCATCACGGCCACGCACGAGTTCGTCGTGCCGAGGTCGATGCCGATAATCTTGCCCATCATTCCCTCCGTCGAATCGAGTGCGGAGGGCTCCCCGTCGGGGATTCCCTCCGCCTCGTGGAAACGCGCGGTGTGCGCGGGTCGTTACTGCGCGATCTTGATCGGGATCTCGCGCGCCTTGGCCTCCTCGGCCTTCGGCAGATTCAGCTCGAGCACCCCGTCCCGGTACGTCGCTTCGATCGTGTCGGACTTCACCGCATGCGTGAGATGGAAGGTACGCTCGAACGTGCCGTACACCCTCTCCAGGCGGTGATACGTCGTGCCCTTCCGCTCCTCGGTCCGGACCTTCTGGCCGCGGATGACGAGCTGGCCGTCTTCGAGCGTGATCTTGATGTCTTCGAGCTTCATTCCCGGAAGCTCGACGCGGACCACGTAGCGATCCGGCTGCTCCTCGATGTCGAGTGGCGGCTGCCAGACCACGGTGCCCGGCTCGTCCGAGAAGAACCGACGTCCGAACGCGTCGCTGAACGCGCGGTTCACCTCATCGTGGACGGACAGCAAATCCCGCACCGGATTCCAACGAGTCAGCGAGTTCATGGCTTCTGCTCCTCCTGCGTTTTCTGGGTTGGGTTGACTACCGGATTTCACCGGCCGTGTACTCCGCCCAATCGCAGGAGACGTGCCGTTCGACCTACTCGAACACAAGTCGATGAATGACAATGATTTAATGTGAATCCAGTCTCGAATCGAGCAAAGCCTGTTGTTTCATAATGAAACGTATTTCCGTTCCAATATGGAACGCTATACCCGATATTCTCGCATCTTCCGCCACAAAGTCGAGCGGGAAATCCCGAGGATGCGGGCGGCGCGCGTGGTATTTCCGGAAGTGTGTTGAAGGACGCGGCGGATGTGCTCGGCCTCGAGCTGGGCCAGCGTCATGGTCTCCGAATACGGGAAGGCGCTTCCCCGGGTCAGAAGGGGCGTGCGAGATTCGTGGAACGCCGGAGGGAGATCGAGGTGCGTGATCTCGCCGTGCTCGGCGAGAATGACCGCGCGCTCGATCGCGTTCTCGAGCTCGCGCACGTTCCCAGGATAGTCGTAGCGCATGAGATCCACCTGGGCGCGCTCGCTGAACCGCCGGACGCGCCTGCCCAGCTCGCGCGAATACTTCTCCCGGAAGTAGTTCGCGAGGAGCGGGATGTCCTCGGAGCGATCGCGAAGGGGAGGAAGCTCGATGTGGAAGACGTTGAGGCGGTAGTACAGGTCCTCGCGAAACGTCCCCTCGGTGAGCGCGCGCTTCACGTCCCGGTTCGTCGCCGCGATCACCCGGATATCGACGCGCGTCGTCTCCTTTCCCCCGACTCGGCGGACCTCGCCGCTTTGGAGGGCGCGGAGCAGCTTCACCTGAACCGCGAGCGGCATCTCGGCGACCTCGTCGAAGAAGATCGTTCCCCGGTCCGCGTGCTGCATGAGCCCCTCGCGGTCGGACGTCGCTCCGGTGAACGCTCCTCGAACGTAGCCGAAGAGCTCGCTCTCGAAGAGATTCTCGGGGATCGCGGAGGAATTGACCGCGACGAAGGGCCGGTGGGCGCGGCGGCTCTGCAGATGGATGGAAGCCGCGACCATCTCCTTTCCGGTCCCGCTCTCCCCGGTGATCAGGACGGGGCTCTCGGTGGGCGCGATCTTCGCGATCAGGCGGAAGATCCGCTGCATCGCCGCGCTCTGCCCGATCATGCTCTGGGTGATGTCCGCCGTGGGAGGCGTCTCGGGGACCACAGGCGTCGTCTCCCAGAGCCCCTTCCGCTCGGGGTCCCGCGCGGCCAGCTCCGATTTTCGTGTCGCGCGCGTGGTCATGGCTTCACGCGGGCTCTCCTTGCATGATCCTGCTCCTCCTCGGGGCTCCGCTTCTCATCCTGGCGTGCGTCACTCCGCTCCTCGGCGATCTCGGGGTTCGGATCCATCCGTTCCTCGCCCTGTGGGCGCTCGCGCACGTCGCGTATCTGGCCGCCTGCGCCCGCGTCCTGGCGGGGCGCGCCTCGGGGCCGCGGGCGCTCGCGACGATGTTCGCGGTGGGCCTGCTCGCCCGCGCGATCCTGATCGCGACGCCCCCCACGCTCTCGGAGGATCTCTACCGCTATCTCTGGGACGGGCGCCTCGTCGCGTCGGGAATCAACCCTTACCTCCACGCCCCTTCCGATCCGGCCCTGGAACGGTTTCGTGGCGGGATCTTCCACCGGTTGAACCATGCCGACGTGCCGACGATCTATCCTCCCGGAGCGCAGATCCTCTTCGGCGCCGTCGCCCGCGCGTCGGCGACGCCCGTGGCGTGGAAGATCGCGCTGCTCCTGCTCGAGGTGGCGCTCCTCGCGGCGCTCCGGAGCCTTCTTCGCAGGCGCGGGCTCCCCGCGGAGCGGATCCTACTCTACTACTGGAATCCGCTCGTGCTGGTCGAAAGCTTCGCGAGCGGACACGTCGATCTCGCGGCCGCGGCGCTCTTGGTCGCAGCCTTGGCGCTCCACGAATCCGGCAGGAAGGTCGGGGCGGGCGTCTCCCTGGGGGTTTCGATCCTCACGAAGTACACGCCGGCTCTCGTCCTTCCCTGGCTCGCGCGGCGCCGCGCCCGGGTAGTCCTTCTGGTGTGTTTCGGTGTCCTGGCACTCCTCACCGTGCCCTTCGCCGGCGCGGGACCTGCGCTCCTCTCCGGCCTGCGCACCTACGCGCGCCACTGGGAGTTCAACGGGGCCCTGTACCGCATCCTGCGCCACGTCTCGAGCGACGAGATCCGGATTCGCGAGATCCTCGCGGTTCTTCTCGCGACCGGGACGCTCGGGATCGCGTGGCGCGCGCCCACCGCGACCGCGGCCGCGCTCGCGACCACCGTCCTGTTCCTGCTCTCGAGCCCGACCGTGTTCCCCTGGTACGCCGTCCCCGCAGCAGCGCTCCTCCCGCTCCACCCGGATCGGGGGGTGCGGGCGTTCACGGGGCTCCTCGCGCTCTCCTATCTGCCGCTTGCCGCCTACCGCACGACCGGCGTCTGGAGCCTTCCGAGCTGGATCCTCTGGGTCGAGTACGGCGGACTGGCGCTCGTGTGGATCGGGAGCGCGGCGAGGTCAGCGGCGCGCGTACGCGTGGATCAGCGAGAGCACGCCCACGTACAGAAATCCAAAGAGGTAGAGCAGGAAAAAGGGTAGCGGTGCGTACACCTTCGCGTGCGCGAGGGAGATCATCGTCCAGGCGATGTAGAGCCCGAGACCGATCTCGAGGATCGCCCATCCGTTGAGCGGGGATCGGTACCGCTTCTCCTTCCAGCGGTCCCCGCGCCGCTCGATCCGGAATTTCGGGGTGCGCAGGAACGGGCTCTCGTGCCCCGCGAGCGCCTCCAGCACGGCGCGCGTGTTCGTGACCGAGAGCCCCATCCCCAGCGACATCACGAACGGCAGGTACCGGAGCTGCCGCTTCCAGTCGGCGCGCGTCTCGCGCTGGGCGTACCCGAAGTAGAACAGGACCGAGCAGGTGGCGAGCAGGAACAGGCTCGTGTCGGCGACCGTGTAGGTCGTGCTCGCTCCGCGGTATCTCGCGAGCACGACCGGGTAGACGATCAGCGCGAGGAAGAAGAGCAGCACGTACGCCACGTTGTAGGTCAGGTGGAACGAGGCCTCCACCTTGACGCCGAGCGGGGCGCGCGACCTCCAGAGCCGGGGCAGGACCTTCCGGGCGACCTGGATCGATCCCTTCACCCAGCGGTGCTGCTGCGCCTTGAACGCGTTCATCTCGACCGGGAGCTCGGAAGGGCAGAGGACGTGGGGGGCGAACATGAACTTCCATCCGCGGAGCTGCGCGCGATAGCTCAGGTCCAGATCCTCGGTCAGGGTGTCCGACTGCCACCCTCCCGCGTCGACCACGCACGCCCGCCGAAGCACTCCGCCCGTTCCGTTGAAGTTGAAGAAGCGCCCCCCGCTCATCCGCGCCGCGTGCTCGATGACGAAATGCCCGTCGAGGGAGATCGCCTGCGCCTGGGCGAGCATCGAGTAGTCCTGGTTCAGATGCTGCCACCGCGACTGGACCATGCCGACCTGGGGATCTCCGAAATAGGGCACGAGGTCCCGGAGGATCGAGGGAGGGGGGACGAAATCGGCGTCGAAGATCGCGAGGAGCTCGCCCCGGGCCCGTTCCAGCCCATGCTGCAGCGCTCCTGCCTTGAACCCGGCCCGCTCTTCGCGGCGCAGGTACACTGCCTGAATACCGCGCGCGCGGAGCGCCTCCACCTGCGCGCGGGCTAGATCGCGCGTCGCGTCGGTCGAGTCGTCGAGCACCTGGATCTCCAGCCGGTCGCGCGGGTAGTCGATCGCCGCGGCCGCGGCGACGAGCCGCGTCACGACGTAGCGCTCGTTGTAGAGGGGGAGCTGCACGGTGACGGTGGGCCACTCCCCCGGAGGCTCGGGGGGACAGAGGCTACGGTCGCGACGCCGGAAGAGGCGGATCAGATGGAGGCGGTGAAGGCCGTAGACGGCGAAGACAATCCAGACCAGAAGGTAGATCGTGAGCAGGAGGCCGGTCATCATCGCTTACCGGCGCAGAGACCCCTTCCACGTCTCGTCGCTGACGAGCACGGAGATCCCGAGCCGGAGGAATCGCTCGCTCAGCCCCAGGTCGCTCTCGTTGCCGCGGCTCCCCGCCTCGAGCGAGAGGTCGAGCGAGCCTCCCTTGTCCTTCGTCACGATCCCGGCGCCGAGCGTCACGCCCACCTCGTTCACCCCTGCGGTACCCCCGTGGATGTCGGCGGCGCCGGCGACCGGGAGGAGATCGGGCCACTGCAGATAGTACACGCCCGCGCGGAGCGGGAGGCGGCCCTTGAACGAGGTCCCCTCGTCGTCCCCGCGCCGGCGCTCGAGCCCCAGGGAGAACCGCTGCTGCGCGCGGAACGTCACGAGATCGCTCGTGAGCGAGCTCGGACCCCAGTTCGCCCGGCGGTACTGCGCCACGGCGCGGATCCTGCCCCGCACCGGCGCCGAGAGGCCGAGCGCGAAGCCGGTCGGCAGGCGGAGGCGCCCGTCGTCCCGGACGACCTGCGCCCCCACCGTCGAGCGGGTGAGGTCGAGCGGAAGGCTTTGCGACGTCTCGAACGCGGCGCCCGCCGACCAGGCTCGGTTCACGACCTGGGCTCCGAATCGGAACCGGCTCTTCTTCGGATACCGGATCACGACCGAGTCCCGGGCTGGAGCGAGCCCGGCGGCGGAGAACGTGCGGAGCCAGCTCTCCCGGAAGCTCCCCGCGATGACCTCGTAGTCGGCGCCGAGCCGGAACGAAGGGGTGATCCGGCGGGCGAGCGTGACCCGGAGGAAGTTCATCCCGCCGGTGCCGTCGACTTGGAGTCTGGCCAAGGCTCCCGTGCTCTCGGCGCGCTCGGCGTGGAAGGTCGCGTCCGTTCCCGCGACGTAGCTCGCGCCGAGCACGAGGCGGAGCGGAAGCGCGATGATGGCGCGGGCGGAGGGAAACGTCGTCCCCCGCACCGTCTCCGTCGACAGGCCGGGAGCGCTGACCCGCCGGTATTCGGGAAGGACGGTCCCCTCGAGAAGGAAGTGGTCGACGTCCGCGAGGGAGGCGGGATTCACGTAGGAGATCTCGCGCGGCCCGTGCTCCGCCGCACCCGCCCCGCCCATCGCGCGGATGCGCGCGGTCTCTTCGAGCTGCGGCTCGCCGAGGCCGCCGATCGCGAACGTGGAGCTCGCGCGCGCGGGCGCAGCCGGGCCTGCGATCGACCCCGCCGCGAGCAGTGCTAGGGCCGCGAGGAGGCGGCGCATCAGAATCGCCCCGGAGGAAGGTCGGTGTAGGTCACGCGGAGCTCCGCCTCGGCCGCGGATTCGCGCGAGCCGAACCAGAATTCTTTCAAGAGATCTCCTTGGAGCACGATCGAGACGAAGATCCCCTCGTTGGTCGCCGGAGACGCCGCCCACGAGCGGATCACCGACCCGGGGATCGGAATCGTGAACGTGAGACCGTCCGACGAGTAGATCAGGCGAACCGTCGGAGCGGTGAAGGGGGTGCTCTCGAGGCTCAAGCTCGATTTCTCGGTCACGCTCTCGCTCCAGGGGCTCAGGATCCGGCGCACATCCACGGTGGCCGCACTGTCCACGGCGCTGTTCGGCTTTCCGCTCCCGGGCTGGAAATGCAGCACGAGCTTCGCTTCATCGACCGAGGTCGCCGCGGGAATCGAACCGACCGGAAGGCGGATTGCGAGGCCGGTCTTGTAGAGGCCCCCGAGGACCAGCGTCGTGTCCGCTCCGGTGGGCGCGGGAAGGATCGGCGAGTGCAGGTAGAAGTCCTGGCTCACGGATGTGTAGGTGGTATCCGAGATCGTGCCGGTCGTTCCGTTGCGGGTGGAGACGATTCGAAAACGCTCCGCCCCCGCATGGTAGAGCGCGATCCGCTGCGGCGTCCCCGCCTCGAGCACGAAGCCGGGCACGGCGGAGGGATTGCTGGCCCAGCTCTTCACGAGATCGAACCCCCCGGCTCCGAGCGGCAGCGAGAAGGTGGCTTCGACCCGGGTATCGGTGGCCGAGCCGAGGAG
>Ga0066388_100000544_pt1 | contig 18201 bp, 15 predicted proteins | sample PanSoiMetaGPlot6_FD_64539 | JGI IMG/M metagenome (GOLD analysis project Ga0066388, IMG submission 64539) | Tropical forest soil microbial communities from Panama analyzed to predict greenhouse gas emissions - Panama Soil - Plot 6 (Hybrid Assembly) | ecosystem: Environmental > Terrestrial >... | reverse complement strand
GGGAAGAGGTTCGCCGGTTAAAGTCCAACTGACCGTTGCCAGTCGGCAAAGAACTGTTGCCAGAAGCGGAGAAAGCCATGCTGCGCCGCATGACCGTAGCCGTTCTGTTTGCCGGAGGATTACTCTGGCAACACGCCGCCTTCGCGCATTATCCCGTGAAGCCAGTACACATCGTTGTTCCGTATCCCGCGGGCGGCGCAGTCGACGCTTTTGCACGCGTTTTATCGCAAAAACTTTCGGAGCTGTGGGGTCAACAAGTTGTCGTCGACAATCGCCCAGGCGCCAGCACCATGATCGGCGCGGAACAAGTCGCAAAGTCGCCGGCGGACGGTTACACGCTTCTCCTCACGGCGGAGTTGACGCTGGTCACCGTTCCACATCTGCACGAAAAAATCCCCTATGATCCGCTGAAGGATTTTGCACCGATCACCGCACTCGTCTCAGCAACTCAGGCGCTGGTCGTAAATCCATCGCTGGCCGTAAATACGGTGAAGGATCTTTTGGCCCTCGCAAAAACCAAGCCGGGTGAACTGACCTATGGGTCGTTCGGTATTGGTTCCACAGGACATCTTAATATGGAGATGCTTCAGGCGATGACCGGCGTACGTTTCAATCACATCCCTTATAACGGTGCCGGTCCGGCGATGAACGATGTCATCGGTGGTCATATCGGCTTTATGTTTGCGGCGCTCAGCATCGTTAAAGGCAATGTGAACGCCGGCAAGCTGCGCATGATCGGCGTCGGAAGCGACCATCGCAGCAAGGAATTTCCGGAAGTGCCGACGCTAGCCGAATCCGGCGTGCCGGGTTTTGAAGCAAAATCGTGGTTTGGCCTTGTAGCACCGGCCGGCACACCACCGGATATCATCAGGAAGATCAATCAAGATGTGACAAAAGTGATTTCCGCGCCGGAATTCTCCAAGGAATATCTCACCGCCCAAGGTTTGGAGCCAATCTTGGGCACGCCCGATCAATTTGCCGCCTTCATTCGCACTGAGACGGTCAAGTGGGGCAAGGTCGTCAAAGAAGCGGATATAAAAGTAGCCAAGTAAAGCCTAAGGGCGCGCCTTGTCCTTGAGACGACGATCAAGGCGATCGAGGTCAACGACCACGCGTTCGTGCGTGCCGTTCCCGATCTCCTCGATCTCGTCGCGAGCGGTCACCTTGAATTCAATGCGGCGACCTTCGACCTTTGTAACGACAGCTTCGGCAATCACCCTATGGCCGACAGGGGTGGCGGCAAGATGACGGATATTTACGGCAGTACCAACGGCACTTTCGCTGGGGCCGAGATAGTCCCGCACCGCGTTTAAGGCAGCATTTTCCATTGCGGTTACCATCATTGGAGTGGCGAAAACGGGTGGCAGCGCAGCATCCTTGAATTGATTGGCAAGATGCGCCGGCATCACCCGTAAAACGTACGTACCTTTTGATCCGATCGGGATTGGGCGCATCACGTCAGCTTTCGCGGCGCGGGACGTAGTTTATCGCCGGCGCCAATATAACGAGCAGAAGTCCACATAAAGCGATCGGCAAGAAGGCGGTACCGGCAAAGCCGGTTAGATCCCACGCAAGACCGCTAACGATGGGAACAGCCACCGCGCAACTGTAGCTGATCGTAAACATGGCGGCAGTAACACGATGGACGTCATCGCGCGGACTCAAAAGAGGGGGTAACGCCAGGACCAGAATCAGAATCACGGAGCCAGCGAAACCTTGCAGTGTGGCCGCGACCACGATCCATGCGCCAGTGCCAAACACAATGCCGCCAGTCGCTAAGACACAGAGCAGCCCGCAAACAACATAAGGCCAGGCTTTGTGCTCGAAGCGGCCCGCAACGGCGAGCAACAGGAATGACGCCGGCAGTTGCCCGGTATTGAGTCCGGTAAGTGCGGCGCTGATCCACTCACTTTGGCCGATGTTTCTCATGTAATCGGGGATGAAGGCGTTGGTGGCAAAATACGTCGCGTTGATCGTGCCGAGCATGATGCCCAGCCGCCAAATCAGCATGTTGCGCCAATTCGGCCACCAACGCAGCCGTCCCGGCATTGATCCGTTGGAAGCTATAGATCCCGGCACGAGCAGCATCACGATGATTGCAATGATCGCAACCGGAACGCTCCAAACGATGAAACCCCATTGCCAGCTGCCGCCGACGAGCGGCAGTACAAGCGGAAGCATGAGCGCTACCGGCGCAATTTCACCGATCAGAAGGCCGTTTGTATAGACCGCCGTTGCTAGTTCAATGCGGTAAGGCAGCCAGGCACGCACAGCCGTTGGCAGGGCCACCTGCATGATGGCGACGCCCGCCGCCATCATGATGGTCATGCAGTAAAGCCAACCGACGTACGGCAGTGCGCCGCGTAGCGCACCGCCGAGCGCGTTGAGCGCGAGGCCGACCACCAGCGCGGCCCGGATCCCGAGCCGGGCAATCAGCAGCGAACCCGGTACCGCCGCAAACGCGAACAACATAGACGGCAACCCGGTCAAGACACCAATCTCAGTTGCGTTGAGATTCAATTCATCGTGGACAAGAGGGATGACCGGCGGCACAGCCAAAATTGTTAGCCGCAGCGCCGTGCCTGCAAGCCAGAGCACCAAAAGCAGCGTCAGAAAATGCGGCTCCGACGACACATTGTATTTCATGAAGAAGACCGAACTTGCGCGGTCGATTGCTCGGCGAGTATCCGCCGCACCAGATTCGTCAGGGATTCATTGCGGGCATCAAATTTGATCGCGCGGACCTTGAATGCGGAGGCAGCGACCATGTCGTCGTCTTTGTCGCCGATCAAAAAGCTGGAGCCGAGATCGATCGGCCATTCGCGGGCCGCCTGTTCCAGCAAACCGGGGCCCGGCTTGCGGCAGCGGCAGCGAACTGCCAACGATTTAATGACGCCTTCAGGATGGTGTGGACAATAGTAAAAGGCGTCGACATATGCCCCCTTCGCAGCAAGGCCATTCTGCATGTGGGCATGGAATAATTTTACGGCCGCGTCATCATAGTAGCCGCGAGCTATTCCCGACTGATTGGTGACAACGAATACGTAGTAACCGGCTTCGTTCAAGAGGCGCACCGCTTCCGGCGCGCCTTCGATCCATTCAAGCTGCCCGGGCCGGTGGACGTAGCCTTGATCGACATTGAGCACACCGTCGCGATCGAGAAACGCCGCCGGACGACGCGCGGGCAAATCGGTGCGCCGGCTGGTCCCGTCGATCATCTGTTCGAGGCCCTTTTGGGCATCATGAATTTCCAGCAACAGCTTTAGCTTTCGCTACCGCGCGCGTGAGCGACCGTACCCGCAAGCCACTTACGATCCACACAATACCGCCAGCGATACCGACGGCGAAGCTGGCTGCGCCCCAGAGTATGGATAAGGTGAGGCCGTTACTTTGGGCGAGACCCGCATAGGCAAATGCAACGATCATGCTGCTCTCACGGACGCCCCAGCCGGCAATCGATATTGGCATGGTTGAAACCAACAAGACCGGCGGCATGAGCAAGAGGACCTGCGCGAAACTGATCGGCGCAGCGACCGCTCTCGTGCAACACCACGCCGCAATGATGGTCAGCAAGTGGATCACGATCGAGCAGGCAATGATAACGACGATTGAGGGGGCGGAACTGCACAGCGTGATAGCGGCCCGGGAAGCGGCTGACAGATGCCGCGTCAACATCCATCGATCGAAAAATTGTCGATACCGCATGCCAATGACCAAGAATAAAAATGTGCCCGCAACAACGCCAAACCCAATGGCAAGCAAGACCGCCCGGGCAATTGGATCGCGGATGAGTTCAAACGTCCAGGGCAGGCAGGCGATAACAAGCGATGCCAGCGCGAATACGCCGACAATACGGTCGATCAATACGGAATAAGCAGCCCGTGCCCAGCCTGCACCCGTGCGCGCCAACAGCCAGATTCGCACGCCGTCGCCGCCAATTGTCGATGGCAGAACCTGATTAAAAAATGTGGCTATAAAACTCATTTGTACTGCTGGCATGAACCCCAGGTTTGCGCCACATGCCGCGGCAATCTCCCGCCATCGTAAAGCAAGTACAACAACCTGAGCCAGCAGCAGTAAAAGTGCGAGAGCGATCCAACTCGGCTCAAGCCGGCTGAGACGTTCAGTCAGCGCACTGACGTTGACCCACCGCAGTGAGAGGTAGAGCAGAAAAATAGAGGTCGCCGCCTTTGCCATCAACAATAAGGTGCGGCGCATCGTGGTGTAGCTCACTGCGTTAAGGAAGATAGCTGGGATTGGGCGGCAGGGCTTCGCATGGCCCGTGCACAGAAGCAAGTAGCTATCCATGTCACTGACACTTGAACCGGCGCCAGACCGCATATGTACGGTAATGTAAAACCCGTTGAGTTCAAAAATAAACGATGATTTCAGTCATCGTTCCATCCCACTTCGTTGCCATGATAAAAGGTGCTTGGAACCAATGGGTGCATGATGCATTTAAAACGGCGAATTCTGGTGACCGGGGGCGCGGGATTTCTTGGCTCACACCTTTGCGAGCGGCTCCTTGAGCAGGGTGGAGATGTCCTTTGTATCGACAATTTTTTTACCGGTAGCCGAACAAATATCGAGCATCTCCTGGGTCACAAGCATTTTGAGTTGACTCGTCACGACGTGACGTTTCCGCTCTACGTCGAGGTTGATGAGATCTACAATCTCGCCTGTCCAGCATCGCCCATCCACTATCAGCGGGACCCTGTGCAGACGACCAAAACAAGTGTGCACGGTGCAATCAACATGCTTGGACTGGCGAAACGCGTGAAAGCGAAAATTCTTCAAGCTTCAACGTCGGAAGTTTATGGCGATCCCAATGTTCATCCGCAGACCGAAGACTACTGGGGTCATGTCAATCCGGTTGGTCCCCGATCCTGTTACGATGAAGGTAAACGCTGCGCGGAAACATTATTTTTCGACTATTGGCGCCAAAACAATCTGCGCATTAAAGTCGCCCGCATCTTCAATACATACGGTCCGCGAATGCACCCAAACGATGGGCGCGTAGTATCCAATTTCATTATCCAGTCTTTGCTCGGCAGCGACCTTACCGTCTATGGCGACGGCACGCAGACGCGCTCATTCTGCTATGTGGATGGTCTCATCGATGGTCTAATTCGCTTGATGGCGACGAAAGACCAGGTTACCGGACCGGTCAATATCGGCAACCCAACGGAATTTTCGATGCTCCAACTCGCTACCATGATCATTGAGATGACTGGGTCACGCTCGCGCATTGTGCATCGTCCCCTGCCAGAAAATGATCCGCGGCAAAGACGCCCGGATATTTCACGCGCGCAGGAACTCTTGTCGTGGAAGCCGAGGACCGAGCTAAGGGAAGGATTAAAACGTACGATCGCTTACTTTGAAAAGCTCCTGGCTGAAAATAGTATACGTACGGCTCTGCTCGCTGAGCAGTAAGCCAGAAATGGCTTCGACAAGGTCCGCAACGACTTTCTCAAGCAAATCGATGCATCGCCGCACATAGTATCATGCGGCCAAAAATTCGCTTTTGCCCGCTCTCTGGAATTTGCTAGCTAAGCAGTTGGAAAAAGCCTTAGTTCGTCTGGCAGCGACAGCGCGGGCGCCTCGCAATTCGGTGATATAAACTGCATTTTCGAGCGAAAGGCGGATCGTTGAACATTGCACCAACCAAAGCGGCCTCGTCCGTATCAGAGTCGGCGCGGATAGCCGATGTTACTGTTGTCGGTGGCGCGGGTCATGTTGGCGTTCCGCTTGTGCTGGCCTTTGCGGAGGCAGGCCTCACGGTCAATGTCAATGACTTAAACGATAAGGCATTGGCGATCCTCCGTTCCGGAAAGCTGCCGTTCATCGAGCACGGCGCGGCACCCTTGCTTGCTAAAGCCCTTGCGGACAACAAGCTGATTTTCACTTCGTCCCCGAGCGCGATTGGGCGGACGGGTCCGGTGATTATCACCATCGGCACGCCTGTCGACGAATTCCTGAATCCGATACAGGCGGAAGTTCAGCGCTGCATTGACGACATTTTACCGCATGTTACGGACGAGCAATTACTGATCCTGCGCTCAACCGTCTATCCGGGAACAACAGATTGGTTGCACAACTACATCACGCGACTCGGTCGCAAGAATAAGGTCGCCTTCTGTCCTGAAAGAGTAGTGCAGGGTTATGGTGTCAAGGAGCTGCGGGAGATGCCGCAGATTATCAGCGCCACCACATTGGGTGCCGAGAAGGAGGCTGCTGAACTGTTCCGTCGGATTGCCCCCGAACTCGTGACCGTCAAACCGATTGAGGCTGAGTTCGCAAAGCTCTTTAACAACGCCTATCGTTACATTGAATTCGCGACCAGCAACCAGTTCTACATGATCGCAAAATCGGCGGGTGCCGACTATCAGGCAATCATGCGTGCGATGAAACACAATTATCCACGCGCCAAGAGCTTTCCTGGCCCGGGCTTCTCGGCAGGACCATGTCTGTTCAAGGATACGATGCAGCTCGCGGCCTATGCACACAATCAGTTTGGGCTTGGCCAAGCAGCGATGCAGGTGAACGAAGGTCTCGTGCTGCAGCTGGTCGACGACCTAAAACGCACCTTCGACATTTCAAGAATGACTGTCGGGCTTCTCGGCATGGCCTTTAAAGCGGAGGTTGACGACACCCGCGCATCGTTGAGTTACAAGCTCAAGCGCGCCCTGGAAATGTATGCACGTGAGGTGCTAACCACCGATCCGTTTGTGACGAGCGACCCAGCCGTCCTTTCCCTCGATGAGGTGATTGCACGCAGCGATATCTTGATCTTGTGTACGCCTCATTCCGCTTATGCAGAGGCTGATCTTAAGGGAAAACCGGTGGCTGATGTTTGGGGCTTTCTCAAAAACGCGAATGTTGTGTACTGAGCATGGCCTCGTGCCTGGCAACCGATTTGAAGTTCTTGGCCTTGCGTCGGGGGCGAGCACGTTTCTGTACTTGGCGTCGAACAGCTTGAAATCATGTCGGTCTCGGAAGACCACCGGATGATACGGCTCCCCAACCTAACCCTACGCCAAATTCTGATCGTGGTGCATGACCTCATTGCAACCGCGGCAGCAATCACGTTGACATTTTTTATGCGCTTTGAGGGAGAGGCGCTCGACGGGCGGCTGCACGGTCTGGTGATATTTCTGCCACTTTTCCTGATCTATGCGGCCGTCGTCTATTTTATTTTCGGCTTGCACCGCAACAAATGGCGCTTCACGTCAGTTCCAGATCTCTACAATTTATTTCGGGCATCGACGGCGCTTGCCGTTTCGCTTCTTGCTCTCGATTACGTGCTGCTGTCACCGAACTACTTCGGCACATTCTTCTTTGGCAAGATCACCATTCTTCTTTACTGGTTCCTGCAGATGTTTTTTCTGGGTGGACTGCGTGTCATCTACCGGTACTTTCACTATCGCCGAACCATCCAGCGCGTGAAAATTGCGGACGCGACGCCCACTCTGGTTCTTGGACGTGCGGCTGACGCCGAGGTGCTGTTCCGCTCGATTGAAAGCGGGGCGGTGAAAAAGATCTGGCCGGTCGGGGTCCTATCGCCGTCGACTGCCGATCGGGGTCAATCGATCCGCGGAATTCCGGTACTGGGCGACATCGACGATCTTGAGCGCGTCGTATCTGATTTACAAGGCCGTGGCGATCGGGTGACGCGGCTGGTTCTTGCGCCATCGGCGCTCTCGCCCGAAGCGCGTCCGGAATCGATACTTATGCGTGCGCGCAAGCTTGGCCTGAGCATGAGCCAGTTGCCGTCGCTCGATGCCGGTGGTCCTCCCGTCCAGCTGGCACCGGTAGCTGTCGAGGATCTTCTGCTGCGACCGAGCGTCAAGATTGATTACCGCCGGCTTGAGGACCTGGTGACCGGCAAGGCTATTGTCGTGACGGGTGGTGGCGGCTCGATCGGCGCCGAAATCTGTGATCGAATCGTCACTTTTGGTGCTGGCCGTTTGCTGGTGATTGAGCATTCTGAGCCCGCGCTGCATGCGGTTTTGGAGTCTCTTGGGGGGAAACAAAGCGAGGCGAAAATCGTCGGGCGCATTGCCGATATTCGCGACCGGCAGCGCATCATGAGCCTGGTCGCGCAATTCAAGCCCGATATTGTGTTTCACGCCGCGGCGCTCAAGCACGTGCCGATGCTCGAGCAGGATTGGGACGAAGGCATCAAGACCAATGTGTTCGGCTCGATCAACGTCGCTGATGCGGCCGCTGCCGCGGATGCCGCGGCCATGGTGATGATCTCAACTGACAAAGCAATTGAACCGGTATCGGTGCTGGGCGCTACCAAACGGCTGGCGGAAATGTACTGTCAAGCACTCGACGATGAATCGTCGCGTCGAACTGGCGCCGGTCAGCAGGCGATGCGTCTGATTTCGGTACGGTTTGGCAATGTGCTCGCCTCGAATGGCTCCGTGGTTCCGAAATTCAAGACGCAGATCGAGGCTGGCGGTCCGATCACAGTTACTCACCCGGACATGGTGCGTTATTTCATGACCATTCGCGAGGCGTGCGATCTGGTTATCACAGCCGCTAGTCACGCGTTAAGCCGGTTGGACGGCAGTGTGTCCGTCTACGTTCTCAATATGGGTCAACCGGTAAAAATCGTGGATTTGGCTGAACGCATCATCCGGCTCAGCGGACTGGAACCGGGGCGGGATATCAAGATTGCCTTTACCGGGATTCGTCCCGGCGAACGGCTGAATGAAATCTTGTTTGCGCGTGAGGAAGAGACCGCCGATATCGGAATCCCGGGCATTGTTGCCGCCAAGCCCGTGCGGCCGTCACTCGAGGCTATCCGGGCGTGGGTTGCGACTTTGGAGCAAGGCTTGGCGCGGGGTGAGCGGGCGGCGATCTACAATGTGCTGCGCGACGCGGTACCGGAATTCCGCGGTGAAGCAGCCTGAGGGAAGCTGACGGTGGATCTGGCCGAATACTTTAAAGCGGAGTTCGCCGAACATTCCGATGTCGCCCGTCGGAGTGAAGCGACGCTGTCCGATGCGTTCGCAAGGATCGTTCAGGCTTGCGTCAAATCGGTTCGTGGCGGCGGAAAGCTCATGCTCTTCGGCAATGGTGGCAGCGCCGCCGACGCGCAGCATCTCGCGACCGAACTGACCGTTCGCTACAGGAACAATCGAGTCGCAATTGCAGCAATCGCGTTGACTACGGATGGTTCAGCGCTCACCGCCGGCGGCAATGATCTTGGTTTCGACCGGATCTTCGCGCGTCAGATCGAGGCGTTGGGCCGACAGGGGGATGTTGCTATCGCTATGTCGACGTCGGGCAAAAGCCCGAACGTGATCGCGGGTTTGAAACAGGCAAAGTCCATGGGACTCGTCACTATTGCCTTCGGCGGTCACAGCGGAGGCGAGATGGCCGGACTGGCCGATCACTTGCTGGCCGTTCCGTCTGCGACCACCGCCCGCATCCAGGAAATGCACATTGCCCTGGGTCAAATGTTGTGCGGTGCCATGGAAATCGAGCTCGGACTGGCCGCAGCACGATAAATGTCGATGGCTGCAGGAGAATCGCGTCCCAGCGCCATTTTTATCCTGCGAAAATTACCTTCCTTATGCTGAAAACGGCTTGACTTCATGGACCGCTGCGTGATTTTCCCTGCATCCAGGGAGAAACAAACCTATGCACGCAACCATTCTGCCAGGGCCCGGTGCAAAGAACGCGCGGGGCGGCGACCGCCATAGCATCCAATCCGTCGATCGCGCCTTGCTTCTGCTTGAAACCATCGCCGATGCCGGCGGCGAAGCGACGCTAACCGACCTCGCCAGTCGAACCGGTCTCAACATTTCCACCTGCCACCATCTGCTGGCCACGCTGATCCAGCGCGGGTTCGCGACGAAAGTCCCCGGGCGGCTCTATGCGCTGGGCGCGCGGATTATTTATCTTGGCCACGCTTGCCTGCAGGTCGATCTGCCCCGCCGCGCGCAGCCTTATCTGGAGGCGATCAACCAGGCGACCGGCGAAACCGTCCACCTGGCGGCGTTGCAAGGCGACAATATCGTCACACTCTCAGTTCGCGAAGCGCGGCACGCCGTGCGAGTCGATACTGGCAGAATCGGCAAGATGGAAGCCCCGCATGCCACGTCGGTGGGCAAAGCGATCTTGGCGTGGCTGCCGGAAGAGGAGATCAAGCGAATCCTCGCCGGCGGCATGAAGCGATTCACCGACAGGACGATAACCGATCTGCCGACACTGCTTGAGTCACTTCGCTTGGTGAGGCGCAATGGTTACGCCATCGATCGCGAAGAATTTCTGCCAGGCGTTTTATGTGTCGGCGCCGCGATCCGCGATCAAGCCGGCACCGTTATCGGTGCGATCAGTGCGTCGACGCCGACCATGCGTGCGAATGACGAGCACATCGCGCTCATGCGGCAGGAGATCACCACTGCGGCGCGGGGCCTGTCAGCCGAATTCGGAGAACCTGGTTCCCAGTCCAATGGGCGGCCGCAGGCCGTCGCCAATTGATTGGCGCACCGCGCCCAGCGTTTTTCAACTGGAGGGCACATGTACGCACCGCCGGGTGTAAAGACCAATCACAGTGAATTCCCGATCCCCGACAGCCAGCGCGCCTGGGTGCTGGGCGGTCCAGGTCAGCTCAGTGTAACCAACAAGCCGGTGCCGGTGCCTAAGAAGGCTGAGGTTCTTGTGCGCATCGACGCGGTGGCTATCTGCGCTACGGATCTGGAGATCATCTACCGCGGGCCGCCGGCATTGATCCAAGGCGGCTTGCCGTTCAACAAGGATTTCACACCTGGCCATGAATACATGGGCACTGTGGTCGCGCTCGGTCCGGGCGTCGATGAGTACACGATCGGCACGCGCGTCGCGGTCGAGATTCACGCCGGCTGCGGTCAGTGCAAGCGCTGCCGTGAGGGCATGTATACCTCGTGCCACAACTACGGCCTCAATTACGGCGACGTCGACAAGGGTCATCGGGCCAACGGATTCACGACTGATGGCGGCTTCTGCGAATACCAGGTCAATAACATCAACACCCTGGTAAAGATCCCGGACGAGATATCGGACGAGGAGGGCACCCTTGTCGTGACGGCCGGAACTGCAATGTACGCGCTCACTGAGCTCGGCGGTCTTGTCGCGGGTGAAAGTGTCTGCGTGACGGGTCCCGGCCCGATCGGCTTGATGGCCGTGGCGGTCGCAAAAGCGCTTGGGGCCCAGCCGGTTATTCTTACCGGCACCCGCGACAACCGCCTTGAAATTGGCAAGCAGCTCGGCGCCGACGCTGTGGTCAATATCCGCACGACACCGGACGTCGTGGCAGAAGTGAAAAAGCTCAACGGCGGCAAGGGCGTCGACTACGTCGTCGAATGCTCGGCGGCGACCAGTGCAGTTAACGATGCCGTGCGTATGGTCAATCGTGGCGGCCGCGTCTGTCTTGCGGCATTCGCACATGAGGAAGTGCCTGTCGATGTGGCGCACATCGTGCGAAATAACATCTACCTCTATGGCATCCGCGGAGAGGGCAAGAGCGCGACGCATCGCGCCGAGGCGTTTATGAGGCAGAAACGTTTCGACGCCACCAAGATTCACACCCACACTTTTCCGCTCGACGACCTGCCGACCGCCATACGCTACGCAAAGGATCGGGTCGATGATGCCATCAAAGTGGTCGTAAAGGCGAAGACGGACGCCGCGCAGAAGCAAGCGGCGGAGTAACAACGAAGTTGTCATCACCGGGCGGGCGCTTGGCGCCGTCCCGGTGATCCCGCTTATGTGAGCCCAGTGCCCGCCTAAGCGAGATGGCCGGGGCAAGCCCGGCCATGACAATCGAGGCCGGAAGAGCTGATGCTGACCTGCGACGAGTACATAACACCGGTCACGCTTGCCGACGCGTTTGCGGCGATGGCGGCCCATCGCGGTCGCTATCGCATTGTTGCCGGTGCAACCGACACGTTGCCATGGGCGCGCCAAGGACGCGCTGGCGACGTGCATATTCCGACACTGATCGATGTCGCGAAAATTCCACAGCTGCGCGAACTGTCGGTCGGTGACAAACGTGTGCGACTTGGAGCCGCCACTCCCATCCAGCGCTTTCTCGACAATGTTGCGCTCGCCCGCGCGCTACCATGCATGCCGCGCTGCGCGGTGTGGTTCGCCGACGATCAAATCCGCGCACTGGCCACCATTGGCGGCAACATCGTCAATGCTTCGCCAGCCGCCGACGCGACGCCCTGCCTGATTGCGCACGGTGCGACGGCCCAAATCGCGTCCGCGCGCGGCCAACGAACGATGCTGTTGCGCGATTTTGTAACCGGTCCGAACAAGACCGCGCTTGCCGACGGCGAATTGCTGATAGCCATCGAATGCGACGCACTGAGGGGTTACGGCGGCAGCTTTGAGAAGGTTGGGCATCGCCGATCATTGGTGATCTCACTGGTTTGCCTCGCAGTGCTGCTCAGGCTCGACGCGGAGGGCCGTCGAATCGAAGACGCACGTCTTGGCATCGCGGGCATTGGCCCAAGACCCGAGAGACTCGCCGATGTTGAAACCCTCCTGCGCGGCGCTCAGCTCGGCGGCGATCTGCTGGAACAGGCTGCCGACATGCCTGTCGACCTCGTGGCCTCGCGGACGCGAAAGGATTATCGACGTGAGGTGGTACGCGGTTTCATGCTGCGCGGCCTGATCAACGCCGCCAAGTGTGCCGGCGCCGATCCTTCGGTCCTGACCGGTCATTTGGAGGCGGCCTATGCCTGACCTCCGTTTCGAGGCCACTATCAACGGTCGCAGGGTGTCGCGCAGTGCCAAACCACACCAGCGTCTGCTCGATTTCATTCGCGACGACCTCAATCTGACCGGCAGCAAGGAAGGCTGTGGCGCCGGGGAATGCGGCACCTGTTCGGTCTTTGTAGACGGGGTTCTGATGAAATCCTGCTTGATGCCTGTGGCGAAGGCGCAGGGCGCTGCCATCGAGACGGTCGAAGGACTAGCCAAGACCGGCGAATTGAGCGTGCTGCAAAAGGCGTTCCACAAGGCGGGCGCCAGTCAATGCGGATATTGCATCCCCGGCATGGTTATGGCGGCGACCGCCGCGCTGCGTTCAAACCCGTTCGCCGACCGCGAGGAGATCAAGGAGCGGCTGGGCGGCAATATCTGCCGCTGTACCGGCTATCAGAAGATTTTCGACGCAGTCGAACTGGCGCGCGACGTCCAGAACGGCCGCCTGCCGGCGACAGCCCTCATAGAGTCCGACACCGACGAAGCCGTGATTGGCAAATCCGTGCGGCGCATTGATGCGCCCAGCAAGGTGTCGGGCCGCCTGCGATATGCCGGCGACATGACCACGCCGGGCATGCTGCATGTGCAGGTGCTGCGGTCGTCGCATGCCCATGCCCGCATCGTGTCGATCGACACGTCGGCAGCCCAAGCAATGGCAGGCGTTGAAGGCGTGATTACGTCGGCCGATGTGCCGGGCGAGGATGGCTTTGGCGTATTTGTAAACGATCAGCCGGTCATGGCGCGTGACAAAGTACGCTATGTCGGCGAGGCCATAGCAGCGGTGGCTGCTGAAGACTTACTGATCGCCCAGCGCGCGGCTGCCGCGATCAAGATTGTCTATGAGCCTTTGCCTGAAATATTCGATCCTGATGAAGCGATGCGCCCGGGTGCGCCGGTGTTGCACGATTACGCGCCGGACAACATCACGAAGCACATTCCTATCCGTGTCGGCGATGTCGAGAAGGGTTTTGCAGAATCGGATCTCGTCGTCGAGGAAACCTATTCAACGCAACCGATCGAGCACGCTTACCTCGAGCCGGAGGCCGGGCTCGCTTACGTCGATCACGACGGCGTCGTAACCGTCATATCACCGGATCAAAACATCACTCATCACCGCCACATGCTGGCGCGCATCATCGCCAAGCCGATCAGCAAAGTGCGCTTTATTATGAGTCCCGTTGGCGGCGGCTTCGGCGGTAAGGAAGACATGATCTATCAGGGCATGCTGGCGCTGCTGGCTATGAAAACGCAGCGGCCCGTGCGATTGGTATTCACCCGCGAAGAATCAATTGTCTCCACCGCCAAGCGACATCCTTCACGCACCACGCTGTGCATGGGGCTTAAGCGCGACGGCCGTATTTGCGCGTTCCAAATGAAGATGATCTGTGACGGCGGCGCCTACGGGCTCTCGACTGAAGGAGTGATGCGCAAGGCGGCGATCCTGGCGGCGGGGCCTTACGTGATTCCAAACGTCAGGATCGATACTTACGGCATATACACCAACAACACGCCGTCCGGCGCATTTCGCTCCTTCGGCGCCTTGCAGACGGCCTTTGCAACGGAATCCCATCTCGATATTTGCGCGGAGCGGCTCGGGCTCGATGCGTTCCAGATCCGCCGCACGAACGCGATGCGCGATGGCGCCACCACGCACACCAAGGCCAGGCTCGGCTCAGTCAGTCTCATGCGTACGCTCGACGCCCTCGAGGCGGCGTCCGGCTGGGAAAGCGGCGCGCCCAATTCGCGCGGCGGGACGCGAGGTGACCTTGGCCGCGACGACAACCGTCCGCCCTGCGCCCTAGGCGCGCGCCTTGCGTCAAACCGGAAACAGGAGGCAGCCGAGTAATGGCCAGAAAGCGCGGACGAGGCATGGCGGCTTGCTGGTACGGCATTGCGCGCACCGCGGTGATTGACCGCGCCGCTGCCTGGGCGGAGATCGACGACGGTGGCACTGCCAAGATCGTCACTGGCGTCACCGAGATCGGCGAGGGCATCCTCACTGTGCTGGCCCAAATTGCTGCGCACGAAATGGGTGTGAAGCCCGAGCATGTCGTCATCGGCGACAATGACACCGCGCGGGCGCCGGAGGCCTCGCACGCGGGCGCCAGCCGTCAGACCTACATGATCGGTAATGCGGTGGCCCTTGCATCGCGCGAGGCGCGCGAGCGCTTGGTCGAGGTTATGGCCGATGTATGGGACGTAGAAGTCGAAGCAATTCGTACAGGCAATGGTGAAATTTGGGCGGAGAACACCAACCACCGCATCACAATGGGTGAAGCGGTGCATACCGCGAAAAGTCGCGGCGTTGTGCCGGTGGGCTCTGGCACATTTGGCACCGACACGACAGGTCTCGATCCGGTCGACGGCTCGGGGCGGCCGTGGCAGGCCTATGTGTTCGGCGCGCAGGTCGCCGAGGTGGAGGTCGACACGGTGACCGGTGAGGTGCAAGTGCTGGGAATCTGGGCCGCGCATGATGTCGGTCGTGCGGTCAATCCGCAGGGCGTGGAGGGCCAGATCGAAGGGGGCATTGTGCAGGCGCTCGGGCAGGCGTTGATGGAGGACTACAGACTTGAAGGCGGGCGCACCAGCACATCGGGTCTTGCCAAATATATCCTGCCGACGTCACTCGACGTGCCGCGGGTCAACTCGATTATCATCGAGGATCCCGACCCAATAGGTCCGCTTGGGGTCAAGGGCGTTGGCGAGCCGGCAATGGTGCCGACAATCCCGGCGATTATGAACGCGATCTATGACGCGGTTGGCGTGCGCATCACCGCGCTCCCCGCAACACCGGAACGGGTCCTGATGGCAATCCGTGAAAAGGAACAGCAAGAAATGGCGGGCCAAGCCGCCGAGTGAACAACAGCGCACATAGCGTGGAGGAATTCATGAACAGGGTTTCTATAGGTCTCCTTGCCGTTGTCATGCTGGCAGCGGGCGCCATGCCGGCGGGAGCGCAAAATTATCCAGCCCATCCCATCACGATGATCGTTCCTTATCCTGCCGGCGGTCCGAGTGACGTGGTCGCTCGCATCATGGCCGATGGCATGAGCAAAGTGCTCGGCCAGAACATCGTGATCGAGAATGTCGGCGGCGCCGGCGGGACCATTGGCACCGCGCGTGCGGCAGCCTCGGATCACGACGGCTATACGCTGCTTGCCGCCAGCATGGGGTCGCATGTGTCGGCGCCCGCTCTCTACGCCAACCTGAAATATGACTCGACCACGGACTTCGAGCCGATCGGGCTGACCTCAAACGCGCCCGCCGTTGTCGTTGCGCGCAAAGATTTTCAGGCCAAGGATTTCAAGGAATTCGTCGACTATCTGAAAAAGCACGGCGATAGCGTGAAGCAGGCACACGGGGGGGTCGGCTCGTCTTCGCACATGGCATGCCTCCTGTTTACCTCTGAGCTGGGTCTGAAGCCCAACCTTGTTGCCTATCGCGGCACCGGGCCAGCCCTGAATGATGTGGTCGGTGGCCATGTTGATTTTTTCTGCGAACAGGTCGTGAGTGTGCAGGGCGCAATTCGTGGCGGGACGGTGAAAGCCTACGTGGTCTCCGGCAACGATCGCTCGCCGGCGCTGCCCGACGTTCCTTCGGCAAAGGAAGTTGGCGCCGGCAACTATCAGATCAATATCTGGAGTGCGATCTTTGCGCCGAAGAACACACCAAAGGCTGTCGTCGACAAGCTCAGCGAAGCGCTCAACAAAACGCTTGATGATCCGGCTGTCGCCAAGAGGCTGCTGGAGCTTGGTGGAACAGTGCCGCCGCAGGCGCAGCGCGGACCGACATACCTTGGTCAGCTGTTGAAGGCCGATATTGCGCATTGGAACCCGGTGTTGAAGGCGGCTGCGGAGAAAACCAACTGATGTTGACGCGCGGCGACAGCGAAACCCGGATACGCGAGCGTGCACGCGCTGTGGCCAGGGCGGGCGGCGTGGCGCAGGCCCTGGCCAAGGACCTTCCGAGGCTCTTCGAATGCACGCTATCGGAAGCGCTGGTTCTCGGCCTGCTCAAGCAGGGCGTGCGAAAATATTTCGCCATCTTCGGCCACGGGTCGACCGATCTCGGCAATGTCCTGCGTATCTACGAAGAGGAAGGCGCGACCCGGACGATTAACTGCCGCAACGAGGTCGAGATGGCGCACGCAGCGACCGCGTTGCGCTGGCAGTACGGGGAATTGTCGGCAGTGGTGACCTCGATCGGGCCCGGCGCGATGCAGGCCTTCGCTGGGTCGCTCGCGGCGGCCTCCAACGGAGTCGGCGTCTATCACATCTACGGCGACGAGACGACCTTCGGCGAAGGTTACAACATGCAGCAGGTGCCGAAGGAGGAGCAGGGCCTGTTTGGCCGCATGACCGCCATCATGGGCCAGTCGTATATTATGCACACACCGGAAGCGCTGCGCGACGCGTTGCGTCGAGGCGCCCTCTGCGTAAATCATCCCTATCGAGCGGGGCCGTTCTACCTGTTGCTGCCGCTCAATACGCAGCCGGCGAAAGTGACCGTCAATCTCGCGGCTCTTCCGTCACGACCGGATCTGCCGAAACTTGCCCCCGTCGACGATGCGGCCATCGATCAGGCGGCCGCTATGACCGCGAACGCGGATAAGGTCGCGATTAAGGCGGGCGGCGGTACCCGCGGCCATGACCGGTCAATCAGGCGCCTGGCAGAAGCTGCAGGCGCTGCGGTGGTTGTATCGCCCGGCTCGACCGGCGTGCTGCCAGACGCCCATGCGCAGAACATGCACGTTGGGGGCTCGAAAGGTTCGATTAGCGGCAACTATGCGATGGCCGGAGCCGAACTTCTGATCGTCATCGGCTCGCGTGCGGTCTGTCAGGCGGATTGCTCTGGAATTGGCTACAAGAATGCGCAAGCGGTGATCAATATCAATGGAGATTTGTCCGACGCTCTGCACTACAACAAGACCGTGGCGTTGGTTGGCGACATATCCGCGGTAGCTGAGCGTCTTGCGGCGAAGCTGGAAAAGTCCGGCGCCAACGCAAACAAGAAAGCGTGGCTCAAGGCGTGCGCCGATAAAAAAGCGGAATGGGCCGCATACAAGCGCAAACGTTTCGAATGCGCGCCCTTACGCGACGGTGCCTGGCAAAAAGCCGTGTTGCCGCAGCCGGCGGCGATCAAGATTGTCGCGGATTTCGCAAAGCAAATTGACGCGGCCAAATTTTTCGATGCCGGCGACGTACAGGCCAACGGTTTCCAGATTGTCGAGGACGACCGGACGGGGGACACATTCACGGAGGCCGGTGCGTCCTATATGGGGTTTGCGGTCAGTGCTTTGCTGGCCTCGGCGCTTGCCGATAGCCCACGCTACGGTATCGCCTTTTCAGGCGACGGATCCTTCATGATGAATCCTCAGGTCCTGATCGACTCGATCGAACACAAAGTGCGCGGCATGATCGTGATCTTCGACAACCG
>Ga0066388_100000543_pt1 | contig 18212 bp, 11 predicted proteins | sample PanSoiMetaGPlot6_FD_64539 | JGI IMG/M metagenome (GOLD analysis project Ga0066388, IMG submission 64539) | Tropical forest soil microbial communities from Panama analyzed to predict greenhouse gas emissions - Panama Soil - Plot 6 (Hybrid Assembly) | ecosystem: Environmental > Terrestrial >... | reverse complement strand
AGGAAGTGCAGCTAACTGGCGGAACCGTGCGGATCAAAGCCGCCCGCGATCTGTCCGGTCACCTTGTAAATGCTCAGCCGGAGTACGAAGACTGCGCAGACTATGCCACCAGGCATGGTGTGCCATTGAAAGACGTGATCATGGAAGCAATGGCGGAGTTCGCAAAACAAAGTAAGGTGACCAAGTGAAAGTAGCGTACCTCGGATTGGGAATCATGGGCTCGGCAATGGCCGCGAACCTCGCCCGTGCCGGCCATCAAGTCAGGGCCTGGAACCGCAGCCCCGATCGCCCCGGGTCCGCCGGGGTCGCCGAAGCCGGTGCTGTGATCTCAAGCTCTCTCGAGGATGCCGTGTCAGACTCAGACTTCATCTTCACCTGTCTGAGTGACATCCCTGATGTCCAGCAAGTTCTAGTCGGACCGGGCGGGGTTTTGGAACACGCGAAAGCCGGTGCTGTCGTCATTGACATGAGCACGATCGGGCCCAGGGCTGCCCGAGAACTTTCCAGCCAGTTGAGCAACGGTGGTCTGAGATTCCTCGATGCGCCGGTAACCGGGGGTGACATCGGTGCTCGCGCCGGTACGCTCACAATCATGGTCGGCGGCGAAGCAACCGACCTGGATGAATGCCGCCCGCTACTGGAAGTTATCGGCAAGTCAGTCATCCATTGTGGTACCGTCGGCAGTGGGCAGTGCGTCAAGCTGTGCAATCAAGTGCTATGCGCAGTCAACATGCTGTCAGTGTCGGAGGCATTCGTGCTGGCCGATCATTTAGGCGTCGACCGCCAGCTCATACTCGAGGTTTGCGGCAGCGGAGCCGGAGGCTCCTGGGCGCTTTCCAACCTTGGACAGCGAATCGTCAACCATGACTTTGCGCCTGCATTCATGATCAAACACATTCTCAAAGATTTGCGCCTCGTCGACGAATCGATCCCCTCTTTCGCAGACCTGCTGCCCGCCACCGCCCTGGCGGAGGAGCTATTCAAGCTCGTCGCCAGGCAAGACAGCGAAGCCGGCAACGAGCTGGGCACCCAGGCGATGATTCTCGCCTACAGCAAACGCCGCTAGCCGAAAGTTGCTGGGGAGAACGCGGTTTGAGGACTGACAATCATGGCTGCCACCCCGGTAACGTCCTCAGATGGCAGGTCAAACCCCCGCTTGGCCGAAAACCGTCTGTTAGCCTTCGCACAGGTAAAACTCCGCCAGATCAGGCAGAATGGGTAATTAGTAAAGGCGTGAAGGAAGTGAACACTATGGGAAAAGAGCAGCGTCAAAAAGTAGAGACCAAGAAAAAGCCAGCAAAAACCCAGAAGCAGAAAAAAGCGGACAAGCTGGAGAAAAAACAGCGCAATAAGTAGCCGAGACTGTCACCTAGCCGTTAGGACCGGGGATTGACTGCTGCTTGGTGACTGGCGCCGCAGATATCTCGTCGCTTGTCACCTCGGATAGCTCACAAAATCTCGCCAGCTCGAACTCTCTCTCGAATGCCCTTAGCTGCTCGGCGTTGCCGACGACATAGACATCATCATGTTGCCTGAGCGTGAACTCTGCGTCGGGATGCGCGACGATCTCCTCGCCTCTGCGCACTGCCAGCACCGTCGCTCCCGAACGCCTGCGAACACCGAGCTCCTTGATCGTCCGCCCGTTGACCTCCGCTTGTCCGACGCGGAACCAGGCCCCGAAGAGCTCCTCCGTTGGAAAAGTTATGAGGTGGGAAAGCTCGACCTCAGCTATATCAGGCTGAAAAATGGTGTAGCGCTGCAGGCGTATGTCGCGCAACGCCTCCTGGATTTCCGGGTTTGAAAGATTGAGGCTCAACAAGGCCAGGCGCGTAATCTCGATGCTCGACTCGAACTCCGGCTGTACGACAGCATTAGCTCCCGCGGCCCTGAATACCTCGATGTCCTCAGTTCTATGCGCGCGAGCAACGATACGGATATCGGGATTGGCCTGCCTGGCAAAGTGAATGATGGTGATTGCCGCCACCGGATCGGGAACCGTAACCACCAGACAGCCAGCCTGCCGGAGGTTCGCCCTGTCCAGCGTCTCGCGACTGAGCGCGTCTCCGTAAACGTAGACGATGCCGCTGGACTCGAGGTCTTCAATAATACCGGCATTGACCTCAACAACCACAAACGGTATGTCGTGCATCTTCAACACCAAGCCAAGATTGCGCCCGATCCGGCCAAATCCGCAGAGAACGATGTGTCCGCTCAAGGGCACCGCAGTTTCCGAAGTGCGGGCCGGACCAGCCGGATCAGCAAACAGCCGCCGTTCGGCGAACTTTCTTGCCAATGAGGGTGTCGCCGACATGAGCGCCGGAGAGAACATGAGCGTGACGACCGCTCCAGCCAGAAACAAGTTGTACTGGGCATCCGTAATGATGCCTGCCTGGAAACCGAGCGTGGCAAGCACGAATGAAAACTCTCCGACTTGCGCCAATCCGACGCCGACAAGCAGAGCACTCCAGACGGACGGCGTTGCCACCAACGCGCTCACCATGGCAATTGCCGCTTTGAAAACCACCAGCAAAACCACGAATGACAAGACGGCCAAATAATGCGCAGAGATGAAGGAGGGATCCAACAGCATGCCAACCGAGACAAAGAAGATCGTGGCAAACAGGTCACGCAGCGGAACCAGATCGGCAAGCGCCTGATGACCGTAAGGGGACTCGCTGACGATCATGCCGCTCAGGAACGCACCGAGAGCCAGCGAGAGCCCCAATTGGTTGCTTACGATGGCAATGCCCAGGCACAAAGAGATCACGGTCAGCAGAAATAGCTCCCGCGAATTCGAGCGCACGACTCGCTCCAAGATGGCTGGAACAATCTTCAAGGCAACCCAAACGACGGCCGCCACCAGCAGAGCTGCCTTTCCCAGCTGCAGCCCGAGCACGAAAAGGAAGTCCGGACCGGGCTTTTGCAAAGCTGGCAGCATCGAGACCAGCGGCACCAGCCCCAGATCTTGCACCAGCAAGACGGGCACGAGAATTCGTCCGTGTAACGCGTCCGACTCGCCTCTGTCCATCAAGACTTTTGTGACGACGGCAGTGCTGGACAGCGCGCAAATCGCGCCAAACAAGAAACCGCCGGCGAGATTGGGCGCCAGCCCCGCCAATCCAACAAGCGACCAGCCGGCGAGAATCGTGCCCACCAACTGGAGCACGCCAACCACCACCACCTTGCCCCTGGCTAAAACTACGTTCCGGAGCGAGACCTCGACGCCCAGAGCAAACAAAAGCAAGGCGACACCGAATTCTGCAAGAACAGTTATCTGCTGTGTGCGGCCAATCAGCCCCAGACCGTGTGGGCCGATGGCAATGCCGGCGAGAATGTAACCGCCGACTGCCGGCTGCTTAGCCCGCGCACAGGCATACCCGGCCAGCAGTGCCGCCAACCAAATAAACGCAAGGTCTCGAATCAAACCAAGGTTCTCCATGCTCGTAAACCCCTTCGCCAATTGCAAAACGCACGCCAGACTTCTCAAGCCTGGGCCAACGCGAATGGATGCAGGAGACTGGCTCTAGATCAAAAGCACGCGGTGAAGAAGCCACAGCGGCCTCTGGCAAATAGTCAGGTTCGCTCCGCCCCTGGGCGACCGGATAGGCAGCTTGAGACCCGCCCGCCCGGCGGCTCGCCTTCCGTCAGCGCTGAGCAGCTTATTGGCAGCATCAGGCTTGAGCGCTAAGTGGGGCTTTGCCTCAATCCGGGCAAAGACTGGCAGGGCGGCCGTGCAGACGGCAATCAAGCGACAATCCGCACCAGCAGTTGGGCCTGCTTCCAGAACGCCGGGCATCTCGATTACGCGCGCCTGCACAAATGCCAGCAGGGCAAAAAAGATAAATACTCTAAGATTCGTCGCCCGCCCGCCTGACATTGCCGGAGTCCCATTGAGCACCGATATTCTCATTTTACCGAAGGTGCTCGACGGGTCGCAGGCAATGGCGGGCACGGTTAAACCCGACCGCTCGCGGGCGTTGGCTAAGCGCGACCCTTTTCGTTCACGAAGACGTGGACTGGGCGAGCAGATCGCCAGCTGGCTCTGGCGTGATCTTTGACAGTGGTCACCGGAAGTTTGCCGCCGCTGGCTATGCGGTAATCGGGCTGGATGGCCGCGACTAGCTGGTGAAATCCCTGCCAGTCGAACCCTACGGGATCCGTCCTGTTGCTCGGTTGTACGTAGCCATGCCCCATGACCGCTTCGCCGGCAATCCCGAATCTTTCTTGCAAGTAAACAACCAGTCGGGCAACCGATGCCTTCTGAGCGGCAGTGTATTTCTGCTTGCAGGCGCGGACGATCTCGATGCCAATGCTGTTGTCGTTACTGACACCAAATCGAGTACACGATGAATTCACGTGAACACTGCCCATGGCCGGATCAACCGTTTGGTAGATAGTGCCATCGCGGTCAACGATGTACTGGGCGCCGGGGTGCCGCAAGCCGCGGTTGTTCCAGCTGCGGACCACGCGCGTCGCATCTGCTTCTGTCGCTGTCTCCGTGGAGTGAACAATGATGTGCGTCGCCGGGCCACTGCGTTTGAAGATGCCTCCCACCAGCGGTTTTGCCACGAAGACTTTGGCAGCCAGCATCACCGCGGGCGAACAGGAAGATCCCTTGCCTGCTTCGAACATTCGCTTGATTCTCGACGCCTGCTTGCAAGCGATGGCCGGCAGCACGGTGCGCGGTGCGTGCCATAACCAGTTGATCCGCTCCACAACCAGCTTCTTGCCTGGTGCCTTTTTAGTCGTCAGCCGGGCAGATCTGTTTCGGCTAGCTACCGCCAGGCGCTTCGTCTTCAGCCTGCTGGCTTTTGGCATGGTCTTCTTGCGGGCGGTCGACGGCGGCCGGATCGGAGCCGCCACTCTGATCATCGGCACAGCGTTGGCGTCTTTTGCCAACACGCCGATCAGAACAATCACCAAAAGTAAAAGAACGAGTCTGCAGTGCACTTGTGTCATTGACCGCTCCCGCCGCCTGTCCGGCTTCCACCCAATGTTTTCAGCACGGTCGGGCATCAGCGCTCCTACTCGTGTCCGGACAAGCCGGGATTCGAGCTGAACATCCTTCAGCTCGAATCCCGTCTGTAGTTGCCGCCGACCAAAAAAGCAATCCCGAGGTTAGCTGCCTCGAGCCGCATACGAGCAATTGAAGCACGGTTACCAAGGATCCAGCAAGAAACGAAAACAAGACGCGGTATCAGTCTTGTCGTCCGCATCCTTTTGCCTGACATTGCAGCGCATGCCCGTAGATGCGCCAGGCCGGTCAGGAATGTGGTTCTCGCCATCGCAGCAATAGCAGGGCGATCAGCACCATATGAATAGCAAGAATCATCGGCCCTACGAAGACGCGACCACCAGGGCCACGTCCCTGCGGAAGCTCAGCCCTTCGCCGTCGCTGTCGATTATGATGCGATCACCGTCAAAGAATTCGCCTTCCAGGAGTTTGAGAGAAAGCGGGTTCTCAATCTCCTTCTGGATTAGACGCTTGAGTGGACGTGCACCATATACGGGATCATAACCGGTAGTCGCCAGCCACTCCTTGGCAGCGTCTTTGACGACAAGCTCAATTTTTCTGTCTTCGAGACGTCGGTTGAGGTAGGCAATTTGCAGATCGACAATCTTTTTCAACTGCTCGGCTGTCAGGGCATGGAAGACCACCGTCTCATCGATTCGGTTCAGAAACTCGGGGCGGAAATGCTCTCTGAGAGCCTGCAGGACTTTCTCCTTCATTGCCGGATAAAGGGACTCACCCTCCACGGCAGAACGCAGCTGATAATCGAGAATGTACTGGCTGCCAATGTTGGAGGTCATGATCAGCACAGTATTCTTGAAATCGACTCGCCTGCCTTTCGAATCCGACAGATGCCCTTCATCGAGCACCTGAAGCAAGACGTTGAACACGTCGCTATGGGCCTTTTCAATCTCGTCGAAGAGTACAACGGCATAGGCACGGCGGCGAACAGCCTCGGTCAATTGCCCGCCCTCATCGTATCCAATGTAGCCGGGTGGTGCCCCGATCAAGCGGGCAACGGTATGCCGCTCTTGATACTCGGACATGTCGATACGAACCATGGCATGTTCGTCATCGAAAAGAAACTCGGCTAGCGCTTTGGCAAGTTCGGTCTTACCGACACCGGTAGGACCGAGGAACAGGAAGCTGCCGATCGGCCGCTTCGGATCCTGCAGTCCGGCGCGCGCGCGCCGCACCGCATTCGATACCACTTCGATTGCTTCCTCCTGGCCGATCACGCGTTTGTGCAAGTGATCTTCGAGTCTGAGCAACTTCCGGACCTCGCCTTCCAGAAGTTTGGTGACAGGAATTCCTGTCCATTTCGAGACAATCTCTGCGATATCGTCCTCATCCACTTCTTCTTTGAGCAACCGCGGGCCTTTCTTGGAAGTCACCTTTTGCTCTTCTTCTTTGAGCTTCTTTTCGAGCTCCATGAGTTTGCCATACTTGAGCTCGGCTGCCCGCTGGAGATCGGTTGCCCGTTCTGCCTGTTCGATGAGAACGCGCGTTGCCTCCATCTCTGCCTTGATCTCCTGGATGCGATGCAGAGCTTCCTTCTCCTGCTGCCATTGCACCCTGAGCCCGTCTGCCTGCTCCTTGACGTCGGCCAGTTCTTTCTCCAATTTTTGCAGCCGCTCGCGCGAGCCTTCGTCGACTTCTTTGCGCAACGCTTCGCGCTCGATCTCCAATTGCATCTTGCGGCGCTCCAGTTCGTCGAGCTCCGCTGGCATTGAATCGATCTCGATGCGCATTTTTGCCATCGCCTCGTCGATCAGGTCGATCGCCTTATCCGGCAGGAAGCGGTCGGCGATATAACGGTGCGCGAGGACAGCAGCGCTGACCAGGGCCGCGTCTTTGATTCTGACGCCATGGTGAACCTCATAGCGCTCCTTCAGCCCTCTAAGTATCGAGATTGTTTCCTCGACGGCTGGCTCATCGACCAGCACCATCTGAAAGCGACGTTCGAGAGCCGGATCTTTTTCCAGGTGCTTTCGATACTCTTCAATTGTGGTGGCGCCGATGCAGTGGAGTTCGCCACGCGCCAGCGGTGGTTTGAGCAGATTGCCGGCGTCCATGGCACCTTCGCCGCCGGCTCCAGCGCCAACAACTGTATGCAACTCGTCGATGAACAAGATGATCTGCCCATCGGACTCGACAACTTCCTTAAGCACGGCCTTCAAGCGTTCTTCGAATTCGCCGCGGTACTTGGCGCCGGCGATCAGAGCGCCCATATCCAGTGCGATCAGCCGCTTTTCTTTGAGTCCTTCCGGAACGTCTCCCTTGGTGATACGACTGGCCAGCCCTTCCACAATGGCGGTCTTGCCTACTCCGGGCTCGCCGACGAGAACGGGGTTGTTTTTGGTTCGCCTGGAGAGCACTTGCATGACGCGGCGGATTTCATCGTCCCTGCCGATCACCGGATCGAGCTTGCCTTTGGCAGCCATCTCCGTGAGGTCGCGGCCATAACGCTTGAGGGCCTCGTAAGTGGTTTCCGGATCCTTACTGGTGACGCGCTGCTTGCCGCGGATGGAAGTCAATACTTGTAAGATTCGCTCCTTCGTTACGCCGTGCTGCTTGAGTATCGAACCAGCCTGGCCTTTGGTGTCATCGCACAAGGCGATCAGCAGATGCTCCACGCTGATGAACTCGTCTTTTAAGCGCTCAGCTTCACGGCCGGCATCTTCAAAAACGGACATGAGCTTCGTTGAGACATGGATTTCATCTTTGGCCGTGGAAACGGCGGAGCCCTTCGGTTGGCTGTGCAGGTAGCGGCTCACCGCCTCGGATATCGCCTCCGGATGGGCATCCAGGTGCGTAATAATCTTGCCGGCCAGTCCGTCCTTCTGCTCCAACAGTGAAAGCAGCAGGTGCTCGGGGCTGACCTGACTGTGCCCGAATCTGGTCAAAATCGTCCGGCAGTTGGTAATTGCTTCTTGCGCTTTGTTGGTGAATTTTTCAAGATCCATATGCAGCACCTGAAGATAGGAACTCACAAAAAATTATGGCTTGGCTTCATTACGCCCAGCTAAGTTTTCCAGATTTATTTATCCGCACTGAGCTTCTGAGCGCTCAGAATCGTACAGGGGGCTCCCCGCCACCGGGCCCACGAAATTGTCATTTGCGCGCCGCCGTCCCCTGTGACGGGCTGGGTATATCAGATATGATGTTTGTACTGCGGCAGCGCGTTGATCGTTCCTACTGAGCGCTTCTCGCAGGCTGTTGGGCTTGCGGGATCTTTCGGACCTGACAGGTTGAAATGACGGAGTACGAAGAGGACTACTACGGGATCCTCGGAGTTGAAGAGAGCGCCTCGCCTGATGAGATTCGGAAGGCTTATTTGCGGTTGGCTAAAAAACTCCACCCCGACCGGTTTCCGAATGACGAACAAGGAAAAGTCGCTGCTCAGGCAGAGTTCCGCCGGGTAACGCAAGCTCATTACGTGGTCGGTGACGCCGAGCGCCGCGAAGAGTACGACCGTCTGCGCCAGCTCGCCAAGAGCCGCATGGCTCTGCGCACCGGCGAGCCCGGACAGGCCGCTCCAGTAGCGGGCCAAGACCTGGCCGCCACTCAGGTCGACATCCAGGCGCAGGAAGGCATCAATCAGAAGTGGGCAGCCAAGCATCTGGCCCGTGCCGATGAGCTCTTCCGCCGCCGTCGCTTTCATGAGGCAGAGACTGCCATCAAAGAGGCGATCAGGCTCGTCCCAAGCGAATGTAAATACCACAACAAGTTGGCTGAGATTTATCTGGCGCGCGGTTGGAGAACATACGCGATGACCGAGGTGCAGGCGGCACTGCGTATAGATCCCAAAGACCCTGATGCGAAAAACCTCGAGACCAAAATAAAGGCGCTAGCCAGAGAAGCTGGTCCCGCCGGCAAGGGAAACAAGAAGAGCTTCTTCGAGCAGCTCAAAGAGATTCTCACGCGCAAGCTCTGATCAGGCAGATCCAGCTCTACCGGCATTTAATGCCTTCTGAGCTGAGCGATCGTGCTAATATAGCCCCCTGACTTTTGCACTTTGCAAGTCGGTTTCTGTCGTCAATTGAAAAACTTGACGCCATTGGGAGGAACGCTGACGTGGGCAGAAACGTCCTGCATTCCATGTATCTTAGAGCCAGCTCTGTCGTCCTTGTCCTTGCGCTGGTTGCCGCTCCCGGGCCGGCTCTGGCCGAAGGCGCTCAGGGTACGCCCGCGGCTGACAGTCAGGCAGGGCCGGTCAAAAAACAACCTGAGGTCCTGTCTCGGGCAGCCAAGGACATTGCCGTTGCCTCCGCTGCGGCTGATAAGCATAGCGCCGTCAAAGCGGCCGATGTCCTGCAGGGACACGTGACAGCAACGCAATCTCCGTTTCTGGACGGCAAGGTCGAGCAAATTCCTCCTGGCACCAAGGTCGATCTGACCTTAATGGCGCACATCAACTCGGAAGTCAGCCAGAAGGGGGATGAAGTGCTGGCCCGCATTGCCGTTGATGTTAAAGATGGGCGAAAGGTCTATTTGCCAAATGGCTGGTACATACGCGGCGTCGTAACTGATGTAGCCTCCCAGCGCCGCCTCGGTCGCAACGGCTACGTCGAAATCGAATTCGATAGCTTGATCAGCCCCGATGGCAATTACGAGCTCAAGTTTCCTGCCAAGCTGTCCACCAAGGACAACACGGTGACTGCACTGGCCAAGACGCTGGTCAAAGACGCCGGATATGTGTCGCTCGGCGCCGCCGGCGGCGCCATCTTATCCACGCAGCTAACCGGCATTCCGGTTGCCATCTTGACGCAAGGGTATTCAGTGGCAATCGGGGCGGGTGTCGGGGCTGGACTGGGCGCCATCGGGGCTCTCAAGCGCAAAGGGAAGATCGCTTCCTTTTTTCCCGGGGACGATTTGAAGCTGACCATTAGTGAACCGCTGACGATACCAGGCTTCAACCCGGAGGTTCTGGCCGCGGCCATGGCCCACAAGAAACTTGACAATCTCAACATTCTTGTCAACCGCGCACGCTTCAAAAAAGATCCCTACGGAGACGACCATGCGCGGCTGCTGACGGTCGATATCAAGGTGGACAATCAGACCGATAAGGACTATAGCTTCTTCGATCTGGCTGTGGTTTCAGATCACAACCAGCGCTATTACCCTTCTCTTCTTAGCGGACTGAATACATGGAAGAAAAAAGTTGCCGCGCATACCGCCGAACAGGCGACTCTTTCATTCAGTGTCGACAGCCCCAAACGCAAGTACTGGCTTGTCATATTGGACCGCACGGACCGCGCGGAACTGGCCAGGGTACCGATAAATTAAATCGTGTGGAACTCCCCCCTGATAACTGGCAATTAATCCTAAGTGGAGCTAATATAGTCCGGTCGCTCTTCCAGATCCTCAGTTAAGACCACGAGGCACTGATCAATCTGGCGATACTAGCCCGGGCATTCGGCCGGGCAACGTGTGAATTGAGTAGGGGCGCCGCCGTGTCGCGCGCACCGAGGGGGAAGGCTCGATGGAGGTTGCACAATGAAGGCCCACTTTACTCAGATGATCCAACAATTCCACGGACAGTCTCGCCACAGACAAGTAGAAGCGCAAGTCAGAAAGCTGCAGAGCCACAGCCTCCAGTTAGAACGCGTCGTCCGCGAGAAAGATCGGGAAATCGACCAGCTCAAGCACCAGATCGCCAATCACGAGGCGCGCCTGCAAGAGCTCATGGGCACGGACGACCTCACAGGCTTGCCCAACCGGCATGTGTTCAAAGAGCACCTGACGCACTCGCTCAAGCGCGCCGTCCGACTGGGCTATTCGCTGTCGCTCATGCTCATAGATGTGGACCATTTGCGCGAGATCAACCTCAGGCACGGGCACGAACTGGGCGACAAAGTGCTCATTGAAATCGGCAAAATTCTTCGCAGCTCGGTCAGGGAAATAGACATGCCCGCACGCTGGGGCGGTGAAGAGCTGGTCGCCGTCCTCCACGAAACAGACGCCGAAGGGGCCTCGGTTGTCGCCGAGCGCGTACGACGGAGAATTGCCACCCTCGAGTTGAAAGATCCGCGCTCCGGCAAGAAAATTTCCGTGACCGCCACGCTGGCCGTCGCCAGCTATCCCAGCCACAGCAACGAGCCGCAGGCGCTGCTGGAAGCCGCCTGCGAAGCCCTGCTTACCGCCAAGGACAAAGGCTGCAACGCCGTTGTAATAGCCAGTCGCTCATAAAACCATTGTCATTTCAACGCCGAATTGCGCTGGGCGGTGTCGCACGCCCCGCTTCTTCAACAACGGCAGGCCTGCTCGGACGAAATCAAGGCAGCGGCGGCGCCACCAGCAGTGGTGAACAATCGCTGAGCACGATCGCTGAGCGAAGGCCAGCTCGATCGGCTTTTTGCCAAGGCCCCTTACCACGCCGCTGAAGAGAAAGGGTAATACAAGAGGGACTACGATACCTGGTGAATGGCCGTATGGTTGGCCTTGACCACGGCGGCATTGCTCTCGTCTCCTAGCGGAAGCGGCAAGCCGGCCGCTGCCGCTACCAGTCCGACAAACAATGGATGTGGATTGTCAGGTCTCGACTTCAGCTCGGGGTGGAACTGGCAAGCCACAAAGTACGGATGATCGGGCAGCTCAATCATTTCCACCAGGCGCCCATCCGGCGACAACCCGCAGAACACCATGCCGGCGTTTTGCAGGTCCTCGCGCAGTTTATTGTTGACTTCATAGCGATGCCTGTGCCGCTCATGAACAATTTCCTGATCGTATACCTTATGCGCTCTGCTTCCGTTTTTCAGGTGACAGGGATAACGCCCGAGCCGCATGGTGCCGCCCTTGTACACGACATTATGTTGGTCGGGCATGAGATCAATGACTGGAAAAGGAGTGTTCGGATTGAACTCGGTTGAGTGCGCGTCTGCCATACCGGCAACGTTGCGGGCAAACTCGACGACCGCCGTTTGCATGCCCAGGCACAGTCCTAGATAAGGAATCTTTTTGACACGCGCGAACTCAATGGCCTGAATCTTGCCCTCGATACCTCGATCGCCGAAACCGCCGGGAACAAGGATGGCATCCGCCTCCGTCAGATACTCATCGGGGCCGTGCTTCTCGACATCTTCGGAAAGCACCCATTTGAGGTTTACCTGCACTCCGAGGCGGGCGCCGGCATGCTTCAATGACTCGACTACGGAAATGTAGGCATCGGACAACATCACATACTTGCCGACTATGGCAACTGTAATGTTCTTGGTAGGCCGCTTGATTCTCTCTACCAGGTCGCGCCACTCGCTTAAATCCGGTGTATCGTTCGGCATGTGCAGGCGCTCGAGAACCCGCACGGCTAGTCCTTCTTGCTCCAGGAAGAGCGGCACTTCATAAAGGATCTGGACGTCGCGGCATTGAATGACGGCGTCGATATCGACGTCCGTGAACAGAGCGAGTTTTTCCCGGATGGACGAATTGAGGTTACGCTCGGTGCGGCAGGCGAGGATATCCGGCTGAATACCGCGGCTCCTCAAGGTGTCGACGCTGTGCTGGGTCGGCTTGGTCTTCAGCTCGTTGGTCGTCCTCAAGTTCGGAATCATAGTGACGTGGATGTAGCAGACGTTGTCCCTGCCTACGTCTTTGCGCATCTGCCTGATCGCCTCGAGGAATATCAGGCTCTCGATGTCACCTACGGTGCCGCCAACCTCGACAATTACTACCTGGGCGCCGGTGTGCTGGGCAGCCTTGCGGATGAAGTTTTTGATCTCGTTGGTGACATGGGGAATCATTTGCACGGTGCCGCCCAAGTAATCGCCGCGCCGCTCTTTCTCCAGAACGCTCTTGTAGATGGAGCCGGCAGTGACGTTGTTGTTGCGGCTCAAGTCGGCATTGATGAAACGCTCGTAGTGCCCGAGGTCGAGGTCGGTCTCCGCTCCGTCTTCAGTGACGAACACCTCGCCGTGTTGATAGGGGCTCATGGTGCCTGGGTCTACGTTCAGGTACGGATCGAGCTTGACGATAGTGGTCGTGATGTTCCTCGCCCTCAGCAGGCGCCCCAGCGAGGCTGCCACAATCCCCTTACCCAGGGAGGAAACCACACCACCAGTAACAAACACATACCTGGTGCTCATTTTGCCTCCTGATTCAACCCGCGGATCCCAAGCCGGTGTTTCCAATGACAACTATAAGACAATAAGCCATATCCCGGGGCAGGCGCCATCCCCGCAGCCAGTGGGGTATTCCCCACGCCCGGGGCGTCCGGACTGGGGTTTTCCACAAGGACCCTCTGCCGGACTGCATTCTGTGTATTTGGCTTCACGCGCGCTACTCGCCTATTCGCGGCACCCTGAACAGACCCTTTTCCTGGTCGGGAGCGTTCTTCAGCAAGACCTCCCGTCCTGGCGGCGCTACAACCTCGTCCTCACGCATGACATTGACGATAGAAAGTGCGTGGGCTAGTGGCTCTACGCCGGTAGTATCCACTGACTTCAGCTGGTCGAAGTAGTCGATGATCCTGGCCAGCTGCCCGGCGTAAAGCTGCTTCTCCTCTTCGGAGAGCGCCAGCCGAGCCAGCTTTGCTACATGCTCAACATCTTGGACAGTAATCACGATTCCTCTTACCAGGGGGAAACTGCCCCCTCCGGCGCCGCCAGCTTTCGTTGCAAGCCAAAATCTTGTTGGGCATGGTAACACAATTGCCTTGCACTTTGGCAAGTGAAATTCTCCAGCCGCTACTCCTCAACGGCCTTCATGGTTGAACCATCCGCGTTCAGAGGTTTGATCGTTCCTTCAGATGCCAGGGCGGAACTAACTTGAGAAACCTCCGTCGAAATTGTTGAGATCGTCTGTAATCACGTCCCATTGAGCGATTCAGGGGCGAAGTTATGAGATACACAATAATTTTCATGAGCCTTGCGTTACTGTCGTGCTTGTGTCAGTCAGCCTCTTTTGCGCACCATGGTGGTGGATCCCAGATAGGTGGTGGCGGGCCGCACGGCGGATGGGGGCCGCCGGTACCCATGCAAATGCCAGCACCACTCCAGGTGTCCAGGCCACCCTTCCAGCAGTCTGGCGCTCCTCAAAGTGACCACTTCCAGACCCCGCAACTGCAGCGTTTTGCCGCTCCCCAGGTTGAGCAGTTTCGCGCCCCACGAGCGGAGCGTTTTGCCGCTCCCCAGGTTGAGCAGTTTCGCGCCCCACGAGCGGAGCGTTTTGCCGCTCCCCGGGTTGAGCAGTTTCGCGCCCCACGAGCGGAGCGTTTTGCCGCTCCCCAGGCCGAACGCTTCTACACCGCACGACCTGAGCGAGTGACCGCGCCGTTGCCCAGGCAATTCCCGGCTTCCCCTGCCAAGCACTTTGCCACGCAGCGCCCTGAGCACGCTCCATTTGTGCATGCAATACCGCTCGCAAGCCTATCGCCGGGGAAGGCTCGCGTACATAAGCAGGCTGAAGGTGGAGAGAATACTGGTGCGACGAGGCGGCAACTGGCACTCTTGGCAGGGGCAGAATCGGAAGCCGTCATTCCTCGCCCACCCGAACACGCAAATCCACGCCAAGTTCCGAAGATCCGGCCCGGAATGATGCCTCAATTTGTCCGCGGCAAACCACAACCTTTGTCGTGGCGCCATGGAGCAAACATTCCTCGGTCCGGACCAGCCGGCATTGGCCGACCCGGAATCGTTGACCCGGGTGGTTACATCAGAACTCCTCTCCGTCACACCACGGGAATAAACTACAGTTACGTAAAGCAGCAACGAACACTGATTCCCAATCTTAACCTGGCCATCACCCAGAACAATCGTCTCAGAATTACCAACGTCCATCGCTGGCCACATCCATTGCGCCCAGGTCCAGCCTGGGCCCCACTCGCGTTTTACACTGGCTACTGGTGGGGAAGCATTGTGCATCCTATCCGCTACTTTGCTCCTCTGGATTTCTGCCCAACTCGGTATGTCTTCCTGGTCGGTTGCGGACAGTTCTGGCAGCCAGGTTTCGGTTATGCTGCCTATTTGCCATACGGTTACCAGGCGCCAATAACCGTAGCGGTTCAAGAGATTGTTCCTGTATACGATGAATTTGGGGACATCGTTGCTTATGAACCCGCAACGTTCTATTACAACGCATATTGGGATTCAGTGGTCCAGGCGTATGCCTACTACGATTATCGTGGTGTGTGCCACTGGCTGACGTTCCCATGGCTTCGCACCTGGTCGTGGATATCGTAGAATTTCGAAGCGGCGGCCGAGGCTTACGGCACATGTATCGAGATACTAGTGTCGGAGCGAGGAATTTGCCGCACCGCATACGGTGCGCTTCCTGACGCTGATCGGTCAGGCATGAGAAATCGCTTCAGGACGGAAATGGCTCTGTGTGTGAGGAAGGGGTCTCAGCGTCAGATGCGGCGATCTCATTCACGTAGTGTTGAAGCGTCTCGACTGCGCGCACGAGTGCCTCATATGTTGACTGAACCTGAAGCCAATCTTCGCCTTTGCCAGCCTCCTCCAGATGCTGGCAGAGAAATTGGAGGTGAGTCGCCTGAAGCATACCGCAGGAGCCCTTCATGTAGTGGGCGGCTTTCGCGACTTCGTGCCCGTTTCTGGCTGTCACTGCATCCTGGAGACGCGCCAGAGTCGAGAAGGCATCTGACAGAAAGGTCTTTAGCAGGCTGTTCGTCCTGTCCCGGCCGAAACGCTGACGAAGTTTCGCCACGCTCGACTGAGCATCCTCGTCGGGAACCGGTTTGGAACCCCGAGCGTCAATGCTCGTGACTGCCACTGATGCTTCCTTGGGTGGAAACCAGCGGTCAAGGAGTTTCTCCAGATCGCCGGGATTGAGCGGCTTGCTCAGGTAGTCGTCCATTCCTGCCGCCAGGCACTCGTCTCGATCGCCCTTCATGGCGTGGGCCGTCATGGCTACAATTGGGATGTGGTTCCCAGATTCGGCCTCGGATTGGCGAATACACCGTGCTGCTTCCAGTCCATCCATCTCGGGCATCTGGCAGTCCATCAAGACCAAGGCATAGCTCCCGCTGGCCAGTGCTGCTATCGCTTCCTTGCCGTTGCTCACGGAGTGCGCCGGGAAGCCCAACTCGGCTAGATACAGCTCAGTGACTTGCTGGTTGATCGGGTTATCGTCAGCTATCAGGATCAGCTCCTTCCGCTTTCGAGTCGGTTCAACCGTGATGGCTGGTACTTCGAGTGTGGGCTTTGCCAGTTTCTTTTCTCTAATCACTGGACTGGACATAATCTGGACCAGCGCGTCCAGCAAATGTGATTGCCTGACCGGCCGCTTCAACGTGGCCTCAAAGCCAGCCGCGAGCGCTTCGGAAGCCGCGCCGGCCTCTTCGGGATCGTGCACGAGAATAAGTTTGGTCGAGCCGGTGGTGTCATCTTGCTTGATCTTTTGTCCAATCTGAAGCGCATCGCCGCTGAGCACGTGAAGAATCGCCACCTGAAACGGGTCACCGGCGTCGAGTGCCTGCCTCAGCGACTCCCTGGCAGCCTCCTGGCTGTCTGCTCTCTGGCTTCTCACGCCCCACGATTCCAGGTAACTGATCAGCATCTCCCCTGCCCGGGGCTCATCGTCAAGTACCAGCACACGGACGTTTTTGAGATCCTGAGACGCGCGTACCTGCGACGATACACGCGCAAAGGGTACTTGAAACCAGAAAGTTGAGCCCTGTCCCTTGGTGCTGTGCACGCCAATTTCGCCTCCCATCAACTCAACCAGCTTCTTTGAGATGCTCAAACCCAGACCGGTGCCGCCGTATTTGCGGCTGATAGTACCGTCGGCTTGAACGAAGGGTTGAAAGAGTGACCTGCGTTCTTCCTCGGATATGCCGACGCCAGTATCGGTGACGGCAATCCTGACCGGCACCGTTTGATCAACGGTGGGCTCGAGTGTGGCTCGGATAACCACCGTTCCCTCATCGGAGAACTTTATGGCATTGCTGGTCAGGTTGATGAGAATCTGGCGCACGCGTTCGGGATCCCCCTGCAACAGCGCCGGTACCTGCGGCGATACGAAGGTCATCAAAAGCAGGCCCTTGGTACTTGCTTGCGCTCCGAGCAGTTCAGCGACGCTCTCTACCAGGGTGGTCAGATCGAAGGGAACAAGCTCGAACTCTATCTTCTCTGCTTCTATTTTGGACAGATCGAGAATATCGTTTATCACTGCCAGGAGCGACTTTCCAGCATCACGGATGGTATGGACGTAATTGAGCTGGTTGGCGCTCAACTTGGTCTTAAGAAGAATATTCGACATGCCTATGATCCCGTTCATCGGCGTGCGAATTTCGTGGCTCATGTTAGCCAAGAATTGTGATTTCAAACGAGAAGCCTCCTGGGCCGAGTCTCGAGCCTGTGCCAGATCCTCGATCAGCTTCTTGCGTTCCGTAATGTCTCGCATAAACGCGCAGACGGTCAGGCTATCGCCCACGCGAACTGGGGTGACCGAGAGCTCGATTGGAAATTCTTGTCCACTGCGGTTCAACGCCGGCACTTCGATTGACTTGTTCAGGATCGGACCCTCGCCTGTCTCCAGGAACCTGCAAAATCCCGTCGTATGAGCCTCGCGAAAAGCCGGCGGAATGATCGTCTCGGTAAGCTTCAAGCCAACAGCCTCTTGCTTCGACCATCCGAACATGTTTTCGGCGTGCTTGTTCCAGTCTGTAATGCGGCCATCGGCATCGATGGCGACAAATCCTTCATATGCCCGCTCCAGGATGAGCTGGGTTCTGATCTCGTGCTCCCTGAGCTTCTCCAGGCTGTCACTCAGCTCGACTTCCTTGCGGGTCATCGCCCCCCTCAGCTCAGCCAGGCTAAATGAGGCAATCTTCCACTCCGACAACACCTGTGAGATGCCCAGGATCACGAATAAATCCTCAACGATAAGCCAGCCTGAGTACTCGAGCACCCGCCAGGGCCAGTCGTGCAGACCTCCTGTCTGAGCAAGCGGCGTGTAGGCCGGGACCATGACAAGTGCGAGCACACCGACAACCGAGGCAACAAACAGGACCAACCAGTTTCTATAGAAGGTGAGAATTGCCAACGAGACGTAAAGGTGAAGGAAAGACTCCGCACGCCCGGCGGTCAGATGAATAAAGAGTGCAGTCATGAGCATCTGCGACACTGCCACTACATAGCGATTGAGTACTCTGCCAGGGCGAGCAAGCGACAGGGCGATAGGCGGCAAGGAAAGCGCGCCCCCGGCGACCAGGGCGGTTGTCAGCAGCCGGTGCGCTTTGCCGGTA
>Ga0066388_100000542_pt1 | contig 18216 bp, 20 predicted proteins | sample PanSoiMetaGPlot6_FD_64539 | JGI IMG/M metagenome (GOLD analysis project Ga0066388, IMG submission 64539) | Tropical forest soil microbial communities from Panama analyzed to predict greenhouse gas emissions - Panama Soil - Plot 6 (Hybrid Assembly) | ecosystem: Environmental > Terrestrial >... | reverse complement strand
TCGATCCCTTCGCTTTCCACCCACATCCGCGCAGCACCGAATGGAGAAAGGAGCAAGCCGTGAACCATGACTTGAGACGGGCGACGCTCCTCGCCGGCATCGTGTGCACTTTCGCGACCTTGACGCCTGGGAGGGGCATTGCTGACCGAACGCCAGGGGAGGCGATTCGGCCCTTCAGGGCCCACATCGCGGACGCGGACCTCGCGGACCTCCGGCAGAGACTTCAAGCGACGCGCTGGCCCGACAAGGAGACCGTGTCCGACCGATCGCAGGGAGTTCCACTGGCCGATCTGCAAGGGCTGGTCCGGTACTGGGGCACCGCTTACGATTGGCGCCGCGTCGAGGCGAAGCTGAACTCGTACCCGCAGTTCCTGACGAGCATCGATGGCGTGGACATCCATTTCATCCATGTCCGTTCCCGGGAGAAGAACGCGCTTCCGGTCATCATTACCCACGGCTGGCCTGGATCGGTCCTGGAGCAGCTCAAGATCATCGATCCTTTGACCAACCCGACAGCCTACGGCGGAAACGCCGCGGACGCTTTCGATGTCGTCATTCCCTCCCTGCCTGGGTACGGTTTTTCCGGCAAGCCGACCGGCACCGGATGGGATCCCGATCACGTCGCGCGCGCGTGGGACGTGCTCATGAAACGTCTCGGATACACACAGTACGTGGCGCAGGGTGGCGATTGGGGAGCGGTCGTCTGCGAGGCGATGGGACGGCAGGCGCCGCCGGGATTGCTCGGCATCGACATCAATCTCGCGGCGACGATCCCGCCCGAGGTGGCGGCGGCGCTGGCGAAAGGTGGGCCGGCTCCCGAAGGGCTCACGGATCGGGAGCGTGCTTCGTTCGACGCGAGCCTCGCGTACGCGAAGAAGGGTAGCGCGTCCTACTTCGTCATGTTGACGGCGAGACCGCAGACGGTGGGCTATGGCGTGACCGATTCCCCGGCGGGCCTCGCGGCATGGGTGCTCGTCCATCCCGGCTTCGCCAGCTGGAATTTCGGCGCGGATCCCAGCCAGACGTTGACCCGCGACGACGTGCTGGACGACATCACGCTCTACTGGCTCACCAATACCGCGGCCTCCGCGGGGCGTCTCTACTGGGAGAACCACGGCAAGAGTCCCACGGTCGCGGCAGCGCAGCAGACGACCGAGATCAAGGTGCCGGTGGCGACCACCGTGTTCGGCGAGGACGCCTACCGGCCGCCCGAGACCTGGATACGGCGGGCCTACCCGACGTTGGTCTATTTCCACGAAGTCCCGAAAGGCGGACATTTCGCCGCCTGGGAGCAGCCGCAGCTCTTCTCGACCGAGCTTCGCGCCGGCTTCTCGTCCGTGCGCCCGAAAGCGGGCGTGGCCACGAACTGAAAGGAGAGCACATGAGAACGACCGTCCGGTTGGTTTCCATCGCCTCGCTACTCGGCGTCGCGCTCGTCGGGGTGGCGAGCGCGCAGGGTATACACAACATCGTCCTCGTGCACGGCGCGTTCGCGGACGGCTCGAGCTGGGGGAAGGTGATCCCGATCCTCCAAGCCAAGGGCTATCACGTCACCGCGGTGCAGAATCCCTGCACGTCCTTCGCGGACGACGTCGCGGCGACGCAGCGCGCGCTGGATCTGCAGGACGGGCCCGTGATCCTCGTGGGGCATTCCTGGGCCGGCGTCGTGATCACCGAGGCGGGAGCGGATCCCAAGGTCCGCGGCCTGGTCTACGTGGCGGCGTTCGCGCCCGATCAAGGCGAGACCGTCGGTGAGCTGGGGAAAGCCTATCCGCCTCCGCCCGTGCTCGCAGCGCCGATCGCCGACAAGCAGGGCTTCCTGACACTCGGTCCGGACGCGTTCGAGAAGTTCGGGTCGGATCTGCCCAAGGCCGACGCTCATCTCGCCGCGGCCGTCCAGGTTCCGATCAACGCGTCCGCCTTTGGCGCGCAGGTCTCGAACGTGTCGTGGAAGACGAAGCCGACGTGGTACGTGGTCTCGGCGCTCGACCAGGCGATCGCGCCCGACGAGGAGCGGTTCTTCGCGAAGCGCATGAAGGCGACGACGACGGAGCTGAGGGCGAGCCACGTGTCCATGCTCTCGCAGCCGAAAGCGGTGGCGGCGGTGATCATGCAAGCGGCGGCTAGGGCAGAGGTCGTGAGCGACGCCGCCCCGGCACACTGAGGATCTGGTTCGAGTCCGAGCTGGCAGGAGGTAGGCCGCGTTGAAATGGCTGGGTGACCTATGACGGAACGGAGCGATGAATCCCGACGACAATTCCTCAAGGCGATGCCGATGCTCGGTCTCGCCGCGGCGTTCAGCCCCGGCGCGATCGGCACCGCGTTCGCGAATTCGGGCACAAAGAAGGAGGGCACCATGACCCCAGCCACAGCGACCCAGGAGTTGGCCGCCGGCGTTCGTCCGTTCCAGGTGGACTTTCCGGAGGCCGACCTGACCGATCTTCGCAAGCGCGTGAACGCCACCCGCTGGCCTCAACGGGAGACCGTCGCGGACACGACCCAGGGCGTGCAGCTCGACACGATGCAGAAGCTCGCGAGCTACTGGGGGAAGGAGTACGACTGGCGGAAGGGCGAGGCCAAGCTCAAGGCTTACCCCCATTTCATGACCGAGATCGACGGACTGGACATCCACTTCATCCACGTTCGGTCGAAGCATGAGAACGCGCTGCCGGTCATCATCACGCACGGGTGGCCCGGATCGATCGTCGAGCAATTGAAAGTCATTGAGCCACTGACCAATCCCACCGCGTATGGCGGGAAGCCGGAGGACGCCTTCGACGTCGTGATCCCGTCCCTGCCGGGCTACGGGTACTCCGGCAAGCCCACGTCGCCCGGGTGGAGTCCGCCCCGCATCGCGAAGGCGTGGATCGCGCTGATGGACCGCCTCGGATACAAGCGCTACGTGGCCCAGGGCGGCGACTGGGGCAATGCGGTCTCCGAGATCATGGCCCTGATGACGCCCCCCGGGTTGCTCGGCATCCACACCAACATGCCGGCCACGATTCCGCCGGAGATCGCAAAGGCGCTCATGACCGGAGCACCGCCTCCGGCCGGCCTGTCCGCCGATGAGAAGCACGCGTACGAGATGGCGGACTTCTTCTACAAGAAAGGTCTCGGCTACGCGAACGAGATGGGGCTTCGGCCGCAGACGCTCTACGGCATCGTGGACTCACCGATCGGCCTCGCGGCGTGGATCCTGGACCACGACGCCGCGAGCTACGACCTCATTTCTCGGGTATTCCACGGCGGGAGCGAGGGCCTCACGCGGGACGACATCCTGGACAACGTCACGCTGTACTGGGTGACCCATACGGAGATCACCTCGGCTCGGTTGTACTGGGAGACCCGCCAGCTTCCGCCGACGGGAGGCTTCTTCGATGCACGCGGCGTCCAGATTCCCGTGGCCGTGAGCGCGTTTCCGGACGAGATCTACTGCGCGCCGCGGAGCTGGGCCGAACGGGCCTATCCCAAGCTCATTCACTACAACAAGCTTCCTAAGGGAACCCATTTCGCGGCGTGGGAGCAGCCGGCGCTGTTCACGTCCGAGCTGCGCACGGCGTTCAAGACGCTGAGAACCTGAGGCTAGGGCAGGGAGAAGAGCTGTAGTAATACGGCGATCTTGACCAGGTCGGGCAGGGAGCACGCCTGCATCTTGCGCATGACGTGTCCGCGGTGAGCCTTGACGGTGATCTCGCTGATGCCCAGCTGACCGCCCACCTGCTTGTTCAGGCGGCCGGCCACGACCAGCGCCATCACCTCGCGCTCACGGCGGCTGAGCAGGGCGTAGCGGTCGCGCAGAACCCGCATCGCTGCGTCCTGCTCCCGAGCGGCGCCGCTCCGATCGACCGCATGACGCACCGCGCCCAGGAGGACACTGAGGCGCTGCGCCTCGGTTGCGAACGCCTCTCGGCCATGGACTGTGACTTCGTCCTGCGGGTTCCGGACGGCTCGAGCGATCCTGTCCGCACTCGTGCGCAGTGTCTCGAGGGTCGCCGGCCCGACCCGCCTTCGAAAAAAGACTCCGAGCACACCGATCGTCTCTGCGCCGGCGAGCAACGGGTATCCGGCGTAAGCTATGGCCGGGCCAGGAGGCCAATCCAGATGACTCAGCTGCGGGTCCTGGGAGGCATCCCGGGTGACGTAGGGTATGCCAAGATCGATGACGCTCCTGAGGGCCGGGCTCGCCACGGGAATATGCGGCTCGTCGCCGTCGGGGGTCGTGCGCGCACCCCAGCTGGCGCGGAGCGCGAGCTTCTGCTTATCTTTCGTGACGAGCCAGATGCGCGCAGCCACCGCGTGCAAGTGTAGGACGAGGGCCCGGGTGCAGGACTGAAGCCTCACGAGCATGGGCGAATGGGTGGAGAGCGCCGTGCTCACATCGGCCCATGCGGCCATGTGCCGCATGCGTACGGCGACCCTCGATTCCGAATGGGGAGCCATGGGGGATCGAAGATGCGCCTTCGAAAGGGCGCGGTCCATTCTTTAGTCTCGGACGGAAGCGAAATGGTTAAGTCGCCGGCAGAGGCCAACTTGTGAGCTCCTATCATGAGCTCGCCGGAACCCGGGTCGATCGCATCGCTGGACTCAGCGACGCACTGTACGCCATCGCCCTGACCTTGACCGTCCTCGAAGTGCGTCTTCCCGAACCTCGATCGCTCATGTCGGAGCGCGATCTCATCGCCGCCATCACTCCACTCCTCCCGCGCGTGCTCACGTACCTGCTCAGCTTCATGACGCTCGGGATCTTCTGGGTCGGAGATCAGACGTTCCTGCATCACCTCCACCGGTCGGACCGTACGTTCTCGTGGCTCCATCTCGGGCTGCTCGCGGCGGTCGCGATCATGCCTGTCTCGACCGGGCTTCTGGCGAACTACATCACCTACCGCACGGCCGTGGTCTTCTACACGTTCAATCTCCTGATGATCGGCTTCCTGAGCATCGTAGCCATCGGCCATGCGCGCCGCGCGGGCCTCGTGAGCGGCAGGGCGGGCGAAGCGGCGGCCACGACGCTCCATCGGCGTCTCATGACCGGTCAGATCCTCTACGTCGTCGGCGCCGCGCTCTGTCTGATCCACACGTACTGGAGCATCGCGTTCATCCTGTTCGTGCAGGCCTATTTCGCCTTCTGGCCAGGCAAGCCCAGCCGGAGGCATCTCGCTCATCACGCGACTCCGACCGAAGGGGCGGTCGAAGCGCAAGGGGAGCCATCTCGGAAAGGAGAATCGTCGTGAGCGGCGATCTGATTACGGTCTTCGAAACGGGAGATCCCGCGGCCATCGCGTTGGTCAAGTCCCTCCTGGATTCAGCGGGTATCGATTTCGCCGCCAAGGGCGACAACATCCAGGATCTCTTCGGCGTGGGCCGCTTCCCCGGCGGGAACAATCTGGTAACCGGCCCCGTGTCGTTCCAGGTGCGTCCGGAGGATGCCGCGAAGGCGAAGTCTCTTCTCTCCGATCTGGAAGGTGGCGAGGGCGGGCTGTCATGATGGAGAGGATCCTCGATCGGCGTCATTTTCTCGGAGCTGCGGCCCTGGCCGTGGTCACGAGCCGTCTCGATTGGACCAAGATCACAGAGGCGCAGGCGGCTACCCAGGCGTCATCGCAGCCGTTCGGCCCTGTGAAGCAGATCGATGCGGGTCTCCTGAACGTCGGCTATGTCGAGACGGGTCCGGCGTCCGGTCCGCCAGTCGTCTTGCTCCATGGCTGGCCGTACGACATCCACAGCTTCGCCGAGGTCGCGCCCCGTCTCGCGCACGCGGGCTACCGCGTGATCGTTCCGTATCTGCGGGGCTATGGCAGCACCCGGTTCCGATCGAGCGATACGTTCCGGAACGGGCAGCCGTCCGCCCTGGCCCGGGATACGGTCGAGCTCCTGGACGCGCTCAAGATCGACAAGGCGAGGGTCGCCGGATTCGACTGGGGCGCTCGATCGGCGTGCATTCTGGGGGCGCTCTGGCCGGAGCGGTGCCAGGGTATCGTCTCGGTGAGCGGATATCTGATCAGCAACCCGCAGGCGGGGCGGACGCCGTTGCCTCCCGCGGCGGAGCTCCAGTGGTGGTACCAGTACTACTTCGCGACCGAGCGCGGCCGCGCCGGATACGAGAAGTACCGGCACGATTTCGCGAAGCTGATCTGGCGGACCGCCTCTCCGAAGTGGCCGTTCGATGACGCCACGTTCGACCGCAGCGCCGCGGCGTTCGAGAATCCCGATCATGTCCCGATCGTGATCCATAATTACCGGTGGCGACTCGGACTGGCCGAAGGCGAGGCGAGCTACGACGAGATCGAGCGGCGTCTCGCCGAGAGTCCGGCCGTCAAGGCGCCGGCCATCACCCTCGAAGGCGACGCCAACGGGGCGCCGCATCCGGAGCCTTCCGCGTACGCGTCGAAGTTCACGGGGAAGTACGAACATCGGCTCGTCCGCGGCGGCATCGGGCACAATCTGCCCCAGGAGGCGCCCGAGGCGTTCGCCCAGGCCGTGATCGACGTCGCGCGCACGTGAGCAAGGAGGGGAACATGACAAGCGTCAATGCACCGGTGGTGCCGACGGCCGCCGTGGAAGCGAATTCGGACACGTTTCCCGTCCTGACCGAGGGCCAGCTGGAACGCGCGACCGCGAAGAGCGCGTCGAGGAGCTACGCGCCGGGCGACGTGCTGCTCGAGCCCGGGCAGACGCCGCCGGGAATCTTCGTCGTCCTCGACGGGCGTCTGGATCTCCTCCGGATTTCGGAACACGATGCGACCCTGATCACGACCCTCGAGGCGGGCCAGTTCACGGGAGAGGTTGGGACGCTCGCGGGTCGTCCCGCGCTCGGACGATTCGTCGCGCAGACGCCATTGCGCGTCGCGCTGATCGAGCGGGAGCGCCTCTTAAGTCTCGTCCAGAACGATCCCGAGCTGAGCGACCTCTTCATGCGCACGTTCCTGTTGCGCCGGGTGGAGCTGGTCCGGCAAGGGCTGGGCGACGTCGTCTTGGTGGGCTCGGATCATTGCGCGGGCACGCTGCGAATCCGCGAGTTCCTGACGCGAAACCGGCACCCGTTCTCGGAAATCGATCTCGATCGCGAACGGGATGTCGAGAAGCTGCTCGACCACTTCCACGTCAAGCTCGAGGACGTTCCATTCCTGATCTGTCGCGGCGTGACCACGCTGCGCAATCCGACGAACCAGGAGATCGCCGATTGTCTCGGGTTCAACGCGTCGATCGAAGTCGCCAAACCCCGCGACGTGATCATCGTCGGCGCGGGACCCTCCGGGCTCGGCGCCGCGGTGTACGCCGCGTCCGAGGGACTCGACGCGCTCATTCTCGAAACCACCGCTCCCGGCGGCCAGGCCGGCTCCAGCTCGAAGATCGAGAACTATCTCGGGTTCCCGACCGGGATCTCGGGACTCAACCTCGCGACGCGCGCTTACGCCCAGGCCCAGAAGTTTGGCGCCCAGGTCATGATCGCGCGCAGCGCGACCCGGCTGGATTGCGGGCGACGGCCCTACGTGCTCGACGTGGACCACGGAGAGAAACTCGAGGGCCGCGTGATCATCATCGCCTCCGGCGCCGAGTATCGGAAGCTCGCGATCGCCGGAGCGGAGCGCTTCGATAGCGCGGGCATCTATTACAGCGCAACCCCCATGGAACAGAAGCTCTGCGCCGGCGAGGAGGTGATCGTCGTCGGCGGAGGCAATTCCGCCGGTCAGGCGGCGGTGTTCCTGGCCGACAAGGCGCGCCACGTGCACATGCTTGTTCGATCCGCGGGACTCGCCGAGAGCATGTCCCGCTATCTCATACGCCGCATCGAGGATCACCCCCGGATCACGCTTCGGACGCGCACGCAGGTAACCGCTGTCGAAGGCGGGCCGCACCTCGAGACGGTTACGTGGAGCGAAGCCTCGAGCGGCGAGACGAAAACCCTCCCGATCCGGCACATCTTCGTCATGGCCGGGGCGGTGCCAAACACGAAATGGCTCGAGGGCTGCGTCGCGCTGGATGACAAAGGGTTCATCAAGACGGGCGGCGACCTGAACGCGGAAGACCTGATCGCGGCGAGGTGGCCCCTGACCCGCCGGCCCCATCTGCTGGAAACCAGCTTGCCTGGCGTCTTCGCGGTCGGGGACGTCCGGAGCGGAAATCTCAAACGGGTCGCTTCCGCGGTCGGTGAGGGCTCGATCGCGGTGGCCCTGGTTCACCGCGTCCTGCATGAATAGGAGCCCTGGCGGAATGAGCACTCCCAAGGATATCTTCACCGAGACCTCGAGCATCGATGTCGACACGCTCCGGAATCTCGGGCCCCTCACGAACATGGCGGGCCTGTGGGAGGGCAGTCGAGCCCTCGACATCCCACCCAGGCCGCTGACGGCGCCCGAGCGCCAGGAATTCGTCGAGCGTACGGAGATGCAGCCGATCGATCCCCAATCCAACGGACCGCAGCTCCTCTACGGACTGCGGTATCACACGCATATCGTCAAACCGGGCGAGGTGGAGACCTACCATGACCAGGTCGGGTACTGGCTATGGGAGCCGGCCACCGGCCGCGTCATCCAGACAATCGCGATCCCGCGCGGGCAGACGATCCTGAGCCTGGGCCGGGCTCAGGGAGATGCCACGACCTTCGAGCTGACCGCCCGCCTGGGAGAAAACACGAACGGCATATGCTCGCAGCCGTTCCTGGACGAAGCGTTCCGGACGGTGGCATTCCGGATCCAAGTCACCATTTTGTCGCGCGACTCCTGGTCGTATGAAGAGGACGCGACGCTGATCGTGAGCGGCCAGCCCGAGCCCTTCCATCACACCGATCGAGCCGTGCTGACGCGAGTCGGCGAACCGAGACCGAACCCTCTGGCGCTCTCGAAAGACCGAGTCGCGAGACCAATACCAAAGTATCGGCAGAACCCAAGTCTCTGACCTGATAGGTTGAACCGGTTCCCGCGTTCTCGACGAGGTGCGTTCTTGTTCTACCCAAGGTGGATGGGTGGGGCGGCCGCGTTGCTCGAAAGGGAGGGCAAGTCAGAGGAGGGGGAGTCATGGCGCTGATGGACGACGTCGCTCGAAGCTGGACTTGGATTCTGCTGCGAGGCGTAATCGCGATCCTGTTCGGGTTGGTGACGTTCGCGAAGCCCGGGATCACGCTGGCCGCGCTCGTGATCGTGTGGGGCGCCTACGCGCTCGCGGACGGCGTGCTCGCGCTGATGGCCGCGTTCAAGCTCAAGGAAACCGGAAGGCCGATGTGGTTCCTCCTCGTGGTCGGACTCCTCGGCATCGCCGCCGGCATCGCGACCTTCCTGTGGCCCGGTATGACGGCCGCCGTGCTGCTCGCGTTCATCGCCTCGTGGGCACTCATCGCGGGAATCTTCCAGATCGCCGCGGCGATCCGACTCCGAAAGATGATCTCCAATGAGTGGACGCTCGCCCTCTCCGGCCTTCTCTCGGTCGCGTTCGGCGCGCTCATGCTCGCGCGTCCTGGGGCCGGTGCGCTTGCCGTGGTCTGGCTCATTGGATGGTTCGCGATGCTGTATGGGATCCTGCTTGTGATGCTCGCGATCCGGATCCGGGGCGTGGTCGGCCACGTCGTGCCGAAGCCGGCCTGAGAGGACCCATGCCGATCCAGCTGTCGATCGACCATGTGGCAAGAGTGGCGACGGCTTCGGCGATCGGAACGATCGGAATCGCCGATATCCGCGAGCACCTCGATGGCGAACGGATACGGGGCGGGCTGCCTTATCGAGAGTTCATCGATGCGACGCGGGCCACGACGGCGGTCAGCGCCGGGGATACACGCTCGATCGTCGATCTGCTCCGCCGGCTCGGCAGCCGCGGCGCGCTCGGTCCGACGGCCGTCATCGTCTCCGATGACCTGAGCTATGGAATGCTCCGGATGCTCCAGGCGCTCCTCGCGGACGTCGCGGAGGTTCGCCCGTTCCGAGCGGGTCAGGAGGACGAAGCCAGGGAATGGCTGGCCAGCGCGCCGATACGGCAGGCTCCCGCGTAAGCTGCCAGCATGAATCCCTCGACCGCATCGACTCCGGTACCGAGCAACACGACCGCTCCCACGCAGTTCGTCCAAGTGAGGGGCCATTCCTACGCGTATCGTCGCTTCGGTCACGGTCCCGGGCTGCCGCTCTTGTGCCTTCAGCACTTCACGGGGACGCTCGACAACTGGGATCCCGCGGTGACGGATCCTCTCGCGACCGGACGGGAAGTCATCCTGTTCGACAACGCTGGGATCGGTCGCTCCACGGGCGCGGTTCCGGCCACGATGGCCGGGATGGCAGCCCACGCGTTGGCTTTCCTGGACGGGCTCGGGCTCGAGACGTGCGACGTGATCGGCTATTCGCTCGGGGGCATGGTCGCGCTGCAAATGGTGCAGGACCGGCCGGCGATCTTCCGACGAATGGTTCTCGTGGGGACCGCGCCGCGAGGGGGCGAGGACATCATGCATCTCGAAAAGCCGACCCTGGCGAAGCCGATCCAGGATTCGGCCAACCGGGGGTACGACGTCTTGAAGAAGATCTTCTTCACCCCTTCCGCGGCCAGCCAAGCGAGGGCGACGGAGTTCGTCGAGAGGCTCTCGCGGCGGCAGGACGACCGCGATCCGGTTTCGGGCCCGCAGGTCGCGAGCGCTCAGGTGGCGGCGTTCCGCGAGTGGGAGGCGTTTCAGGGCGAGCGATTCGCCGATCTCAGGGGCATCCGTCAACCCACCCTCGTCGTGAACGGCGTCCATGACGAGATGATCCCGGTCTGGAACTCGTATCGCTTGAGCGAGAACCTTCCGAATGCCGTCTTGCTCACCTATCCCGACGCGGGGCACGGCTCTCTGTTCCAGTACCCCGAGTCCTTCACGAGGCACGTGGCGGCGTTTCTCTCCGTCGACTCCAATTCGGCCGCCTACTGAGAGCTCAGGGCTACCTGGTCTCCGTAATCCGGCCGCTCCTAACCCGAGTAATGACGCCCGGGACCATTGGTGCCTATACTCCTTCTCTCAGCCCACGCTTGGCCCAACGCCTACACAGAGTTTGCAGGTCCTAAGTGGAAGCCGACCGTCTCTTAAGCCTCGCCGTCGCCGTTGCCGCGGAGCGCAACTTCCAAGGGGTATTGCAGACCATCGTGGAAGGTCTCGCTTCCCACCCTGGTGTCGCCTTGGCGCGCATCTGGCTGCGGCTGCCCGGCGACATCTGCGATTCCTGCTTCCTGCGAGACAAATGCCCTGATCGCAAGGAGTGTCTGCACATGGTGGCAAGCGCCGGGACTCCGCTTTTTTCGCCGGATGTGGACTGGTCCCTCGATGGCTTTTTCCGGCGTATCCCGATGAGCGCCTACATCGTCGGCCATGTGGGCGCCACGGGAAAGTCCATGTTGATCCGGGACATCGCCAAGGACCAGCTGCATCTGGCGAGGCCCGACTGGGCCCAGCGCGAGGGCATCTGCAGCGTCGCCGCGCACCCTTTCATCTCCCGCGACAAGGTGCTGGGCGTGCTGGCGACACTCTCCCGCGAGCCCCTGGATGACCGGGCTTTCGCGTGGCTCGGTACCTTAGCCAGCCAGGCGGCCATCGCGATCGCGAACGCGCGAGCGTTCGATGAGCTGGATCAGATGCGGAAGCGGCTGGAGCAGGACAACGCCTACCTGCATGAGCAAGTGAAAGAGGGACTGGCTTTCGGGGAGATCATCGGCCGGAGTCCCGCGCTCCAGGAGGTGCTCGAACAGATCGACATGGTGGCCGGAACGGACGCCGCGGTCCTGATCACCGGCGAGTCGGGGACCGGCAAGGAGCTGGCGGCGCGTGCGATCCATGAGCGGAGCCCGCGGCGTGGCCGACCCCTGGTCACCGTCAATTGCGCCTCTGTGCCGCGCGAGCTGTTCGAGAGCGAGTTCTTCGGACATGTGAAGGGTGCCTTCACCGGCGCGGTGCGGGATCGGATCGGTCGTTTCCAGCTGGCGGACAAGGGGACGATCTTCCTCGACGAGGTCGGAGAGATTCCCCTGGAGCTCCAGAGCAAGCTCTTGCGAGTGCTGCAGAACCAGGAGGTCCAGCGTGTCGGCGAGGACCGAGTGCGACAGCTCGACGTGAGAGTGATCGCCGCCACCAATCACAACCTCCAGCAGGAGTGCGAAGCCGGCCGCTTCCGGCGTGACCTCTACTACCGCCTTTCGGTGTTTCCGATCGAGCTGCCCCCGCTGCGCCAGCGCCCGGAGGACATCGGACCCTTGGCCGCGCACTTCTTGGACCACGCGTCGCGCCGCCTGAACTGCCCGGACGTGGTGCTCACGGACGGGGCTCGGAAGCAGCTCGAGGCCTATGACTGGCCGGGGAACGTCCGGGAGCTGCGCAACGTGATCGAGCGGGCCGTCATCCTCTCCCAACGCGGACCCCTCCGCATCGACCGGGTGCTCGGGGCCGGCGGGGCTCCCAACGCGCCGGTGCGACTCGAAGCGGACCCGAGACGAGCGCACCCCGCCGGAGGAAAGGTCCTGTCGCGAGAGGAGCTAAGTCGTCGGGAACGCGAGAATATCCTCGCCGCACTGGAGCAGGCCAGGTGGAGGGTCTCGGGCATGGGCGGCGCCGCCGACATCCTCGGGGTCAAGCCGACGACCCTCGCCTCGCGGCTGAAGCGTTTCGGCATCGAGCGACCCCGCTAGCCTCCGCCTCACTCACGAGCGTTCGTAGGCCGCTGACGAGCGTTCGTCACCTCACGAGGTTTCGTCACGAATCCCGACCACGACGATTCCTAAGCTCGTTGACTCCAACCGTCACTCGGCACCGTCCTGGATGGCACATCGCGTGCTGAACCCTCGTGCGTCACAACGCATTTCCACATCCCAAGAACTCGGATGTCATGGAGGGATTCGCCATGAGCACCGTTGCTCTCGAACACACCAGCAGCATCGTCACGACGAAGGACGGCACGCAGATCTACTACAAGGACTGGGGTAAGGGCCCGGTCGTCACGTTCTCCCACGGCTGGCCGCTGAACTCGGACGCCTGGGACGGACAGATGATCTTCCTCGCGCAGAACGGGTTCCGGGTGGTGGCGCACGACCGTCGCGGGCATGGCCGTTCCACCCAGGCCTCCTCGGGGAACGACATGGATACCTACGCCGATGACCTCGCCGCCGTCATCGAAGCGCTCGACCTCAAGCAGATCACGATGGTCGGCCACTCTACCGGAGGCGGCGAGGTCGCGCGGTACATCGGCCGCCACGGGACGGGCCGGGTTTCGAAGGTCGTTCTCATCTCGGCCGTACCGCCGATCATGATCAAGGGGCCGGGCAATCCGCAAGGCGTTCCGATCGATGTGTTCGACGGCCTGCGGGCGGGTTTGTTGAAGGACCGCTCGCAGTTCTATCAGGAATTCGCCGCTCCCTTCTTCGGCGCGAACCGGCCGGGCGCCAAGGTATCGCAGGGAACGCTCGACGAGTTCTGGGCCTGGAGCATGCAGTCCGGTCTGAAGAACGCCTACGAGTGCGTGAAGGCATTTTCCGAAACCGATCTCACGGAAGACCTGAAGAAGATGGACGTCCCGACCCTCATCATGCACGCGGGGGACGACCAGATCGTTCCGGTCAACCACGCGGAGCGGTCGAGCAAGCTGGTCAAGGGCTCGAAGGTCAAGATCTACTCGGGCGCGCCGCACGGGCTCACCGCAACGCATCAGGACCTGGTCAACGCCGATCTCCTCGCCTTCCTGAAGGGGATCTGACCATGTCGCCCGCAACCGAGATCAGCGAGAAGACCCGGGTCCTCGGGGGCGTCACCGTGCCGGACTCGCCACTCATCCGGCGAGCCATGGATCTCGCCCGGAGCTACTCCGAGCCGTACCTGTTCCATCACGCGGTGCGGTCCTGGCTCTTCGCGGCGCGACTCGGACAGCTGCAGGCGATCCCTCACGACGCGGAAGTCGTCGCCTTGAGTGCGCTCCTTCACGACCTGGGGCTCACGAACAAGGTCGAGGGCAAGCGGCGCTTCGAGATCGAAGGGGCCGACGTGGCGCGGGAGTTCGCCCGCGAGGGCGGCCTCGACGAGCGCCGGGTCCAGTTGGTCTGGGACACCGTGGCCCTGAACTCCACGCCGTCGATCGCGTTCTATAAAGAAGCCGAGGTGGCGCTCTGCACCGCCGGTATCGGACTCGACTGGGGAGGGTTCCAGTACGACCGGATCCCTCCGGAGGAGATGAAAGACATTCTCAACGAGTTTCCCCGCCTCGACATGAAGCGGGGCTTCGCGGACGCGGTCTGCCGCGTCTGCACGACAAAGCCCGAGACCACGTACGACAACTTCGCGCGCGACTTCGGCGCGCGCTTCGTGCCGGACTACAGGGCCCCTTCCCTCGTGGACCTGTTCATGAACAGTCCGTTCGAGAGCTAGGCGCAGGAAAGGATCACCATGAAGATCGTCGTCATCGGCGGCACCGGACTCATCGGATCCAAGCTCGTGGCCAAGCTCCGAACGCACGGGCACGACCCGCTGGCTGCGGCGCCCAACACGGGAGTCAACACGATCACCGGGGAGGGACTGGCGGAAGCGCTGAAGGGCGCGTCCGTGGTCGTGGACGTGTCGAATTCTCCCTCTCTGGACGGAGACGCCGCGCTCACGTTCTTCGAGACGTCGACCCGCAACCTGCTCGCCGCGGAAGCCAAAGCCGGCGTGGGACATCATGTGGCCCTGTCGGTCGTGGGGACGGAGCGATTGCAACAAAGCGGCTACTTCCGCGCGAAGATCGCCCAGGAGAACCTGATTCGACGCTCCGGAATTCCGTACTCGATCGTCCACGCGACTCAATTCTTCGAGTTCGTGAAGAGCATCGCCGCGGCCGCCACCCAGGGCGACACGGTTCGTCTGGCCCCCGTGCTCATCCAGCCCATGTCGGCCAACGATGTCGCCTGTGCGGTCCTGCACGTCGCGGTCGGGGAGCCCGAGAATGGAATCGTCGAAGTGGCCGGCCCCGAGCCATATCGACTCGACGAGCTGATTCGCCGGGGCCTCGCGGCGCATAACGACCCCCGCAAGGTCGTCGCCGATCCGAACGCGCGCTACTTCGACGCGGATCTGAGCGAGCGCACGCTCGTTCCCGGCGAGGGCGCCCGACTTGGTGAAACCCGTTTCGAGGACTGGCTTCGCCAGCCCGCGGAGGTAGCGTGATGAAGAATACCGAAGGGACCTTCGACGGTGTGGGGGGTGTGAAGATCGCAACCAGGACCTGGCTGCCGGACAGTGGAATCCGCAGCATCATGATCCTGATCCACGGGTTCAACTCCCACAGTGGGTACTTCGCCTGGGCCGCGGAGCAATTCGTGGCGAGCGGTTTCGCCACGTACGCTCTGGACCATCGCGGCCGCGGCAAGTCGGGAGGCGAGCGCTTCTACGTGGAGCACTTCTCGGACTGGCTGGAAGATGTCGACAAGCTGGTCGGGATCGCTCGATCGGAGAATCCCGAGATGCCGGTGTACATCCTCGGTCACAGCGTGGGCGGCGTCATCGCGTCGTCCTACGTGTACGAGCATCAGCGCGAGATCGCGGGACTGGTCTGTGAGAGCTTCGCGTTCGACGTCGGTGTGCCGCACCTTGCCCAGCTGGCTCTGGAGGGGGCCAGCCACCTGGTCCCGCATCTTCCCGTGTACACCCTGAAGAACGAGATCTTCTCGCGTGATCCGGCCGTGGTCGCGGCCATGAACAAGGACCCGCTGATCGCGAACGAGAAGCAGCCGGCCGAAACGACCGCCGAGGTGCTGAAGGCGGCCGCCCGCCTCAAGGATCACATGCCGGGGATCAAGGTTCCCGTGCTCATCATTCACGGAACCGACGACAAGGCGACCCGACCCCAGGGAAGCCAGTACTTCTGTGACCACGTCGGCTCCAAGGACAAGACGCTGAAACTCTACGAAGGCGGTTATCACGATCTGCTCAACGACATCGATAAGAAGACCGTGATGAAGGACATTCTCGCGTGGGTCAACGCGCGCGTTCCGGCACGCGCCGCGGCGTAGGGGGAGGGCGATGACTCATCTTGCGGAGGTAGAACGCTCGGACCACATCGCCGCGTTCCGGGGCCGTCGCGAAGCATTCCGCGCTCTTCACGAGCGCGGATGCTTCGTCATCCCGAATCCATGGGATATCGGCTCCGCGCGGTATCTGCAGCATTTGGGCTTCGTGGCGATGGCGACGACCAGCGCCGGCTTCGCGTTCTCCCAGGGCCTGCCGGATTCCGACGAGATCCTCACCCGCGACCGCACCCTCGAGAACATCGCCGAGATCACCGCCGCGGTCGATGTACCGGTCAACGCGGATTTCGGGTCCGGGTACGGGAAAACGCCGTTCGATGTGGCCGACAGCGTCGCGCGGTGCGTGGCGACCGGGGTCGCGGGGCTTTCGATCGAGGACGCGACGGGGAGCCTGTCGGCGCCACTCTACGAGCTGCCCGCCGCGGTCGAACGCGTCCAGGCGGCGCGGGAGGCCATCGATCGATCGGGCGGCGGCGTCCTCCTGACCGCGAGAGCCGAATGCTACCTCGTGGGCCATTACGACGCCTTCCGGGAATCGATCCGACGTCTGCAGGCCTACGCCGAGGCGGGCGCTGATGTGCTTTTCGCGCCGGGGGTGCAAGAGCGCGAAGAAATCGAGGGGATCGTGAAGGCGATCCACCCGAAGCCCCTCAATCTTCTCGTTGCACACGACATCGGCCTCGACGTCGCGGACATCGCGGCGCTCGGGGTGAGACGCATCAGTGTCGGCGGCGGTCTGGCGCTCGCGGGATGGGGGGCATTCATGCGGGCCGCCCAGGCCTTGAAGGCGAACGGCACCTTCTCGGGGCTCGCGCATGCGGCTCCCTACGGTGAGATCAACGATTTCCTCGCGGCGGATCTCCGACAAAGGGGGTGGCCGTCATGAGAATCGTCGTCATTGGGGGAACGGGACTCATCGGATCCAGGCTCGTCCCCACCCTTCGCGAATACGGGTACGAGGCCGTGGCCGCGTCACGGCGCTCGGGTGTGGATACGTTCCTGGGAGATGTATTGGCTGAGGTGCTGCAAGGCGCCGCCGCGGTCGTCGATGTTTCGAACTCCTCGTCACCGGAGGACACGGAAGCGATGGAATTCTTCGCGACATCCACGCGCAACCTTCTCGCCGCGGAGGCCCAGGCGGGCGTGCGACACCACGTAGCCTTGTCGGTGGTGGGGGCGGAGCAACTTCAAGAGAGCGGCTACATGCGCGCGAAGATGAAGCAGGAGACGCTGATCCGCCAATCGTCGATCCCGTACTCGATCGTGCGCGCCACTCAGTTCTTCGAGGTCATGAAGAGCGTCGCGGCAGCGGCGACCGTCGGCAATACCATCCGGCTGGCGCCAGTTCTGTTCCAGCCCATGGCGGCCCATGAGGTCGCCCGAGCCCTAGGCAAGGTCGCCGTGGGTGAACCCCTCAACGGAATTCTCGAGATCGGGGGCCCGGAGCCGTTCCGCCTCGACCTGTTCGTTCGGGATGTGCTCAAGGCACGCCAGGATTCGCGCGAGGTGGTCTTGGATCCGGAGTCACGCTACTTCGGCGCCAGACTGAGCGAGCGCTCGCTCATGCCGGCCAAAGGAGCCCAGCTCGGTGAAGTGCGCTTTCAGGATTGGCTACGCCAGCCCGTCCTCCAGCACTGACGGTGACCTCGTAATCGAACCGCCCGCGATGCTCTCATGCGAGTTCCACGAGTTCACGACCGTCCCGAGCTCGCGATGGTGGCGACGAACTCATCCAGCTGCTCGAGCGTCTCGGACATCCCACTCGTGCTCCCGGAGGCCATCGCAGCGTCGAGAGCTCTTTTCGAGGGATAGAGGTCGTGCATGACCAGCAGCGTCTTGCCACCTTCTTCCTCGAAGGTCACCGTGGTCACGGGCCCGCCGTCATCACCTTCGTCGTTCGTCCAGGCGAGGCGCGAGTACGGTGTCACTTCGATGTACTTACCGAAAAACGCCATGGGCTCTGAGGCACCGTTGCCGAACACGAGACGGTAGCCGCCCCCGACACGAACATCGAGCTCGCAGGAAATCAGAGACAGGCCGCACGACTTCGGTACCCACCATCGCTTGAACAGTTCGGGCTTGGTAAACGCTTCGAACACGATGCGCGCCGGGCCGTTGATGGTTCGTGTGACGACAAGCTCACGCTCGGACTTCCGTTCCGCCGTCGTAGGGTTCTTCGTCGCAGGCTCACTCTCTCTTCTTGCGTCCATCGACCCTCTCCTTCCGTTT
>Ga0066388_100000541_pt1 | contig 18221 bp, 15 predicted proteins | sample PanSoiMetaGPlot6_FD_64539 | JGI IMG/M metagenome (GOLD analysis project Ga0066388, IMG submission 64539) | Tropical forest soil microbial communities from Panama analyzed to predict greenhouse gas emissions - Panama Soil - Plot 6 (Hybrid Assembly) | ecosystem: Environmental > Terrestrial >... | reverse complement strand
TCGCGGTTCATCTCCGCCGTCGACTTCGTCCAGGCCGACCGGCTGAGGCGAAAGGTCGCGCAGGAGATGGCGCGGATCTTCCGCGAGGTCGACCTGCTGCTCGTGCCTTCCCTGCGCGACGAGATGCTGACGATCTCCAACCAGACCGGACATCCCTCGCTGACCCTGCGCGCCGGCTTCGTCGAGGTGGGCCAGGCGCGCAGCGACTGGGCGCCCGATCCCGCCCGCCCCCTCCCGACGTTCTCGCCCCCGCGCCGCGTGCCGCACGGGATCACCCTCATCGGGCGGCTGTTCGACGAGGGGACCCTCGGCCGGGTGGGCATCGCCCTCGAGCGGGCCTTCGGGGTCGCCGACGACAGGCCGCCGGGCTTCTGAGGCGGCCGGGCGGCCGCGCTCAGAAGCGGATGACGAGCCCGGCGCTGCCGCGCCAGTAGTCGAAGCTGCCGAGGTCGACGTCGAACTCGTGGTCCGGCTCGGGGTCGGTGAGGTTGCGGAAGTACCGCACGTCGGCCTGGAAGCCGAAGCGGCCCGGCACCGCCAGGAGCCCGACGCCCGCGTTCAAGCCCAGCTCGTGGTTGTTGATGTCGAAGAACTGCCCGGCGTCGCGCACGCGCGTCTTCAGGAGGCCCACGCCCACCGAGGTATAGAGGCGGGTCCGCCCGCGCGTGATCAGCACGAGATTGCCCATCAGGGTGGTGACGTTGTTGTCGGTGAGGTCGCCCGCGAAGAAGTCCGGCATGTACGCGAAGTCGACCGCGAAGCCCAGCACGTGGCTCTCCCCGGCGAAGGTGAGGGTGCCTCCGTAGGAGATCTTCGAGTCGTCGTTGGTGTCCCCGCCGAACGCGAGACCCACGTTGGGGGCCAGGTACACCTGGGCCTGGAGCGGCGCCGCCGCCCCCAGCGCCGCCACGAGCAGTCCCGTCCTGAGCCGCACTCGGTGCCTCCTGTCATTCGCTGCGCCGGACGAGAGCTCGTCGCGCCTCCCGCCAAGCCCATTCCATCACGAAAGCGAACGCCAGGAAGTAGACGAGCACGAATGCCTCGGTCTCGAGCGCGCCGGCGGTGGTGATCAGCACCGGGAGCGGCAGGGCCGAGCACGCCATGCAGCCGGCCACCGCCAGGGCCGGCCGGCGGCCCTCCCAATCCCGGGCGGCGACGTACGCGAACCCCGCCCCGAGGATCCACAGCACGGCCAGAGGCAGCGCCAGGCGCCAGGGCCCCAGGCCGATCCAGTCGGCGGTGGGGACGACGTGGTAGAAGAACCGGATCCGGCCCTGGTTGGTCGGTATCGGCGCGCTCGGACCGCGACGGGCGCGCTCGGCGGGCGCGCTGCGCCCCCCGAGGACGAGGAGCTCGTCCTGCGTCACGGTGGCCACCAGGCGCTTGCCCAGGATGCCGAGGAACCAGGGCGGATCGGACTCGAGATCGTGCAGCACCAGGCGGCGGAAGAAGCGCTCCTTCTCGGGCGAGGCCAGGTCACGGTCGAACATCTCGATGTCGGGGGGCACGCCGGAGTCGAGGCCGGCGTCGAGGACGAGCTGGAGGGCCGCCGTATCGGACCAGACGTGGCCCTTCGAGCGGTCGAAGTCGCCCAGCCCTTCCCACACCCCCGTCCACAGTTCGTGGTGCGTCCGTGGATGGACGAGCACGAACGGCAGCACCGCCGCCCCCACCCCCGCCGCCGCGAGGACGAGGACCCGCACCGGGCGCCCGCTCGCCGCGGGCCCCGGCACCGCGCCGATGCGGACCGCACCCAGCGCCATGGCCAGGACGAGTCCCGGCAGCGTGAGCAGGATCCCGTCGCGGCAGAGGGCGCACACGGCGAGCACCGGTCCGAGGGCGAGGGCCCGCAGCAGGAAGCCGCGAGCGTCCGGGGGGCGCATGACGGCGTACACCGCGAAGGCGGCCATCGCCAGGAGGCCGGCGAGGTAGAAGCCGAAAGCGGAATAGGGCAGGGCCATCGATTCCACGACGAAGGGCGAGCAGGCGCAGGCGCTGGCGAAGAGCACCGCGGCCAGCGGGTGCCCGGCCTGTGTCAGCTCCCAGCCCAACCAGCCGAGGATTGGCACGGTCAGGAGGGCGGCCAGCCAGAGAGGCACGAAGGGCGCCACGCCCCCGAGCAGGCGAAAGGCCCCCTCGGAGAGCCACGCGCGGCCGACGTCGTCGTTGCTGCGGGCGACGATCAGGCCGGGGCGGGGTGCCGGATCAGGCAGCGTGCGCCAGAACTGCCACGGCCGCAGTCCGAGTGTCCGCTCCATCGCGAGCAGGGACGCCTGGAGATGGAGAGCGTATTGCTGCGCAGCCATCGACGAGAGCGCGACGGCGGGCGCCCCGGTGGGCCGCCGCTGCTCCAGGTAGGCGGTGGTGGCGACACTCATGTCCTCGCCGTAACGCCGGAGCTTCCGCTCCCGGTCGAAGCTCGAGCAGGTCCAGACGACGAAGTTGAAAAGGAACAGCGAACCGCCCGCGAGGACCACTCCGCTCCCCAGCCGGAACGACTGCGGTGCCATTGCCGTCTCTGCCAATGTAAGGAAGCCGGCGGAGAACCGTCAAGATCCGTTCACGAGCGCTGAACGAGCGTCCCACGCAGACTGGACAGAGAATTCGAGGAGTGCCCGCCACCCGACGCATCCTCCCGCGCCTCCTGCTCGCGACGGCAGTCGCGGTCGCCTTCGTCGCGACCTTCGAGGTCGTCGCCCGAGTCTTCTTCCACGACGCGCTGGAGATCGTCTACGACGAGCGCAACCTCATGTACCGCTACGATGCGCTGCTGGGCTGGTTCCCCCGCGAGAGCTCCCGCGGCTTCTACGAGGGGAGCGTGCGCATCCGGGTTGCGCACAACCGCCGCGGCTTCCGCGACGACGAGCATCCCCCGAGCGACCGGCCGAAGATCGCCTTCGTCGGAGACTCCTTCGTATGGGGTTACGACGTCGAGGCGGAAGACCGGTTCACGGACCGGCTCCGCCCGCTCCTGCCGGGATGGGAGGTCGTCAACCTCGGCGTGAGCGGGTACGGGACCGGTCAGGAACTGCTCCTCCTCCAGCGGTGCTTCGACGACTACCGGCCGAAGATCGTCTTCCTCGTCTACCAGCAGCACGACGACGTGGACAACGGGAACAACCAGCTCTTCGGCTACTACCGGCCGTACTTCGAGATCGAGAACGGCCGGCCCGTCCTGAGGGGCGTGCCCGTCCCGAAATCGCTCCGCTACTACCAGGCCGAGTACCGCCGGGAGTTCGCGAGCTCGTACCTCCTGAGAGCGCTGTCGGTGGTGTGGTTCGGCCTGACGAGCCCGCGCCTCGTCGAGGTCCCCGACCCCACCCTCCCCCTGGTGCGCGAGATCCGGGACTTCGTTTCCGCGCGGGGGGCCACTCTCGTCATCGGCCTCGAGGGCGGCGACGAGCGCGTGCGGGCGTTCTGCGCGAGGGAGTCGGTGCCGTACCTCGACCTGGCCACCGCGCTGCGCTTCCCGGGACACGGCCGCCACTGGACGCGAGAGGGGCACGCCTGGGTCGCCGCGAGGGTCGCGGACTACCTTCGGAGCTCCCTCATCCGGAGCTCCCCTTCGGACGAAGCCGGGCCGAGATCCAGGCCACGCGGTGCGCCGCCGTCAGGAACGTGGTGACCGCGATCAGGGCGATCGCCCACTGCGACACCCGGCCCGCCGGCCAGCCGAAGAGCGCGGCGAGCACGGGATCGACCAGGCAGGCCAGACAGGTGATGGCGAGACGCTCGCCCCGCTGCATGAGCCCGCCCGCGCACGTCACGCCGTGGACCTCGCCGCGGGCCCGCGTGTAGCTCACGAGCAGGGAGCCGGCCATGGCCGCGGAGGCCAGGAAGGGCCCGTAGGTGGCGTGGCGAAGGAAGACCACGAACCCGAGGAGGGTGAAGACCTCCGCGAAGCGATCGTAGGTGCTGTCGACGAAGTCGCCGTAGGCAGAGGCGACGCCCGTCAACCGCGCGATGCGGCCGTCGAGGATGTCGCACACCCCGCCCACCGCGATCGCCCACCCGCCGAGCACGAGGTGGCCGCCGGCGATCGCCGCGCCGCTGACCACTCCCATCAGAAGGCCGGCGCGGTTGTAGAAGTCGGGGCTCAGCCCCCACCGCAGGGACAGCCGCACGGAGGGAGCGATGGCCCACAGGAACCAGTGCAGGAGGAAGTCTCCCCGGCCCAGCAGGAGCTGGGCGCCCTTGCCGTCGGCGTCGGCGTCCCGTTCCCGGCCGAACCAGGCGTAGACCACCATCGACCCGAAGGCCGCCGCCAGCACCACCGCGAGGAACACGGTGCTCGCCGCTCCGTCAAGCCGTGAAAGCGTCATCGAGGGCTCCTCGGGCGAGAACGATCCCGCCGATGCCGATGGGCACGACCTGGAGCAGGTGATAGACGATGCCGAAGGCCAGGGCCTGCTCCTTGGCCACGCCGTATCCCAGGAGAGCGAGGGTCGCCCCGACCTCCAGCGTGCCGAGGTTGCCGGGAGGCGCGAAGGGCACCGCCAGCGCGAGGTTCACCGCCAGGAGTACGAGGAAGGCGGCCGAGAAGGGCAGCTGCAGGCCGACCGCCCTCATGGCGAGCGCGGTGACGTTCATCTCCAGGATCCAGGCCAGGAGCGACGCGCCGACGGACAGGCCGAGGGCCTGGGGACGATTGACCGCGCCCAGCCCCTGGCGGGCGAGAGACCAGAAGACGGCGCGACCGTTGACGGCGCGACCGTTGGCCGGAACGAGCGGCGGCGTGAGCTTCGAGTCCCTCGAGAGAGGCTTCACGGCGAAGACCAGCATCGCCCCCACCGTGAACAGGGCGAGGGCGGTCAGCGCCCCCGGCCGGATCCACACGGGAACCGCGGTGACGAAGGGGAGGATGGCCAGGCCCAGCAGGAGGCCGGTCGCGTTGACGAGGTAGTCGAGGACGATCGTGGCCAGGACGGACGCGCCCGAGAGCCCGGTGCGGCGGCTGAACGTCCGCACGCGGACGAGCTCTCCGGCCCGCGCGGGGAGCACCGTCGAGAACGCGAAACCCATGACGAGCGCCTCGAAGGCGCGGCGGTACGTGGCGGCGCGGGACAGGGGCCGGACGAGGGCCAGCCAGCGCGCCGCCTGGAGGGCGACCACGCCGAGGTTGACGATCGCGGCGGCGGCGATCCACCGGGCATGGGCAGTGAGCAGCTGGCGTCCGAGCCCGGCCCACGCCACGTCGTGGAACGTCCAGACGGCGGCCGCGATGACCGCGACCGCCGACGCCGCTCGCAGGACCCGCGTCCGTCTTCTGCTGTCGGCGGCCAACGGAACCTCCAGGGCGGGGGGGCCGAGAACCACCGCGGCCGGGCCGAGCCCCCGAGCCTCGGCGGCCGCGTCCCCCGATACCCGGACGAGATCGGCCTTCGCGTCCGGCGGGGCCAGGGGAAGCGTCCGGCCTTCCCGGGACGACTCGTAGGCCCGCGCGATCAGCCGCGTCACGTAGACGGCTTCCTCGAGCGCATCGAGGCTCCGATCGCCCGCGCGAACGCGCCTCGCGAAGCCGCGGAAGAGGGGGCCGTACCAGTCGGAATGGCTCGATCCGCGGCTCAGGCCCTCGGCGAAGCGGACTTCGGTGCGGGTGTCGGCGTGAACCCGGACGCCGCGCTCGTCGCCCACCATCTCGCCGCGCTCGCCCACGAAGCGGAACTGGATCTCCCGGCGGCGCGCGGCCCACGTGAGGTTGACCTGGGCCAGGCATTCGCCGAAATCGAGGATCACGAGAGCGGTGTCCTCGACCCGGTAGGAGCGGTGCTGGAGAGTGCGCACCGTCGCCTGGACCGAGATCGGCTCTCCGAGGACCTCGCGCAGCTGGTAGAAGATGTGGGCGCCGTGGTCGACCAGGATTCCCCCTCCGGCCAGGCGCCGGTCGGTGCGCCAGTCGGGGGCCCAGTTCGGGTTCCCCTCGTTGGCCTGCACGCGGTGGACCTCGTACCCGGCGAAGTAGATGCGGCCCAGCCGGGGGAGCAGGCTCCGCACCGTCCGCCACGCGGGGGAATGCCGGTACTGGTGGCATGGCTGGAAGACGATGCCCGCCGCTCGCACCGCCTCCGAGATCCGCCGCCCCTCGGCGAGCGTCGGGGCGAGGGGCTTCTCGCAGAGCACGTGGAGCCCTCGCGCGGCGGCGCGCTCGACGAGGCCGGCGTGGGTGAAGGGAGGCGTGCAGATGTCGCAGAAGTCGAGGTCGTCGCGCTCGAGCAGTTCGTCGGCGGACGAGTAGCGGGCGGCGGCGGGAAAGAAGGCCCGGGTCGCGTCGAGATTGGCCGGGGAGAGGTCGGCGATGGCGACGATCTCCACGTCGTGCGGCGGCGGGGCCAGGCGTGCCCACTGCGGGGCGTGCCCGTGGAGGGCTATGTTCCCGGCGCCGAGCATGGCTCCCCGGAGCCTCAACGCCAGGACCCTGAACGCTCCAGGAGAGCGAAGACCTCGTCGAGGATGCCGAGGGCCGTCTCCGCCGTCTCCCGGTCGATCGAGAGAGCGGGGTTCACCCGGAAGTGCGGGCTGTACACCATGCTCACGAGGCCCCGGGCCAGGCATTCCCGGAAGATCCAGGCGCAGACCTTCCGGTCGAGGGGCTCCCGGGTCGCGCGGTCCTTGACGAGCTCGACGCCGATGGCCAGGCCCTGGCCCTGCACGTTCCCGACGAACGGGTGGCGCTCCTGCATCTCCCGGAGCCGGGCGAGCATCCACTCCCCGACGCGGGCGGAGTTCTCGACGAGCTTCTCTTCCTCGATGACGGTCACGGCGGCGTGGACGGCCGCTCCCGCCAGCGGGTTGCCGCCGTAGCTCGAGCTGGAGCCCGAAGGGCTGCTCCACGGCGCCGCGTTCGTGATGCCCGCGGTTGACGCGAGGCCGGACACGGGGAAGCCCGCGCCGAGACCCTTCCCGAGCGTCATCACGTCCGGCCGAACGCCGCTGTGCTCGCAGCCGAACCACCGGCCCGTGCGCCCGAAGCCGGTGATCATCTCGTCGCTGATCAGGAGCGCGTCGTTCTCGCGGGCGATCTCCTGGATCGCCGGCAGGAACTCCGGGGGAGGAACCACGTTGCCGGCGGTGCCCTGGACGGGCTCGATCAGGATCGCGGCGAGGGCACCGGTGGTGGAGTGCTTCACGACCTTGCGGGCGAACTCGGCGCACTCCACGCCGCAGGACGGGTAGGACAGCTTCAGCGGACAGCGGTAACAGTCCGCATAGGGCGCATGGTAGGTCCCGGGGAGCGACGGCCCGTATCCCACCTTGGTCCCGTCGCCGATCAGGGACATCGCCCCCGCGGTCTTCCCGTGGAAGCCTCCCCAGAAGGAGAGGAACTCGTACTTCCTGGTGAAAGACTTGGCCAGGCGCAACGCCGCCTCGACGGCTTCGGCCCCGCTCGAGTAGAGCTGGACCTTGTCGAGGCCCTCGGGCGTGTGCGCGGCGACTTTCGCGAGAGCCTGCGCCCGCCGGGCCGTGGTGAAGGAGCCCACCGTCACCTCGTCGATCTGCTCCTTGAGGATCTGGCGGTAGCGGGGGTGCGCGTGGCCGAGGGCGTTGACGCAGACGCCGGCGGCCAGGTCCAGGTACCGGTTGCCGTCCACGTCCTCGATGACCGAGCCTTCGGCGCGAGCGACGGCCAGGCCGGACAGGCTGGCGATCGACTGGATGCCGGGGGCGAGGTGTCGCGCCTCGGCGGCGACGAGCGCCCGGCTTCTCGGCCCGGGCACCTCGGTGACGATCCGCGGTCCCGCCAGCGAGGGCTTCACCTGCCGGCGGCCGTCACCCGCCCCATTCGGCGCCGCGGCGGTCACGCCGCCTCGAGCGACTGTCGGAGATTGCTGAACTGGGATTCCATCCGATGGCGGACGAGACGGTTCAGGAGCAGGCGCTCGATCCAGCTGAAGCCGCCCCGCCGGATGTCGGCCCGCGCGCGAGAGAGGTTGAACAGGTAGGACGCGCCCGCGGGCCCTTCCACGTACCCGGTGAGGCTCAAGGAGGACTCGTAGTAGTGGCTGGCGTAGAGCTGCTTCGACACGTCCAGGATCATCCGGCCGGAGGTGCCGGTCCGGTCGATCACGGTGGAGTGGTTCAGGCTCAGCACGTTCATCATCCAGAACTTCTCCTTGAGCCAGTAGAGGCAGTCCTCCGCGGTCGGAGGGGGATCGTTCGGAAACCGGTCCAGGTAGGCGTAGAGGTCGGGGCTCGCTTCGCCGAGGAAGCGGAAGCGATCGATGAGCTGCTTCAGGCTTTCCCCGACGCGGACCGGCTCGTCGTTGTTGGCATACTCGAAGAGGGCCGCGTTCCCGAGGCGGAGGTAGGAGGCCGCGTACGACGATAGCGTCCGGCGGAAGAGGGCGGAGCCCGTCGCCTCCCGGCCGGGAGAGGTCCAGTCCACCTCCCTGCGGAACTGCTCGATGACGTCCGCGGGGAGCCGGATGTCGCAGTCGTTCACGCGGCACCGCGCCAGCGCCTTGATGTCTCCGCCGTCGAGGGTCAGGGCATCCAGGTCGCGCGGGGACGGGACCGGGCCCACCCGGCCGGCCTGGAGCACCCACGGATACCGCCGCCACGTCTCGACGCTCCGGAAGCGATCGAGGACCCGGTCGGGCGTCGTCTTCACGCGCATGACCGTGAAGGACATCACCTCCGACCGGTCGCTCGTCTCGATCACCTTGGTGACGATCCGGCCCCGGGCCACCGCGTCGAGCTCCGGCGCGGTGAGCCGGCCCTCCGTGAGAAGGAACAGGGTGGGATTGCCGGACGGACCCGCGTTCGAGCCGGCATCGACCGCGGGAGGCCGCCCCAGGAAGCACGTCAAGAGGACCATCCCGCCCGCCGCGAGAGCGCGCGCCGCCGCCATCAGGCGCCCGCCCACCGCGGGCTCGCCTGCGCCAGCGTCTCCCTCCTCCGCTCGGCGAGCGCCGCCAGATACTGCTCGCGGATGCGGCCGACGATACGGTCCCAATCGAAGGCTTCCGCCCGCGCGCGGTTGTGCCGTCCCATCTGCCGGCATCCCTCAGGATCGCGGGCGAGGCCGGCGATCGCCCGGGCCAGCCCTTCGGCGTTCCCGGGTGCGACGAACCGGGCCCCCGCGGGGTCCGCCACCTCGCGATAGCCCGGGATGTCCGAGCACACCAGCGGCCTCGCGCAGGCCATCGCCTCGAGGAGCACGATGCCGAACGACTCCTGGCCGGTGGACGGCGCCACGAAGACGTCGCAGCTCTGATAGCGCCCGGCCAGCGCGGCCTCCGAAGTCTCCGGACCGTGGAAGGTGACGTCCGGGTGCTCTCCGGCGTCGGGCCGCCCCGCCCCCACGACGTCGAGATGCACGTCCAGGCCTTCGGCGCGCAGCATGCGATGGGCCTGCAGCAGATGGGGCAGGCCCTTGCGCGGGTCGCGCCAGTGGCCGACGAACAGGAGCCGCAGCGCTCTCGCTGAAGAGGACGCCGGGGCGTCCTGCTCGGGCGGACGGAAGATGCGCGTGGGAACGCCGTTGGGGATCACCGCGAGCGGGCGGGTCCAGACGCGGCCCGCGTAATCGGCGGCCGGGCGGGAGACGGCGATCCCGCGCTCGAATCGGGGGAACATCCAGTCCCCCAGGGCCCGCCGCACCACGCGGGCCGGACCGGCCTCGTTCTCGGCATACATGTGGAAGGTGCACACGTGGGCCGCGCGCGACGAGAAGGCGACCGCGTAGTACGGGAGGAGGGGGACCAGCGGTTCGTGGACGTGGACGACGTCGAACCGTGAGGCCCGGAAGAACCGCCGCACGCTCCAGGGGGGCGTCAGGAGGGCCATGTAGTTGGCGGCGCCGTTGGCGGGAACGTTGACGACACCACGGAATCCCTGGAACCCCGGGCCGGCGTCCCCCCGGCTCGAGGGGCCCACGACCGTCACCTGGTCGCCCATCCGGCGGAGCGATTCCGCGACGTGGAACGCATGGCGCTTCACGCCGCCTTCGTCGGCCACGTCGTAGGGGACCACGATCCCGATCCGGAGGGGTCGCCTCTCGCCGGCCAGGCTCACCGCCGCTTCTCGATGGCCGCCACGAACCGGTCGCCCACCCAGATGTTCCCCGCCTGGCTCAAGTGGATGCCGTCCACGAAGAGCTCCCGCGGGATGTCCGACAGCTCGACGAGGAAGATGCCCCGTTCGGCCGCGATGCGCCGGTACGCCTCGTTCAGCTTCCCGATCATCTCGTTCATGCTCCAGGGCTCGAGAGGGGCCCCGAAGCCGTTCTTGCCCGGCAGCGTCCCGAGGTACACGAACCGCCGAGCCGCGCGGCACTGGTCGAGCACGGCCTCGCACGCCATCAGCGTCTGCTCGAGCGAACGTCCCTGCTTGGCGTCGTTCGTCCCCGCCCAGAGGCACACCTCCCTCGCCTCGGGCAGCGACAGCAGCTCGTGGTAGTTGCGGCGCCAGATCTCCGCCCATCCGTCGCCGGGGACCGCCAGGTTGATCGCCGACCAGGTCTGGTCGTGCCTCTGGGAGAGCGATCGCCCCAGGTAGAGCGGATAGCTCATCCCGTCGGGGTCGCGCGAACCGTACGTCAGGGAGTCACCCTGGCACGCGATGAGCCCGTAGACGTTGGCCCGCCGCGCCTTCGGCTCCGGCTTCGGAGCGGGGGCGACGGTCACTTCCTCGCCGAAGCCGACGGGGCCCCGTTCCAGCGCGACCGTGTCTCGCAAGGGCATCCCCTCCTCTCGGGGAAAGCCGTCCCCGCCCGCCGGGTTGCAACCCGTGTACCAGGGGCTTCGGAGGCCCTTGACGCATGACGCCCGCAAAGAAACCACTCGGCCCGCGAAAATACTTTTCGGCGGGCGCCCGGGCGGCCGGTGGTCAGAAGTGGATCTGTACGCCGAAGGCGCCGAGGAGGCGGAAGAACTCCAGGCTGGGGATCTCCGACCAGTTCTTGACGTAGGCCCCTTGCAGCAGGAGGGAGAGACGCGGCCCCACGTCATGGCGCAGCGCGCTCCGGAGCTCGAAGCGGTCGTCCGAGAAGGGGGCGGCGTCCGAAGCGCCTTCGGGCAGGAGCAGGTTGGGTCCTCGCTTGTGCTGGAGACGCAGGAAGGCCGCCGCGGTGGTATCGACGCCCAGCCGCCGGGAGACGAAGCCGGTCAGCACTTGCTTGCGGCGCCCGAAGTCCCACTCATCGCTGTCGCTTTGCAGAGGGTCCAGGAAATACGCATCGCCGAGCACGGCGCCGAAGCTTCCCTGGAGGGCCAGGATCTCGAAGAACTCGGTGCGCCCGATGTCGCCGAGCTCGATCGCTTGCCGGGCGGCATCGACGTCGTCCACGACCCGCCGGCGGTCGCTCATCGGCTGGAACCACGCGAGGCGCACGGTCGCGACCCCGACGCGCGTGATGGCGCCGAACTCGGCCCCCATCACGAGGCGCTCGCCGGTCGCGGTAGACGCCGAGTAGTGCTGGAGGTCGGCGCTCAGCTCGGCCCGCCCGCGCCCGCCCACCCGCGAGAAGAGCCCCAGCCCCGCCGACTGGCGGGAGAAGCCCAGCAGGTCCAGCTCCGACATGGTCCGCCGGCGGTCACCGATCTGGAGAGAGAAGCCCCGGCCGGTGGCCCGACCCCACTCCCCGCGCAGGGTGGCGGCGTTGCCCCAGTAGTCGGAGACCTCCAGCTGGGGCCGCCCCTGCACCTTGAAGCCGTCGGTGAGGGTGAGCTGGCCTTTCCTGCCGAACAGACGCGTCGCCTCGACGCGGCTGGCCCCGAAGAAGCTGCGGTCGCCGCCGTCGAGCGGGCTGCGGACGAGACCGAAGAGCGACCCCCGCACGCTGTCGCGCGCGGCCTCGCGGCCGAAGGTGAGCCCGGCGGCGACGTTGGCGGCCGGGCTCGGCTCTTCGGCCTCGACGCGCGTGGTTCCGAAAGGCAGATCCGTGCTCTCGTCGAAGGATCCCATGGTGGTGAGCGCCGGCTTGAGCTGCCAGGTCGGACGAAGGTCGGCGGTCTGCGCCTCGGCGCCCGGCACCCCGGCGATCAAGGCCACGGCGAGCACGGCGAAAGGCACCTTCATCGGATGTCCCCCCGGGGCGTCTCCAGCTGATGAAGCGCGGCGTGGATCTCGTCGAGATGCCGGTCCACCTGGGCAAGCGCCCCCGACAAGTCGGCCTTCTCCCGAGCCAGCCGTTCACGCTCGGCGGCCAGGTCGTGGAGAGCCCGCTCCACATTCTCGGACTCGCGCCTCAGGATTTCCAGTTCCGACCCCGCGGTGTGGGCCGCGGCTTCCAGCTCGGCGGCCAGCCGCTGCTTCGCGAGGATGCGGACCGCCAGCACCTTCGCGTCCTCGTCCAGCTCCGCGAGCCGCTTCCGCACGCGATCCCGCTCCGCCCCGAGCAGGCCGACCTTCTGTTGCAGCTCGAGGGCACCGTCGTCCGGCAGCGCCTTCACGTCGAGAACCGCGCGGAACGTGCTGTCGGCCGCCCCCAGCTTGGCCACCCGGCTCCTCGCCTCGTCGATGGCGTTCAACGCCTGTGCGACCTCCCCGACCGAGCCGGCGCTCATCCTCGCGCCGAGCTGGGCGGCCGCCGCGCTGGCCGCCTCGCCGAACCGGCGCCGGAGCGTCGCGATCGTCCGGTCTTCTCCGGCGATCCGCCGGTCGACGTCGTCCAGCCGTCGCGCTACGCGGTCGAACTTCTTCAGCGCGTCCTCGAGGCCCCGGTCCGCCCGGGCAGGCGAGCCGCTCGTCTGCTTCCGACGGGCGATCTCGTCGGCGAGGACGGCGGCCTCGGCCATCCGCTGCGCACGCTCGTCGAGCAGGCGCGCGCGCACGGCCCAGGCGTCGCGCACCGCCCGCTCCAGGATCTCGAGGTCGGCGTGGCGGGATGGCATCGCCGTCAGCAGGGCCACCGCGAGGATCGCGACGCCGCTCGCCGGGCCCACTAGCGCAGGCCGTGCTTGCGCAGCTTGTAGCGGAGGAGGTTCCGTTCGATCCCCAGGGCCCGCCCGGCGGCGGTGAGGTTGCCGTGGTGCTCCCGCACGGCCCGCTCCAGCAGCTGTTGCTCGACCGCGTCGAGAGTCGCCCGGAGGTCCGTGGTGGACGGCCGGGCGTCCTCTCGCTCGGCCAGCTCGGGGGTCACGTCCTCGCGCCCGACGAGTCCGTCCCGGCAGAGGATCGTCGCCCGATGGATCACGTTCTCGAGCTGCCGCACGTTGCCCGGCCAGCCGTAGGCCTGGAGGGCGGCCAGGGCGTCCGGGGCCACGGCGATCGCCGCGGCCTCGGACCGGCGCCCGTAGCGTGAGAGGAAGAGGTCGACGAGCGCCGGGATGTCCTCGGGCCGCTCGCGCAGGGGAGGGACCTGGATCGTGACCACGTTCAGGCGGTAGTAGAGGTCCTCGCGGAAGGCCTTCTCATGGATGGCGGCTTCGAGGTCGCGGTTCGTCGCGGTGACGACGCGGACGTCGACGGGGACGGTCTCGGTGCCTCCGACTCGCTCGAACGCGCGCTCCTGGAGGACGCGCAGCAGCTTGACCTGGACGTTCATGGCCAGGTCCCCGATCTCGTCGAGGAACAGGGTGCCGGAGTCGGCGAGCTCGAAGCGCCCGAGCCGGCGCCGCTCGGCCCCCGTGAAAGCGCCCTTCTCGTGGCCGAAGAGCTCGCTCTCCAGGACCCCCTCCGCGAACGTGCAGCAGTCGAACGCCACGAACGGCCGCTCGGCGCGGGGGCTGCGCGCGTGGATGGCCCGGGCCACCAGCTCCTTGCCCGTGCCCGTCTCGCCCCGGATCAGCACGCTGGCTTCGGAATGGGCCACCCGCTCGATGAGATTGCGTACGCGCTGCATCCCGGGCGAGCCCCCGACGAGACCCGCTTCGCCGGGAGTGGCGCCGATGGCGTCGCGGAGGATCTCGTTCTCGCGCTCCAGGCGCTCGACGCGGCGGGCCAACCGCCCCGATTCCAGCGTCCGCTCGAGGCAGTTGAGCATCGCTTCCATGCGGAAGGGCTTCTCGAGAAAGTCGTCCGCTCCCAGCCGCATGGCGTCCACCGCCACGTCCACGGACCCGAAGGCGGTCATCACCACGATCCGGGTGCTCGGCCGGTGACGCCGGGCGAAGGTCACGATGTCGAGGCCGCTCTTGTCCTTGAGGCGGATGTCCGTGAGCAGCAGATCGCAGGGGGCGGCCTGGAGCTTCTGGATTCCCTCGTCGAACGTCGCGGCCTCGTCGACGGAATGGCCCTGGCGGACGAGGGCCCGTCGCAGGGAGTCGCGCAGGCCCGCTTCGTCGTCGACCACGAGGATCCGCGGCATCTAGGCGCCCGCCGACTCGGCCGGCCAACGGATCGAGAACCGCGCTCCCCCGCCGGGCGCGTTGCGGACCTCGAGCGACGCGCCGTGGGCTTCCGCGACGCGCTGCACGATGGTGAGGCCGAGGCCGGTTCCCGAGGGCTTGGTCGTGAAGAGGGGATCGAAGATCTCCTCGATCCGATCGTCGGGCACCCCGGGTCCGTCGTCGGAGACGCGCAGCACCACCTCCCGACCTTCGTGCTTCAGCTCGATCGTCACCCGGCCCTCTTGACCGACCGCCTCCAGCGCGTTCGCGACGAGGTTGCGGACGGCGTGCGCGAGAAGCCAGCGGTCGACGCTCAGCACCGTCGTCCCCCCGAGGGCGCGGACGATCTGGACCCCCGCGGGCAGGCTCAGCCCCTCCGTGGCCTCGGTGACGACCTCTCGGATGTCGAGCGATTCTTTCCGCATCGGACGGAGTCCGGCGAAGATCTGGAAGTCCTGCAAGAACCGGTCCAGACGGGTCGCCTCCGCCATCGCGCGGTCGAGGATCTCCTCGCCCTCGCCGGCCGCCGACAGCGGGCGGAGCAGGTCCAGGTACATGGTCATCGAAGCGAGCGGGTTCCTGATCTCGTGCAGCAGACCGGCGGCCATGGTTCCGAGACCGGCCAGGCGCTCGTTGCGCTGGACCCTTCGCTCGAGGGCCCGCAGGCCCGTGACGTCCGAGAGGGACAGGATGATCCCGGTCCACGCGCCGCCCTGGCGCAGGCGGCTGCCCGTGACCGCGACCAGCTTCCCCCCCGAAGCCGGCCCTCCCTGCAGCGGCACTTCCTCGGCGAGCGGTCCGGTCTCGCCGCCGAGCAGCTCCCCGACGAACTGAAGCAGCCGCGCCTCGTGGGCGAAGACCTCTTCGAGAGGCCGTCCCACCCGCTCGCCGGCGCCGAGGGCCAGGATCTCCGCGGCGCGCGCGTTGGCGCCGATCACCCGGCCCTGCCGGTCGGCCGCCAGGAGACCGACGTCGGCGCTTCCCAGCACGGACTCGTAGTACTCGCGCGAAGCCACCAGGGCGGCGACCATGCCGTCCAGGTCCTGCCCGAGCGCCCCGATCTCGTCCCCGCCGGCCCGCCCGACCGTCCCCGCGAAGTCGCCGCGCGAGACGCGGGACACGACGTCGCGGAGGCGGCGCAGGCGCCGTGAAGCCTGGCGGACGAGGAGGCCGCCGCCGGCCCCCACGGTCAGGAGGCTGGTGAGTCCCAGGGTCACCATCTGCCGCTGCAGGGCGTCGAGCGACGCGAAGAACTCCGGCGTCGCGTCCACGCCGGCCAGGGCGATCACGCGGCCATCCGCCGTCCGCAGGGGCGAGAGGGCGGACAGCCGCAGCCTTCCTTCTTCGTCCCGGTAGATGCGGGTGGGCGTCGGCCGGCCGGCCTTGGCCGCCTCCACCTCGACGCGATTGGCGAGCAACGCATATCGGACCCGGCCGACCGCCGCCGTCGGCGAGGAGTCGATGAGCGTCTCCAGGTGTTCCCCCACGACGTAGGCGCGCTCGACTCCCGCCGCCCGCGCCAGCGTCACGAATCGGGAAGCGGCCAGCTGGTAGGCGGGGAGCGATTCGTCTCCCTCGCGGAACTGCGTGACCAGCCCCACGTCGGTGCCGAGGGCCAGGAGGCTCGAGACGTGGACGAGGCGTTGGGCGAGGTCGACCTCCAGGTCGTTCCGGAGCCGGCGGTAGGTCGCGACGTCGAGCGCGATCTCCGACACCGTCAGGAGGAGCAGGACGGCGAGCAGCAGCCCGCCGAAGGCAGGGCGCCGGAAGGAGAGGCCCCGGAACTTCCTCGCGTTGTCGAGCAGGTTCCCCACCGATCGTGAGCCGGTCCCCGTCTCCTGGACGAGGATACCGCCACTCCGGTCGGGATCGATTTCGGGCGGAGGTGGGAGGCGGGAAGCCGGTCAGCGGCCGGCGCCGAGCCTCACCAGACCGTGATCGTGACGTGCTCCCCGCCGTCGCGGACGTCGACGAGCTGGGTGAGCCGCGCCTGCCGGACCGCCGCCACCAGGTCCGCGGGCGAGACCCGGCCCTCCCGGGTCCGTCGCAGGACCTCGCGGGCGAGGTCGAACGGCACGTTCACCTTGACGTTCTCGCGGGGGCTGTCGACGCTCACCCGCAGGAGGTCGCCAACCTTGTCGATGCGCACGTGCTCGTCGCCCTCGTCCACCCGCACGAGCTCGAAGTCCGGGCCGTCGGCCAGCGCGGCGAGGAACTCTTCGGCCGCCGGGAGGTAGGGACGGGCGCGGGCGAGCTCCCGGTCGACGGCGTCGGCCGCCGCCTGCGCCGGGGCCAGACCGGCCGCCGTCTGCGCCACCAGCAGCGGCACGGGGATGACGATCCGCGTGCCGTCCTTGTCCTTCACGTCCACCACCATGATGCCGGTGGCCGCGACCACGGTCCCCAGCGTGATCGGTATCGAAGCGAGCACGGCGCCGATCTTCAGCAGCATGTCACTTGCCTCCGTCCGAGTCGGCCTTCTCGTCGATCCAGATCCGGACCGTCGAGTCGTGGTCCTCCACGCGCACGACGTCCCCCCGCAGCCGGCGCAGTTCGGCGAGGGCGGCCCGGACGTTCAGCTCGTCGCCCGCGCCCGAGAAGAGGGCGTCGACGAGCGCCACCGGCAGGTCCACGTGCACGGTCTCCCGCCCCCCGTCCTCCTGGACGCGGACGAGCACGAGGTCGCCCTTCCGGCTGACGTTGACCCGCTCGTCGCCCTCTTCGACCGAGACGATCTCGGCGTCGCCGGCGTTGCGCAGCTCCATCCAGAGCCGGCGGAAGTCCTCCACCTCCAGCTCGTGATCGTGGCCGCGCCGGTGGCCGCCGAGATGGATGTGGCCGCCCGAAGCCACCGCGTCCGGAGCCGCCTTCAGGACGGCTTCGAGGGCGGGCATGGGCAGGTTGACGTGCACCTTCGAGCCCTGCCTGGGCTCCTCGACCCGGATATGGACCCAGGCCGCTCCCTCGCTCGGCGAGGCCGCCGGCGTGCCGGCGAGGAGCGGGAGCGTCGCCGCGAGGGCGAGTACGGGCGTTTTCATCGGAAAGCCTCCACGCTCCAGTAACGCGGCGGGCCGGCGGGAGGTTCTCTCTTCTTTCGCCGTTTCCAGCAGCGCGCGCGCCCGAGCCGTTCAAGCGGCTGGACGCGGGTCCGACTCTGCGGCCTCTTCGGCCCGGCCCGGGAAGCGCGCCGCGACGAGCACGTTGGCGATCGCGAGGACCAGCATGACCGTGAAGACGGGGAGCAGCGACTTGTCGATGGCCTGCCGGACGTCGAAGGGCGTGATCCCCCGGGGCAGGGCGCCCGGGTGGCCGGCGATGAGGCGGCCGGCCGCATCGGCGGCGGTCCCCAGGTGGCGGCCGAGCCCGGCCGACAGCACTCCGCCCAGGGCGCCCACGCCCAGCGAGCCTCCCAGGGTCCGGAAGAAGGGCACGAGGCTGCTCGCCACACCGCGCTCCGACTCCGGCGCGGCGTGCTGGACGGCCAGCATCTGCGACGTGGCCACCGGACCCAGCCCCATCCCGACCAGGGCACAGGCCGCGCTGATCCACGCCACGCCGGCCTCGGCCCGCGCCGCCGCCAGCAGCGCGGCGCAGCCCACGGCGATCAGGAGCGTCCCCACGCGGGCGGTGGCCCGGAAACCGTGGCGCACGAGCGCGCGGGTGGCGAACGTGGCCGACGTCGCCCAGAAGAACATGACCGGCGTGACCACCGCTCCCGCGGCGGCCGCCGTCCCCCCTCGCGCGCCCTGGACGAAGAGGGGCACGAACGTGTCGACGCCGAAGATCGTCGTCCCGAGGAGGGCCCCCGCCAGGTACGGGGATGCCGTGTGGCGGTGGGTGAGCAGGGAGAGCGGCACCAGCGGGTGCTCGCGGCGCGCCTGGCGGCGCGCGAAGACGGCGAGCAGGACCGCCGCCGCCCCGAGCAGGGCCAGCCGGCGCGGGAGGTGCGCG
>Ga0066388_100000540_pt1 | contig 18235 bp, 12 predicted proteins | sample PanSoiMetaGPlot6_FD_64539 | JGI IMG/M metagenome (GOLD analysis project Ga0066388, IMG submission 64539) | Tropical forest soil microbial communities from Panama analyzed to predict greenhouse gas emissions - Panama Soil - Plot 6 (Hybrid Assembly) | ecosystem: Environmental > Terrestrial >... | reverse complement strand
CGCTGATCCCGGCGATCTTCCACCGCTGGATCGAGTTCCTGTCTTTCTACGTCCGCAAGGAAGTCCCGCAGACGCCGGCGATCGGGCAGGCGATCGCCGATTTCATCGCCGACACCATCTACCACTCGCCGCACGTGACGTTGCCGCCCGACCGATTCACCGGCCAGGCGTACGATGATGCGCTGGCGACCTACGAGGCGGAGCCGCTGGTCCGCGTGCTGTTCGAAAGCGGTGCTGGCAACCCGGCGCCTGGAGCACCGGTACCCACCTTCGAGCAGACCTTCGACGCCTGGCCGATCCCCAATCTGCAGCCGACGGCGTGGTACTTCGCGGAGGACGGTGCGCTGGTGCCCGAGCCGCCGGCGGGCGACGGCGCGGACTCCTTCATCTACGACCCATCGCGCTCGCAGGACACGACGTACTCGGGCGGCAGCGACGGCATCTGGGCCGCCCTGCCCAACTGGCACTGGAATACACCCCCCGAGGGCAAGGCGCTCTCGTATGCCACCGCGCCGCTCGGCGCCGACACGGTGATGATCGGATCGGGCAGCGCGGATCTCTGGATACGGGCCAACGCAGCCGACGTCGATCTGCAGGTCACGCTCAGCGAGATCCGTCCGGACGGCAAGGAGACGTACGTGATCGACGGGTGGTTGCGCGCCAGCCGCCGCAAGCTGGACGACGCGCAGTCGAGCGTGCTGCGGCCGGTCGCGAGCCATCTCGAAGTCGATGCACAGCCGCTGCCCGCGGATGAATTCGTGCTCGCGCGGGTCGAGATCTTCCCCTTCGGCCACGTCTTCCGCGCCGGCTCGCGCATCCGCATCACGATCGAAGCGCCGGGCGGCGATCGGCCGCTGTGGAAGTTCCAGGCACTGCCGGCGGTGGGCGAGGTCGTGGTCGACGTCGCGCGCTCCGAAGCGTCCCCGTCGCGCGTCGTGCTGCCGGTGGTCCCGGGTATCGACGTGCCCGCAGACCTGCCGCCGTGCCCGAGCCTGCGCGGTCAGCCCTGCCGCGACTACGTGGAGCTCAGCAACACGCCGGTGGAGTAATTGTAGCGGCGGCGGCGCGCCCTTCCCGTTGCGCCGCCGCCTTCGATCAACCGGCGCTGACGCTTCCGCTCGGCGCGGTTTTTCGCACCGACGCGACACGCACCTTGGAGGGCCGCGCTCCGCGCGGCCGCAGCGCCGCAGAGCGGCGCTCCCGCATCAACATCCGCAACCGCATTGAGGAGCCGCGGAGCTGGCGCGGCGCGGCTGCAACCAAGTAACGCCGCTCGCCTAACGCCGCTCGCTCTTGAACCCCCGCGCAACTTTATGGGTTCCTTCCCCCCTTGCGGGGGAAGGTCAGGAAGGGGGGCGTCATCAATCCCCAACACGCGACAGATCTCGTCGCCGACCGCTTCGCTCGCGAAGAGCACATGAGTGTTCCGGAAGCGAATGACCCACAAATCCCTGCGACTCGAGCCAGCGTTGCGGGTTGCTTCGCCGATCGCTTGCTCGTCGTGGTGCCCGCCGTCGCACCTCGATGATGGCAGCGGCGGGCTGGATGCTGCGCCCTCCACGTTGCTGGTACCCCCGCCATGGGCTCGCGCCTCCTACCTCAACGCGCTGCGACGGCGCCGCAGAAGCGGCGCCCTCCGGCTACCTAGGCGCCACGGGCGGTACCATCCAACGTTGCGCGTCCGTCAGCGCTTGCGCTTGGCCGACTTCCCGGCGCGCTTCTTCGCCGGTTTGGTCTTCCTCGCCAGTTTGCGCTTCTTGGGCCCAGGACCGGGGCGCCGCGTCGGCTGCTTCGCTACGAGTTTCCGCGGGCCGCGCAGAGCCTGGATAGGAGCCTCGGGCGGCTCGGCACTCTGCGGTACCTGCGCCTTGCGGGTGACCACGTTGCCCATGTCGTCGTTGGTCACGATCCAGGTATAGCGGCTGTCTTTGAGCGGCTCGTCGCACGGCACCATCGGGGTATGGAAAATGACCAAGATCCGCGCGCCGAAGTCGGTCACACTCACCTGGAACTCGGTCGTGCCTTCCGCACCCGACATCGCCCACCAGACTTCAAGTGGGTCTCCCGTGTCGCGCAGCAGCTGGCAAGCTTTGAGCATGCCGGCGCGAATCTTGTCGTTCACGTCTTGCTGAATCGTCGGCCAGAACGGGTCGGGATTGGGCGGCAGGCCGAGCCAGTGTTGGCGGAAGTGGGTCGACGGATGCGCGGCGTCGTAGAAGCCGAGATCCTCGGCAATCTTGAGCAGTTGGTTGTCGGGCAGGTTCTTGTCCCCGCCGAGACGGTTGATGGCCTTATTGAGGGTCCCGGCGTCCGGGTTCTGGCTGAAGAGCTCGAACCGCCGCATGATGGGGGACTTCTGGATCACGTCCGGCATTCCTGGCATCGGTGTCCTCCTGTGCCGCGCTCGCGCTCAGCGCGTGTGTGAGATGCCGCCGCCTACCACGGGATCTCGTACAAGTGGCAGCGCTCGGACAAGCCGCGCAGTGAGACCCACCCGCGGTCGACGAAGCGGATCTCCTTGCCGCCGGACAGCGACCGGATGACGTCGGCGACCAGGATCTGCCCGCCGCGCGCCTGTGCGCAGATGCGCGCCGTCTGATTCACCGACGTCCCGAACAGCTGTCCGTCCTCGGCGATGGGCTCGCCAGCGTTGATCCCGATGCGCACGGCGATGGCGCGCTCGGGCGTGCGCGCATTGTGCTGGGCAATCTCGCGCTGCATCGCAATGGCGCAATCGACGGCCTCGGTCACGGACGCAAACTGCGCCATGACGCCGTCGCCGGTGTGCTTCAGCTGGTTGCCGTTGTGGCGGTCGAGACAGCCGCGCACGATCGCGTCGTGCTCACGCATGATCGCGCGCGCGGGGGCGTCGCCGAGACGCTGGAAGAGCTCGGTGGACCCCTGCATGTCGGTGAAGACGATGATACACAGCGGACGCTCGCTCGGTGTCGCGACCGAGGACGCCATACCCGGGGCCGCGCGGCGCCGCACCTCATCACGGGTCATCTCGATCTTGCGCAAGACGTGCCGCGCGGTGCGCGTAGCGGTCGCCACCGGGATCAACAGCTCGCGCGCGATCTCCGCGTCGCTACAGCCGTGCGCGATGCGCGTCAGCACGGCTTCCTCCCGCCCGCTCAAGGACACGCGGACGGCGAGCGGCGGCGCCGTCAGGTGGGCCTCGAGACGGCGCGCGCTGGCGAGGAACGGCATCATCCCGAGCTCGCGAAAGATACCGGTGGCACGCTCCAGCAACTCGGCGGCCCGACTGCGGTCGCGACGGCGGCCGCGGGCGATGAGCATGCGCGCGTAATCGAGCGCGGTGCGGCCGATCTCGGGCCGCGCCCGCATGGACGTCGCTTGTTCCGTGGCGCATTCGAACCAGGTCTGGGCGCGCTCCCAGCTGCGCGCCAGCGTGGCGACGACGCCGAGGGCGCGCGCGATGAGAAACACCCAGCCGGTCGACAGCACCACGCTGCGCTCGGCGGCGAGGGCAAGCGGGCGCTCCGCGACCGCCGCGAGCGATGGCGCACCGCCCAGGTCGGCGAGGTCGACCAGGGCGCCGTAGACGCCGAGCGAATAGACGTCGGCGTCGTACGCGTTGGATCCGGCCGAGGCCGCCAGCATGCGCTCAGAAGCGGCGGTGCGGATCTCCTGCGCCGCTTCGGCGTACGCCTGCACGGCGGTCTGGAACACGTACGTCATCAGCAGCACCGCCGCCCCGGGCTCGGCGAACACCTCGCCCGGCTTGGCGAGCAGCGCCAGCGCGGCCTCGGCGTCCGCCCACTTGCCGCGCAGGACATGCGCGCACGCCAGCGCCGGCAAGGCCGTCGGCCCGGCCCACGGATACCCCGAACGCTGCCGCATCATGAGCGCCTGGCGTGCGTGCAGCTCGGCTTCGGCGAAGGCGCCGCGCGCGACCGCGACGCAGGTGCGCGCGCCTTCCGCCAGCGAGTGATCGCCCCAGTCGTGTGTGGAGCGCGTGTGTTCCTGTGCGACGTCCGCGCTGACCTCGGCATCGTCGAGCCGGCCGACCCAGGTGAGCGTGAGCGGCTCGCGCTGGATGAGGTGGCTCTCCAGCCACGGATCGCCGTATCGCCGGGCGTGCATGAGCCCCTGCTCGAGACTGGCGAGCGCTTCGCGGACCTGCATCACCTGGCTCTGTACCAGCCACAGGCCGCGCAGGCCTTCGGCGCAGATGTAGTCGTTCTCCAGCCGCTGCCCGGTCTCGAGCGCACGGCGGGCCGCGGCCTCGGCTTCGTCGGTGCGGCGCGCCGTCCAGAAGACCTGCGCCAGCTCCGACCAAAGCAGCGCACACAACGATGGATCCGCCTCGGCAATGCGTTCGGCGGCCGCGCGCAGCGGTTCCGGATCGATCAGCGTCCCGTAGGCCACCGACGCGAGGGTGAGCTGGGCGCGCGTCTTTCCCACCAGCGCGCGGGCGTGGCCGCGCATGTCTCCGCACTGCGCGAAGGCGGTCAGCGCGTGGTCGAACTCCTCCAGGCAGGGCTCCGCATCCTGATCGCGGTAGCACGCCTGCCCGGTGAGAGAGTGCAACTTGGCGCGGTCGCGCGGCGTGAGCACGTGCGCCGACTCGTCGACCGCGAGTGCCGCGCGGTAGAAACGCGCCGCGTCGCGCCAGGATGCGCCGGCAAAGGCCTGATCGCCCGCCTGCCGCGCGTAGGCCAGCACCGTCGCCGGGTCGGCCGCCGGACCGGCCGCGATCAAATGATGGGCGATCGCCGCGACCGGGCGATTCCCCGCCTCGCCGGTGGCGTGAATCAAGGCGTCGGCGATCTCGGCATGATCGTGTTGTCGCATCGCCGGCGCTCCCTGAGAATACAGCACCTGGCGAATCAGCGGATGGGCAAAGTGGTAGGTCGCGCCGTCGCCGACGACCAGGCCTTGCACGGCAGCCTCGTCGAGCACGGACAGCAAGGCGCGACTCTCGCCGCCGGTCGCCGCGCGCAGCAGCTCCAGCGTGAACGGATCGCCGAGCACGGCGGCGCGCGTGAGAACGGTTAGGGCGGGCGCACCGAGGTCGCGCAATCGATCCGCGATCGCGCCCGTCACATCGGCGGGGAGTGAGAAGGACAGCAGGCTGTCGACCGACTCCGCCACGCCCACCGTGCGGGTGCCGCGCTTGAGGAGCCGGTACACAACCTCGCGGACGAACAGCGGGTTGCCGCGCGTCGCGTCGTTGACCGCCGCAACCAGCTGGTGTGAGGGGCGCTCGAGCCCGAGCCCGCGCATCAGCGCTTGCACGTCGGCCTCGCCGAGACCGCTCAGCTCGAGCGTGTGACAGATCGCTTCGCGCTGCAGCCGCGCGACCGTGCGGGCCAGCTGCTGCTCGTTGCCGAACGGGCGGCTCGCACCGACGACCATCAGCGGCACCGGGTGGTGGCCGGCCGAGTCGGCGAGCGCGAAGACGATGTGGGCAAACAGCTCGAGCGACGACTGGTCGACCCAGTGCATGTCGTCGAGCACGAGCAGCATCGGACCGGTTTTCGCCACCTCGATCACAGCATGCGAAAGGGCCAGGAAGAGGCGGAGCTTCTCCTCCGATCCATTCTGCAGTCCAACCGCGCCGCCGTCCGGATCGCCCTCAACGAATCGGCGCACGACCTCGGCCTGCGATCCGAGCGCGCGCTCGACCGCCGCGGGCAGCGCGCGCAGCCGCGGCGCGAGCGCCTCGGCCATCGGCAGAAAAGGAACGGCGCGCTCCTCGTATCCTCGTCCGGCGCACACCTCGAAGCCCCGCGCCCGCGCCACCGCGGCGATCTCGCGCAGGACGCGCGTCTTGCCGATGCCCGCCTCGCCGACCAGGAGCACCACCTGCGGCTCGCCAGCGCTGGCCTTTTCGAGGCAGCGATTCAGCCAGCCGAGCTCGGATTCGCGCCCGAACAGCGGCGTCACGCCGCGCACGGCCTGCGTGACGGCGCCGCCGTTGCGCCACGGCAAGCGGTCGGTCATCGACCGCTCCGTCGCGCCCGCTGCGCCCGCGACGATCTGCCATCCGCCGGATGCCAGTCGATATGTTCACTGGGTCTCATGCTGCATCAATGCAGTGCGTCGATGGGAGCGTGAAACAACTGGCAGACGCAGCTGAGCTTGGCGGCCGCGGCGAGCTCCTGCTCGCGGCGGTCGAGATCGGCGAAGGTATGCGTGGTCGTAGATACCACCGGATCGTTCACCGTCGCGTTCGGTCCACCGAGCAAAAATGGCGAGAGCGATCCCGTCACGCTCGGCTTGATGTGGGTCGATGCCGTACCGGTCTCGCGTGCGTGACAGCCGTTGCACGTGTTGAGCGAGAAGTGAAAGCGCGCGTCGTTGTCGGTGATTCCCGCCGCCTGCCAGAAGGGGATCGCGGGCAGCGCAAAAATGGACCCGCCCAGGAAATGCGTTCCGGTCGGATACTCGAGCGGGACATCGTACATGTCGGTCTTGATCGCGGTGGCGTTGGCATTGATGTAGTCTTTGAGGACGGTCGATCCGTTCAACGAGCCGTCGGGCGTCTGATCCACCGGGGCGATGACGAGCTGATTTGTGTCGTTGAGGTGAAACTCCCGCATATCCCAGGTCGCGCCGCCGTTCGCATCCTCCAGCGACGACTCGTTCGTGCGGATCTGGTTCAGCGCACTCTTGTTCGGGCGCGCCGGCGCGCTGCCATAGGGCACGATCTGATCGCTCAGCGCTGCCAGGTTCTGGTTGTACGTCGCACCGAAGCTGAGCTGACTGAGCGCGATCCAATCCTTGGCCCATGCCGTGATGCCGACGCAGTCCTTGCGGTCCACACCGAACTCCACGATGACCGTGAAGTGCAGCGGCGCACAGCTCTCGGACATCGCGCCGAAGACGAAGCGCAGCTCGCCGGCGCTGCTCGGGCTGGGCGCGCCACTGCGGCCGTAGATGAGCGTGTCGGACTTGTCGATGCGGTTGACGATGGCCAGCAAGCGAAATGGCGCCTTGGCCGGATCGAACTCCATTCCCGTTCCCACGCTGGCGGTCTTCCATGGCGTGATGATGCGATCGACGATTTTAGCGCGATTCGGAACCGGCCATCCGTTCACCGTCAACGACGTTGCGGACTTCCACTGATTCAACCAGTCCCTGATGAAGTTCGACACCGCAGCGTTCGACGCCGACGCGCCACCGGCCAGCTCGCGAATGATGTACGGGAACGACCAGTGCCCGGTCGGCGTGCCCCGCTGGCCCGCTTTGGCGCATTGATCGTACGTGCGCGCCTGGTCCTGCAGGACGGTGCTGTCGGTGATCAACAGGGACTTCTTCCAGTCGATCGGATCCGTGCTGCACGTTCCATACGTGTCGAGTACGATCTTGTCGCGGTGACGTACGAGCTTCTCGAACAGCTCGATCTTGAGCGGCACGATCGTGCGGCGACCGACCAGTTCGCGTCCTCGGAACACCGGGACGGTCTTTTTGCCGTGTCCGTCCGTGACGATCTCTCGGCGCAGCTCATCGACGCTGAGGTGAATCGGGCCCGTATAGATGAAATCGCCAGCCTTCTCATCGCCGTCCTGTCCGTCATCGCGCAGCACCGTGATCTGTTTGCCGAAGTTCAAGGGCATGCGACCCGCCAACCGCGCGTCACGCGCGTACGTGACGAACAGCAACGCGTTGAACGACGGCGGGTCGAGGAACTGTATGGCGACCGATTCGACGCGCGGCGGGTTGCGCGCGAAGTCGGGTATGCTCTGCGCCACGGAGACTGCTGTGGCAACTGCGAAGCTGCCGAATGTCGCTGCACAGATGTGACGTGTCGTTCGCCGTCTGGAGCTGCAGGTTGCGAGCACGCGCATGGTGACCTCCGGGGCCTCGCTTCGACCCGTCCATTCGGCGGCGTACCACCGTGGCGTTACGGAGTATATTCGGGGATCCCCGACACGGTTTCCACGATCGGTGCTGGAGGCGACACCTATCACATCCGCCTGCGAACCGCGTATCGGCGGATGGCAGCGTGCAACTGGGGCTCTACCCAAAAAAAGAAGGCGCAACCACGGATTACACGGATTTCACGGATCGAGCGTGCGGGGACAGGGTATTGGAGGGCGCCGCTCCGCGGCGCTACGGCCGCGCGGAGCGCGGCCCTCCACGACGGTCAGGCGCGAATTGGCGGGCAAACCGGTCGGATAACTGCTCGGTACTGCACTCGAAAAATGCCCTCGTCTGCGCGCATTGTCGCTGGGCGGATGCGGGCGCTATCATGCGCAGCGGTACGGATGCGGCATGGGGACGGCGGCGCGGTTGGCGCGCGCAAAGCTGCGACGGGTGGCTGGTCAGCGACAGCGCCGGATCGTCCGGCCGCGGCGGCCGCGCTCGCCCCGGCGCGAGTGGGGCCTGGCGGCGCTCGAAGCGACCGCGCTCGGCGTCGCTGCCTTGATCGTCGTGATTGCGGCGCTCGGCCAGTTTGCTGACTGGTTTGTCGGAGCCGGGTTGTGGCGCCATTTGCTGCCGTTCGCCGCCGCGGTGCTCGGCCTGGCCATCGTCGCGGGGATCGCGATCTGGAGCTGGTGCGCCGCGCGGCGGCCGATCGTCGAGCGTGTGCCCTGGGCGCCGGCCCTGTTGTCGTTGGTGGTGGCCGCTGCCAGTGGGTGGTTCGCCTTCCAGCCGGCGTTCGCGCGCAACCTGCACCAGCTGCAGGCGCTGATCGGCGGACAGGCAGCGGCCGAACGTGCCGCCATCGCACATCAGGTGTACGCCGCCTACCGGCGCGCCAACCTCATGTATTGGCGCCAGCTGTTCGAGCGCGCGCAGCGCTATACATCGACCGTCGAAGCCGCCGCCGCCGAGTTCGACCTCGATCCAGCCCTGCTGATGGGCGTAGCGGCGGCGGAATCCGCCTTCCAGCCGCGCCGCAGCGCGGACGGGGGACGCGGACTCTTTCAGATCACCGCTCCGCCCGCCGCTGCGGCGCGGGCGGCGCGCTCCGCGTTACAGGTCGACGAGATCGATCTCGCCAACGATCGCCACAATGCCTACGTCGGCGCGGCCACGCTGCGTATCTACCTCGACCAGATGCGCGGCGATCTGTTTCTCGGCCTGCTCGCCTACAACATCGGCCCGGCCAACGGCGGGCTGCAGGCGATCATGGAACGCTACGGCGCGCGCGACTTCGTCACCATCCAGCCCTACCTGCAACAGCTGCCCCGCGACTACCCGATCCGCGTGCTGTCCGCCGCGCTCGCATATCGGCTGTGGCACAGAGACGGGCAGCTGCCGCGCTACGAGGAAGGTGACAACGCCGAACACATTCAGGCCACCGGCATTCCGGGGCTGGCATAAGGCGCGGAGCAGCGGGGGCGCTGTTGGGCGTTGGGCGTTCGGGAGACGTGACCGCACCTTTGCTTGAGCCGCGCTTCGCGCGGCACCGACCTGGAGGTCGGTGCTACGGCTCTTTCATCGGAATCGCGTCGTAGCCCCGGCCTCCAGGCTGGGTGGCGGGCGAAGCCCGCCGGTGTTGGCGGCGCCAACGTCTCGCGCGGCCGCGCTGCGCGCGGCTCCGGCGCCGCGGAGCGGCGCCCTCCAATACGGGGAGAATGGCACTCCTCGAATTGGCTGGCAAAGCCGACCTTCCCCCGCAACGGGGGAAGGCACCCTCGAAGTAGCTGCGCAGGAAGGACGTTGGTCACGCGATTCGCGTCTTGCACCGCCGCGTCCGCCAGCATTGCGCTTGTGCACCTCGTGCGATACGTCGGGCAGCCGATGTGGGAGGAGCTCGAATGGCTCAGGCAGAGCGCGGGCCGGCGCTGACTACATTCGCCATCCTGTTCGGCCTCTTGGCGATCTCGAACTTCCTGAAGCCATTTCAGTTCGGCGGCGAACAAACCGGCTTCGTGTTCTTCGGTTCGCGCCTCAGCGGAGCACCCAACACGCTCATCGGGCCGGCGTTCGGAATCTTTCTCGCCGTATACGCGTATGCGATCTGGAACATGCGCCGCTTCGCGATCCCGATGGCGCACGCATATGCGCTCTATGTGATTCTGAACCTGTTTCTCTTCAGCATGCGCAATACGACGCCGGACACCGCCGGCTACAAGATTTTCGGCGCGGTGTATTCCGCCGTCGCGATCGGCGTTTCACTCGGCGCCGCCGTGCTGCTGACCAGGCGCAAGGCGGAGCTCACATAGGTCGACCGTCCCGTCGCACGGACGGAGGAGTGGCAGGGGAGGGGCGGAGCAGCCATGCGCGTGGTGAGAAACCTGCTCGCGTTCGCGTTCCTGCTGATCGGGTCCGTGGTCGTTGCCGGCGCGCTCGCCCTCTACCTGGCCGCGACCGGGCACAATCTGCCGACATTGCGCCGCGTGGTCGCCGCGACCGGTCGTATCATGGCCGGACAGCAGACCACTGCCCTGTCGCTCGCCGTTCGGCTGCGTCCCGAGGCGCGCGCGCTGCATGGCGTCGCGCGGCTCACGGTGCGCGCCACCGAGGGACCACGCCAGCGCGTCTACTTCCTGCTCAACGATGGCCTGCGCGTCGACGCCGCGTGGGAGGAAGCCGCCGGCGGAGTGCGGACACCGCTCAGTGTCTATCGGTTGTGGCTGCTCACGGTGGTCGACCTGCCGCGGGCGCTCGATGCCGGCGAGGAGATCCGACTTGTCCTGGACTACGGCGGTCATCCGCAAGCTGGCGGGCTCGGGCTTGGCAGCGTGGTTTTCGAGAACGACAACGTGGTCATCCCGCCGACCGATCTCTGGTATCCGGCCGATCTGCAGGGCTTCTTCGATGCCGACGTCGAAGTGCTGCTGCCGGCCAACCTCACATTGATCCACAACGGCCGCGAAGTGAGCCGCAATGCGGAAGGCGCCGGCACGCGCGTGCGCTTCGCGACCGAGCGAGCGGTGGCCGGCCTGGCATTGGTCGCGGGCCGCTACGAGCTGCATAACGCCGAGCGCGGGGGCGTGCAGGCGCGCGTGCTGCTGCCCGCCGATGTGCACCTCGACCCCGCCCGCCTGCTCGACATGCTGGGCGCCAGCCAGCAGACGTTCACCGACCACTACGGGCCGTCAGGGTTCTCGCAGGTCTCGCTGTGCGTGAACCGGCGGCTGGGCCGCGGCTTCAATGACGGCACCGGTCTGATCGCCCTGCCGCCGCGCGACTTCGCCGACGGCGAATACGGCTTCGGCGCCGTCGCACACGAGGTGGCGCACAACTGGTGGGGCGGCACCGTCGCTGAGCAGTGGCTGCAGCCCGGCACGGGCGGGGAGTGGATCGTGGAGGGATTCGCGCAGCTGTCGAGCTGGCGCGCGCTGCGTGACCACCTCGGTGACATGGCGCTGATCCGGGCGCTGGCACGTGCGTTCTTCGACCCCGACCGCACCGGCACGTTGGCCGCGATGTCGGTGATCGATAACGGTCTGGATCCCAACGCGCGCGACACGATCTACGGCAAGGGCGGATACGTCGCGTACATGCTGGAACAGCGACTCGGCAGCGAGGCGTTCGATGCCGCCGCGCGCCAATTCCTCGAACAGTTCCGGCTGCGCAGCGCCTCGGCAACCGACCTCCAGACCGTTTTCACCGCTGCCTCCCAGCAAGACCTCGCGCCGTTCTTCTCCGCCTGGGTATGGGGCGACGAATCGATCGACCTTGCCCTCGATCCGCAGGAAGGCGGGGCCGCGGTGCGCAATCACCGCACCGCGCCGGCGCCGGCGGAGATCGCGCTGTGGCGCTATCCGGCCGGCAGCGAACCGGAGAGGCAGACCACCGCGCTCGACGCGGTTGTGCCGATCGGCAGCAGCGAGCGCATCCTCGTCGACCCGCTGGCAGCGGTCGCGGACATGTATCGCAGCAACAACGTGCTGCCGCGCTACGACAGTCCGCGCGCCATCGCACGCTCGGCGCGCGGCGACCTGATGGTGGTGAGCGGGGAACCGCACGCGTGGGAGGCCGCCACCATCGACGTCGTCGCTCGGGGCGGCGGCAAACCGCAGTCGTGGGCGATCGATCGCGGCCTGCTGAGCGATCCGTCGTGGAGCGCCGACGGCACGCGCATTCTCGCGGTCGAAAACGGGCATGGCGGTGAACCGACCTTGCTGGCGCTGAACGTCACGGACGGCAGCCGTCGGGCGCTGGGACATTTTGCGACGGCGACGGCCACGGCCGACGCGACAGTCGTGGCGCGCGGTGCACGGCTGCTGCGCCTCGTCGGCGGCAAGACGAGCGTGCTCACGTCGCACAGCGGCGGACGTGTCGCAGAACCGCTCGCGGCTCCGGATGGCGCGGTCGCCTATGCGGTCGTCTGGAACACACAGATGATGGACCTGCGCCTGCTGCCGGCGGGCAGCCGCGAGAGTCGCGTGCTCTTCACCTGGCCGAGCGGGCCGCTGCGCTGGTGCTGGGCGCCGGACAGCGGGCGCCTGTTCGCGGTTCTGCAAGGGGATTGGGATGCGCAGCTCTGGGAGCTGCCGCTTGACGGCACAGCGCCGCGGGTGCTGGTGCGTGAGGCGGCCGCGATCTCAGACCTCGCCGTGGCCGCGGACGGCAATCGGATCGCGCTCGTCGCGCAAGGCGAAGTCGACGACCCGCGCGGCCGATCGGAAGTGTTCGTGGTCGATCGCCGCGGCGGCGAATCACGTCACTTCGACCTCGGCGGACGCACTGCCTCCGGCGCGGCCTGGCTCGACGATCAATCGCTCGCCGTCATCGTCGCCGATCCCGCCAACCCCTCCCTGCCGATGCACGCAGAGTTACGGACCCTGCACCTCGCAGACGGCACCCTCGACGCGTTTCCGTGACCTCTGAGAAACCCGTAGCGGCGACCTTCAGGTCGCCATGGCGAGCGAAGCTCGCCCCGGGTCCGAACCGATGACGCCGACGGTCCGACTGCCTGGCTTGCTGGCGATCCTTCGGATCGCCATGGCGACCTGAAGGTCGCCGCTACAAGGACGGGCGGACGCCCCGAGCGTCGTCGATCCCCGCGCGCGCTGTAGCTCCTATGCACCCTCGCGTTCGCGGGCGATGCCGTGGGCGGGTGATGGCGGTAGGTTCAATACTTCTTCCGGGAACAGATCGACGATGTAGTCGACAATGTCCCGCATGGCGACCACGCCGGTCGGGTGCTGGGCATTGTCGACCAGGGGAATGTGGCGAAATCCGCCGACGCTCATCATGTTGAGCGCATACGAAATCCCATCGTCGAGCGTGAGGCATTCGGGATCTGGCGTCATCACCGCCGCCACTTGTGTGGCATCGATGTCGATCTTCTTGCCGACGATCTTCGTCAGCACGTCGCGCTCGGTGAACACACCCACCAGGCGATCGGCGTCGGTCACCAGAACGCAACCGGTGCGACTGTCGTTCATCGCGGTGACTGCATCGCGCACGCTGGTCGACGGCGAAACGCACACCGGCGGCCGCAAGTTGGGGAGCTTGCGGATCGGCCGTTTGGTGATCGCAGCGCCCAATCGGGCGGCTTCAATCGCCCGTTCCGCTGCGATCAGCTCTTCCTCCAGGATGATCTCTTCGTCCATCGTCGCCCTCCTGGTTCAAGCGACTCGGCCCCCGCCACCCCCGCCTCCCATCCACTCCACGGGCGCGGGCTGGTCTAGCGGGACTGAAGCACACGTAGAACGAGGCGGCAAGATAATCTTTGTCGGTCGGCATGCATCGAGGTAGGCCTCCGGCGATCCGCCACCGCGATTCCATGCGCTTGCCGGCCGAAGCCCCGAGCGGCTAAGACGTCGGCCGATGAGTCCCGAGGCGACGCCGGCCAAGAAGAAAGCGACCGATGTCGACGTATTGCGCTGCATGAATCCCGCCTGCCGCTTCATGCTCGCCTTCGAGGTCAGCGCCGACAACGTGCTCAGCCCCGACCTGCACTGGATGGCGCGGCAACAGGGCGGGCTGCGCTATTTTCCCTGTCCCAAGTGCCATGGCCGCAACGTGGTCGAGGAGGTGCGCGACGCCAAGGGTGCCCTGCGCCATGCTGTGACGCGCTTCGAGCCCGCCTGACGGCGCCGATGACCGACGATGATCTGACCCTCATCCCGCGCAGCATGCGCGACAAGCTCGACCGGGTCGGCATCAAGCTGCATCTCAAGCAGTGGGAGGTGCTGACGCTCGCTGAACGCCGCCATCTGGTCGAAGCGGCCTGCGACTCGCCCGCCGAGGTCGAGCGTTACCGCAACGAGCTGACCGCATTGATCCGCCTGCGCACCGGCGGCGAACCGGATCTCTTGCTCCGTTGACAGCCGCCGAGCCGGCTGTGAAAACCCCCTTTCGGCGCGCCGGCCAGCGCGTCATCCCCCGGTCCCGGCGCCCGTAATCAGAATGTCGCTTTACGTCGACCGGCGCGCATGTTACGGGCGGACAATCCCATGCACACACCGCCGGGGCTGTGGGCCGCGCGTCCGGACGCGCGGCTGATTATCGTCCTGAGCTCGGAACGCTCGGGCTCGACGTTGCTCCGCGTCATGCTGGGCGGACACAGTCGCATCATCGCCCCGCAGGAATTGTTCCTGATGCGCTATCCCGATTTCGACTCCTGGCGGACGCGCAAACCGGTGGCGATGGAAAGTCTCCTCGAGCTCTTCGAACTGCTCGATCAACCGCAAACCGAGAGCACCATCGCGGCAGCATGTCGCGGCAAATCGATGGTCGACGTCTACAAGTGGCTGTTCGATTTTCTGCCGGCCCAGGCCATCCTGCTCGACAAGACCCCCGCCTACGCCAATGATCCGTCGACCCTCGAGCGCTCGCGGCCGTTGGCGCCCTTCTACGTCTGGCTCGTGCGTCATCCGCTCGGGGTGATCGACTCGCACGTCCGGGTGAAGGAGCGCGAACAGCGGCGCCGGCCGTTGCCGAGGCGCATGTTGCGTCCGCTGCGTGAAGCGATCGAGCGCATCACCGATGGGCTGCCCGCCATCGCGCGCAAGCGCGAGGCGAAATGGTTGACGCAGAATCTCAACGTGCAGAGCTTCCTGCGCCAGATCCCCGCCGAGCGGCAGGCGAAGGTGCATTTCGAAGACCTCGTGCACAACCCCGAGCCGGTCGTCCGCACGCTGTGCGAAGCCATTGGGATCGAGGCCGAGGCGCAGATGACGCGTCCCGAGACGCGCCAGGTGATGAATCCCAATCTCGGCGATCCGAATTTTCACCTGCACGGGGCCATCGACGCGCAGCCCGCCGCCAGCTGGACGGCGCGCTACAACGAAACGCAGCTGCGCCCCGAAACGCTGCAGCTGATGCAGGAGCTCGGAATCCCGTCGCGCCGGGGCGGCGCGACCAGTCACCACGCCGCCTGAAGCGATTCGGCGTCTCCCGTACGCCGCGGCTGCGTTGCGCCCCTAGTGGCTTGGCCGCGATGGCCGCCGACGCGTTACCAGCACACCAGCGGCATTACGCCGCCGCGGACGCCGCAGCTCCAGCCGAACCGCACCCGGTCGTCGGGACGGTCCCAGGGATGTCGGTGCTGCGCGTCCTCACCCTGCGGGAGGGCCGGCATCCAGGCGGGATTGTTGCGCACGATCAGGGTGACGATGACGGCCACGACCATCAGGCCACCGATCACACCGCCGAGGACGATGGCGATCGTCGCCGCATCGCTGCTGGCGTATACCGGCGTCGGCTTCACGGTGCAGAGGGTGAAGATCAGTGCAAGGGTCAGCACGACGCTAATCAACGCATGCTTGAACCGGTTCATGACGGCGAGCGCCTCCTGGCACCTCTTCCCGCGGTGCACATACTTGGCGGAACGTACTCAAGCCCGTATCGGTTGTCCACACGAAGCTACAGCCGCAAACGCGTGTGATTACGGCCGCTCATGACGGTCTACGTCAGCGGTCGCGACCGTCATGGTAGTGGTGTTGCGCGGGGCACACGAGGGGCGGCATGATGGCCGCGCCGATCAGCCACGCTCCCGCATTCCGGCCCGCCGACGGAGAGCAAAAGGAGGACACGCCATGACGGTTCGCGAGTCCGACGTGAACCCCTTCCTGCAAGGCAACTTCGCGCCCTGGCGTTCGGAAGGCGCCTTCGAGGACTTGGAAGTCATCGGCGCGATCCCGCGCGAGCTGAACGGCACGTTCTATCGCAACGGGCCGAACCCGGCGTTCGAACCGCGCGGCCGCTATCACTGGTTCGACGGTGACGGCATGATTCACGCCATCACCCTGCGCGAGGGACGTGCCGCGTATCGCAACCGATGGGTCGCAAGCGACGGGCTGATGGAGGAACGCGAGGCCGGTGAAGCGCTCTATCCTGGCCTGCTCGACATCTCCCCGACCGAAGCGCCGCGCTTCAAGATCACCGCCAATACCAACATCGTCGCCCACGCCGGTAGGCTGTTGGCCCTGGTCGAGGCGGCGCTGCCGACAGAACTGCGACCGGGCACGCTCGAGACGATCGGTCTGTATGACTTCGGCGGCAAGCTGATCGGCCCGATGACTGCGCATCCGAAGATCGATCCGGTCACGGGCGAGATGCTGTTCTTCGGTTATTCGCCGTTCCCGCCGTTTCTCCAATTCCACGTCGCCGACCGCAACGGCGCGCTGGTGCGGAGCGAGGTGATCGACGTTGCCTGGCCGTCGATGATCCACGACTTCGCCATCACCGACGAATACGTCGTCTTCATCCTCTGCCCGATCGTCTTCAGCCTCGAAAACGCCATGAGCACCGGCAAGGTGTTCTCGTGGGAACCCGAGCGCGGTACGCGCATCGGCGTCATGCCGCGCACCGGTGGCTCGGCCGACGTGCGCTGGTACGAAACCGACCCGTGCTACGTCTTCCATCCGATGAACGCCTACGCCGAGAACGGCAGCATCGTCCTCGATGTGTCGCGCTACAACGTGCTGCGCTTCATGGATCCGGACGCGTGGCCCGATCCGACGATCGGCGACAACGACGCGGCGCGGTTGCACCGCTGGCGCATCGACCTGCGTCCCGGCGGCGGCATCCGCTCGACACCGCTCGACGACACCAGCGGGGAGTTTCCGCGCGTCGACGAGCGACGCGTCGGTCTCCGACATCGCTTCGGCTATCTCGCCGCGCACGTGCCGGCCGACGACGAGGACCTGGAGGTCTGGAGCGCGATCAAGAAGTACGACCTCGAGCGCGGGACAAGCGTCGAGCGCCGCTTCGGCGCCGGCAACGGCGCCGGCGAGCCGCTCTTCGTTCCGCGCCGCGCCGATGCGGCCGAGGACGACGGCTACGTGCTCGCACTCGTTTACGACCAAGGCCGCGACGCCAGCGACTTCTACATCCTCGACGCGCGCGACATCGCCGGCGAACCGGTGGCCGTGGTGCGCATTCCCAACCGCGTGCCGTACGGGTTCCACGGCAACTGGGTCTCGGAGCGCGGCTGACGCCGCGCGTTGCGGAGCGCGGCTTCGCCGCGCGTTCACGGAGCACGGCTTCGCCGCGCGTTCACGGAGCACGGCTTCGCCGCGCGTTCCGGGGCGCGGCTCTGCCGCGCGTTTAGCGTTGAGCGATGCTGCTGGAGGACGCAAGCGTCGCGTTCGGGAAGGCAAGAATCGCTGAACGCGAAACGCCAAACGGCGCCGCCGCAGGCGGCGCCTTCCGAGGCGGCGCCTATCCAGGCACAGGCGTAGTCAAGGTCTCGATATCTTCATCGAGCGTGGCGCGGATCCGCTCCACGGTGGCGCGGCGTTCGCGCAGCTTCGTGTCGCGAAACGCCGGATGCGGCAACGCCGCGAGCCGCCGCGCTTGCGCGAGGGCGGTGTCGATCAACTCGTCGGGCGCGGTGAGCTCGTCGAGGAATCCGGCGTCACATGCTCCCTCGGGGTCGAAGATCCGCGCCTGACTGGCTGCCGCAGTGAAGTGCCGAGTGGCCAAACGGTCGCGCGCCAGCTCCATGGCAAACACCGGCAGAGTGAGCTGGATGGCGACCTCGTTGAGGCCGATGCGAAACGGCCCGCGCGCACCGATGCGCAGGTCCGACGCCAGCAGCAGCAGCGCGCCGGCGGCCAGCGCATGGCCGGTGCAGGCTGCCACCAGCGGCCGCGGGTGCAGATACATGCGCAGCAGCAGCACTGCGCCATCCTTCACCAGCGCACGCAGGCCGTCGATGCCGCCGGTCATGACGCGCAGATCGAAGCCAGCCGAGAAGCGACCGGCTCGCCCGACCAGCAGCACCGCGTCGGCCTCGCGCTCGGCGCGGTCGAGCGCCGCATGCAGTCCCGCGATGACGGCCGGCGACAGGGCGTTGGCTTTCCCATCGTCGAGCGTCAGCACGGCCACGCCGTCATTCAGCTCATAGCGG
>Ga0066388_100000539_pt1 | contig 18239 bp, 9 predicted proteins | sample PanSoiMetaGPlot6_FD_64539 | JGI IMG/M metagenome (GOLD analysis project Ga0066388, IMG submission 64539) | Tropical forest soil microbial communities from Panama analyzed to predict greenhouse gas emissions - Panama Soil - Plot 6 (Hybrid Assembly) | ecosystem: Environmental > Terrestrial > Soil... | reverse complement strand
CGCGTTGGCGTTGCGGTCGCTGTGCGCGTTGGCGTTGCGGTCGCTGTGCGCGTTGGCGTTGCGGTTTGCGTGGCCGTCGCGGTGAACGTTCGCGTCGCCGTTGCTGTCACGGTGAACGTTCGCGTCGCCGTCGCCGTCACGGTGAACGTTCGCGTCGGGGTCGCGGTCACCGTGAACGTTCGCGTCGGAGTCGCGGTCGCGCTCGGCGTCTCGGGCGCCGTCGCAGTATCGGTTGCGGTCTGAGTTGCGGTCGGCGTCTCGGTCGCCGTCGCGGTGTCGATCGCGGTCTGTGTCGCGATCGGCGTCGCGGTCGCGGTCGGTGTCTCGATTGCCGTCGGCGTCTCGGTCGGCGACTCGCCCGCCGTGGCTGGCGGAGCTGTCGCGGTGGGCGTCGCGGTGTCGGTTGCCGTCTCATATGCGGTCGCAGTTGGCGAGGATGTCGACGTCGCGGTCGCTGTGTCGATTGCGGTCTCGGTTGCAGTCGCTGTCGACGTCGCCGTGGGCGACGCGCTGGCTGTCGCTAGCGGGACCGTTGCGGTCGGCGTCGCGGTATCGATGGCCGTGTCAGTTGAGGTCGCGGCGGGCGAGGGCGTCCTTGTCGCAGTATTGATTGCCGTCTCGGTCGCCGTCGCGGTCGACGGCGCCGTCGGCGACTCGCTGGCTGTCGCTGGCGGGACCGTTGCGGAGGGCGTCGCGGTATCGATGGCGGTGTCAGTTGAGGTCGCGGTGGGCGAGGGCGTCGCTGTCGCAGTATTGATTGCCGTGTCGGTCGCCGTCGGCGTCGCGGTGGCGGTAGCTGGTGGGACCGTCGCGGTCGGCGTCGCGGTGGCGGTTGCGGTCGCAGTCGCGGATGCGGTGGCAGTCGCGGTTGACGACGGCGTCGCCGTGCCGGTCGCGGTTGCGGTCGCCGTGTCGATTGCGGTCCGGGTTGCGGTCGCAGTGTTGATTGCGGTCCGGGTTGCGGTCGCAGTGGACGGGGGGGTCGACGTTGCAGTCGCCGTGGCGGTCGAGGTGTTGGTCGATGTGGGGGCTGCAGTCGGCGTCGCGGCGATGCTGAAGACCAGGTCGACCCAGTAGTTGTTCGATCCAAACGTGTTGGGGGGGAAGGCACTCGGGCCGTAGACGTAGACGCCGTTTCCACCGCTCACCCCGTTGCGCAGCGCGTGCAGTGGAGGGTTGTCGTAGCCAGCCGCGGCGAAATAGTTGGAGTCGGCCGCGTAATGGCCGACGTTGGTGTGATACGACGCGACGTAGACGGTGTTGGCGGTGATCGCCACCGGTGTGGGGAGGTTGACCTGCTGCCAGCCCGACGCCGTTTCGTTCGCGAACGTCGCGGTCGCCAGCAAGGTTCCGGTGTTGCTCCAGAGTGTGCCCGTGTGAGTTCCCGTGTTGGCAGCGCCCTTGTAGAACCGGATGGCGGTGACGAACCCATTCACGTCGGCGGTGAACTTCACGCCCAGCTCGACGGCGTTGGAATCGGGATCCTGGGCGTTGGCCGGCGTCACCGCCGGCGGCCAAATAGTCAGCTGGCCAGGTGTCGACGTGGCGGTTGGCGTTGCAGTGAGCGCCGGCGGGCCGGTTGCGGTGCTCGTCGGCGGGACAGTCAGCGTCGGTGTCGGGGTGAGGGTTGGCGGGGCTGTCGACGCGTACACCACGTCCACCCAATAGTTGTTGCCGTTGAACGCATTGGTGGGGAAGGCACTCGAGCCGTAGATGAAGACCCCATTGCCTCCGCTCAGCCCATCCCGCAGCGCATGCAGCGGTGGATGATCGAAGCCGGCGGCAGCGAAGTAGGCGGAGTCGAACGAATAGTGCCCGACGTTGGTGTGATACGAAGCGACGTAGACGGTGTTGGCGGTGATTGCCACCGGAGAAGCGAAGAGCACCTGCTGCCAGCCCGATGCCGTCTCGCCGGTGAAGACTGCCGTGGCCAGCGGAGTCCCAGTGCTGGTCCAGAGCGTCCCAGTGTGCGTCCCGGTGTTCGTCGCGCCCTTGTAGAAGCGGATCCCAAGGATCACGCCATCCAGGTCGGCGGTGAACTTGACGCCGAGCTCCACAGCGCTTGTATCGGGATCCGATGCGTTGACGGGGATAGTGGTGGGATCCCAGATGGTGATCGTGCCCGCGATGGGCGTCGAGGTGATCGTCGGGGTCGGGCTCGACGACGGGGTCGCTGTTGAGGTGTACGTCGCGGACGCCGTCGCGGTTGGGCCGGTCGGCGTCGCCGTTGACGTCGGCGAGTCGGCGGGCGGCTGGGTCAGAGTCGGGGTGCCCGTGGCCGTCGGCGACGGCGGGACGACGAACACCACGTCCACCCAATAGTTGTTGGCGTTGAACGTATTGGTGGGGAAGGCACTCGCTCCGTAGATGAAGACGCCGTTGCCTCCGCTCTCCCCGTTGCGCACCGCATGCAGCGGTGCATGATCGAATCCGGCGGCGGCGAAGTAGGCGGGGTCGAAAGAGTAGTGGCCGGCGTTGGTGTGATACGAGGCGACGTAGACGGTGTTGGCCGTGATCGGCACCGGGCTGGCGAAGTCCACCTGTTGCCAGCCTGAGGCCGTTTCGCCGGCCGTGAAGGGGGCGGTGGCGAGCAGCGTCCCGCCGTTGGTCCACAGGCTGCCCGTGTGCGTCCCGGTGTTGGTGGTGCCCTTGTAGAACCGGATGCTCGTGATCAGACCGCTGACGTCGGAGCGAAATTTGACTCCAACCTCGACCGGGCTCGTATCGGGGTCCGATACGTTGGCAGGAACCGTGTTCGGATCCCAGATGGTCATGGCCCCGGGGATCGGCGTCGAGGTGACTGTCGGGGTGGCGCTCGGTGGCAGGGTCGCGGTTACGGTGAACGTCGACGACGCCGTCGGCGTCGGGCCGGTTGCCGTCGCAGTCGGCGTCGCCGAGTCGACCGGCGGTTGCGTGGCGGTCGGCGTCGACGCCTCGGTGAACACCAGGTCGACCCAGTAGTTGTTGGCGTTGAACGCATTGGTGGGAAAGGCACTGGGGCCGTAGACGTAGACCCCGTTGCCTCCGCTCACCCCGTCCTGCAAGGCGTGCAGCGGCGGACTGTCGGCACCGGACGTGGCGAAGTACTGGCTGGTGGAAGAGTAACGGCCGACATCGGTGTGATACGAGGCGACGTAGACGGTGTTGGCCGTGATCGCCACCGGGCTGGCGAAGCTCACGTGCTGCCAGCCCGATGCGCTCTCGTTGGTGAAGGTCGCCGTGGCGAGCAGCGTGCCGGTGTTCGTCCAGAGGCTGCCCGTGTGCGTCCCGGTGTTCATCGCGCCCTTGTAGAAGCGGATGCCGGTGATCAGGCCGCTGACGTCCGACCTGAATTTGACCCCGAGCTCGATTGCGTTTGAATCGGGATCCGTGGGGTTCGCCGGGCTCGTCGACGGTGACCAGATGGTCGTGCCGCCGCCGCCCGCTATCGTGACCGTGACACCCGCGCTCGGTGTTTCCAGATTGCCGCTGTCGTCGACCGCGCGCGTCTTGATCGTTACCGAGCCCGAGCCCGGCATTGCCCCGTCGTAGCTCCAGCTACCGAGACCGTTGGCCGGATGCCAGGTCGTCCCGCCGTCAACCGATACCTCCACCCCGCCGACCACACCACCACCGGCGTCGCTCGCAGTGCCGGTGACCGTCACCGCACTGAAGGGGTCCGCGGTTGAGCCGTTTGCAGGGCTAATGATCGTGGAAGTGGGGGCCGTGTGATCGGTGGACGCGGTTGCGGTCGTCAAGCCGCCCTGCAGGGTGGCCGGCTGCGCCGACATGTCCGCCAGGAGGTTCACGGTCGCCTGCTGCATCTTGGCATCGGTCGGCGGGATGAAGCCGGGATCGGCGGGATCGTCGTCATGCTCCGCGTCCAAACCCCATGCCCAGCGCACCGACGCGGCGCTGAAGACGAGCGCGCCGCTCTGGTGTCGATACAAAGTCACGTGGTGGGTGGCGGTCCCTTGTCCGTAGGTGCTGCCGTTGTCCTGCAAGTAGCTCGACACATCGGTGGTCATCTCCGACATCCGCACCAAGCCGGCTGGTTGGAAACCGTTGTCAGACACCTCGTCCCACTCGTAGCCGACCGTACCCGTACCAAAAGTGGACGACTGCCCAGGCCCGAGCGCGGCCAGGGGCGTGTTGCGCCACAGGCGCATCCGCCCCTGCGCTGCCGAAACGGTGAGCGGGTCGAACTGGCAGCAGTTCACCTTGAAGAGCGTGCCGGTAAGGGCGTTCTCGGGGCGATTGCCGTCCGCCGGCGGGCTGAAGCGCGGGTCGCGCCAGGTGCCCGTCCAGGTCGGTGGATCGAGGGGGTCGATGGCCTCGTTGGCGTGCGTCTCCTTGTAGGTCACCAGCGTGCGGTAGGGCGTCCCCGATCCGTCCACGCTCGGTTCCCATCGCGTCTTCCAGAACACCTCGTCACCGCTGAAGAACGCCAGGTTCACGCCAGCAGCGCGGGCGGCCTCGACGTTGGCGCGCTGGCCGCTCGACCAGTACTCGTCATGGCCGCTCGACATGAACACGCGGTGGTTCAGCAGCGACGAGCCGTGTCGGTCGCTGTCGACCCCCGCAGCGTAGGTGACGTCGTAGCCGTTCGCCTCGAGCCAGCGGACCATCGGGTACTCGGCGTCGAACAGCCAAGCGCGGCTGTACTGATTTCCGCGCGTGACGAACGGACGGTTGTAGCTCACCTTGTAGGCGCGACCGGCCGGGGCTCCGACATAGAGGCTGTTGCCGCCGTAGTCGTTGTACGCCTGCCACGTCGTGTCCGATGTCTGGACCAGAACGTCCGATGCGCGCGCGTCGTCGCGCACAATGAAGACGATGTGACTCGCGCCGCTGGTATCGCCGCGCGCCAACTTGGCGACATAGATGCCGGAGACCGCGTTCGCCGGGACCGCCCAGGACGCGGAGATCGCCCAGTTGCCGCAATCGATCAGGCCGGTGGTCGCATCGGTCAGGCAATCCGGTTGGCTCTGCGGCAGCGGAACCGACGGCAGCACGGTGGCCACCAGCCGCGCGCCCATGCCGCCGTAGTAACCCAGCCGATAGATTTCCAAGTGGTAGTTGTTCGAGCTGGTATCGACCTTGAAGAAGACCGTCTGGCCCTTGTTCACGCTGATGTCGGTGGCGAATCCCTGGATACCGCCGTCGCCGGCGCCGAAGATGTCCCACTGCGAAGGCGGGTTCCCCGCCAGACAGTTCTCAGCGACGATCGGATTCTCGGGTGAGGCACAGGACGCTGCAGCTGGGTCCGCTGTCCACCAGCCGATCACTGACAGGAACGCCACGCAGCAGGCAACTAGGCAGCGACTTCTACATACTGTTGTGTTCATGGTGTGCTTCACCCTATTTGATGCATATGCAACATCCGATACAGAGTCGTACCCCACAAAGCAGCTATAGTAGCTAGAGCCGCGCTCGCCATGCGATTCGCTTGCTTTGACGATGAGGCTCGCGGCGTGTCCCAGCCTGCCCAGCCGGTGTGGCTCGACCGCGGGGCGTGCCCCCCGGACGATGGTGAGACGGTGAAGGGCTGATCCCTTTCCAAGCCGTCGACCGCGCCTGATGCGCGTGCATCAATCGCGCGGATTTCGAGACAAAGTCGACCTGTAGGAACCGAGGCTCAAATCTTCACCGCAGAGGCAAAAAAGTGATAAGCAAAACCATCTACCTGGGGGAAGCATCTGAACGGGGTTCTAGTTTGGCGAGCTACGGAGAAGCGCTTGGCGGGCCCTGGGCGCCGCAAGACGAGGGCGCACTCAAATTGGGAGGCAAGGGCGTGAGGGTCGATATGAACCGGAACCTCGCTCCGTCAAGGCTAATGCATCGCTGCAAGTGGCGGTCGTCAATTTCTTCGTCGCGAGTGCGCGACGCCTAGTCGACGACGCGCCGCGGCTACCCGATTAGCGGCTGGCACTGTTTTTGGGTACAACCCCAGCCAGGGCGCCCAGTGCGGTTTGCGCGACAGTTATGCTGAAGAATCTGACCCGGCCGACTTATCGATCCGCCGCGTTTGGTGCACCTGGCGGTGCGCCGCGGTTCGCGGTTGGGCTCACTGTTGTAGTTTCGCGACTTCTTCATGAAATCGATCGCTTCCCACGTCGATAGGAGGCGCCGCAGATGAAGAGATTTCAGGATTTCTATATCCCATTGGTGGCGGCGACCTTGTTTCTCTGCACCGGTTCGGCGCTAGGACAAGCCCCACCCCCCCGACTCTTCTTCACCGACCTGACGAGCGCCCCAAACAGCGGCGGCGAGAGCGTGGGCAGCACAGCAGGTGCCTACATCACGCTCTACGGGAACTTCCTCGGGAGCTCACAAGGCAGCTCCTCGGTCGCATGGAGCGGCGCCCCGAACTGCAACACGAGCACGGCCACGGGCATCCGCGTGGTCGGTGCCACAGGTGCGTACGGCGGGTGGGGCTCGCCGCACCGTTGGTATCAGAAGATCATCATCCAGATCGGAACGGGTTGTACGGCGGGGAGCGGCAACCTCACAGTGACCGTCGGCGGTGTGCAATCCAATCCATTGCCCTTTACCGTGCGGGCGACCGGCACGGTTCGCTGTGTCCAGGCGGGCACGAGCGGCACCGATACGGGCACCTACCCGAATTGCTACAGGTCGAGCGCGGTCGTGACGTGCAAGAACGCCATGGCCGCAGGAGACATCTGCTACCTGCTCGATGGCGTGAGCCCCCCGAACGTCGAGGACAACTACAACGCGGTCGTGCTCCTCCAGGCGACGGGGAGCGCGGCCGCCCCGCGGGCGATCCTGGCCGCGCCGGGGGCGACCGCGACGATCAACGCTGGCAGCCGATTCGCGATTCGCACCACCGGCGCCTCGTACTGGATCATCGGCGGGCTGACGCTCATCTCCGACAACGAAGCGGTCGAATTGAGCCCCTCGAACAACAACATGACCTTCGTGGCCAACGACATGTCCTGCCCCGGCGGCAGCGGGCAGGCGGCGTGCTGGCACTCGGACACGACGGCCGCCACCAAATTCTATGGCAACTACGTGCATCATGTTTCGACAGCGCTCGCGTCAATCGACAAATATTACCACGCCGTTTACTTTACGACGAACTCCAACGGCGCCGACGTGGGATGGAACGAGGTCGCGCCGAACCCCAATGGCGCCGCCGGGAGTGCCTGCCGTGCGATTCAATTCTACTCGACCGGCGGCTCAGATCAGTACGATCTCCATGTCCACGACAACTTCATCCACCATACCTGCTGCGACGGGATCAACTTCGCCACGGTGAACCCTGACGCGGGCGTGGTCGAGGCATACAACAACGTCGTGTGGCACGTCGGCACGGGTCCCGACCCGTCAAATGGAAGTTCCAACTACTCATGCGTTCTCACGGGCGCCTCGGCTACGCGCACAACCCCAGTCGAATTGTACAACAACACCTTCTATGACTGCGGCAGTCGGGGCGGCAACGATTCAGGTGCGATTGCACCGTCGACATCGACTCGAATGCGCAACAATATCGTCTATCAAGTCAGTGGTGAGCACTACAAGAATCCCAACGCGGGCGGTCAACTCTCTGGATCGAATAACGCTTGGTTTGGTCTGACGGAGAGCGTCCCGGCAGGACTCACCGCCGGCCTCACTGCGAATCCGCAATTCATCAACACTTCGACGCCGGATTTTCACCTGACGAATCCGGGCAGCTCGATGATCAATGCAGGCGCGACAATCAATGGCCTGCTCACGGATGTGGACGGCGCGACACGACCGCAGGGAGCCAACTATGACGTCGGCGCCTACGAGGCCCATACTGGTTCGCCTTCGGGTCCAGCAGCCCCAACGCTCATCAGCGTTGTCCCAATTCCGTAGCGAAGGGACGCTCCATCGACGCGAAGCGTACTCTCTCTCTGAACGTCCCACTTCGACCTGCACGCAGCGACTGCTCTCAAAGAACTGCGAGCCGAGTGGCCCTATGTCGGCTCCCCAAAATCCAGCCACGTCCTCACATCGAGGACGCACATGGCGCGCGCCAGTCCGTACGCCAGATTCATCGCCGTCAACGCCAACACCTGAGGCCAGACTCGTTGAAGAGCTGCTGCCCGAAGGCTCAGTGCGAATGGCACAGTGAGTATTGCAAGGACGGACGCATACAACAGGCTCGCGTCTCGCGATGCCACGAGAACGATCAAGCCGCCGCTGATGCCGAAGAGACAGACGACATTGTACAAGGCGAACAGAACTGCCCTCGCGTTGTGCAGCTTGCGTGGGTCCCGGAGAAAGACCTTGAAGGCGTGTTTCCCATGCCAGCGCTGCTTGTGAAAAAACCCGCCCAGCGTCTGCGGCGTACCGAGATGTACAACGGCGATCTCGAGCACGCCGACGACCGGTACTCCGGCTGCCCGGGCCCGGTAGCAGAACTCGCAATCTTCATTGGTTTCTAGGCGCTCGTCGAAGCCACCGATACGGAGAAAGTCAGACCGACTGACGACAAGGTCTCCCGAAGGTACGTACTCCACGCTCCCTGCGTGGTACCGCTTCCGGTCTCCGTACCAGGTTTGCGCAACCCACGACGAGCCGTCGGGAACGCGGTAGGGCGCGCCGATGACGCATCCCGGATCTCTCTCAAGGAACGCGCCGGCCTGCCGCAGCCAATCCGGCGGGGCGAGGCAATCCGCATCGAGAAACGCCAGGATTTGGCCACGCGACCGCTCGGCCCCGAGATTCCGCAGGGCGGAAATATGCGCGTTCGGTCTCTGAAGGACGGTCAGATGCAGTTTTGTGTCGAACGAGCTCACGATCTGCAACGTACCGTCGGTCGATCCGTTGTCGATGACCAACACCTCGAAGGCCTCATGCGGAACATCCTGCTTCACAAGGGAGTCCAGGCAACCCGCGATGACCGCCTCTTCGTTGAGGCACGGAACGATCACGGAGAACGTAATCTTCGCCGCGATCTTCTCAGGTCGCTCGGACTCGTGTCCCCCGAGACAAAGCTCGCTCACTGGCGGTGTCACAGGCTCATCTCCGCTCTCCCCGCTGTCCACCCAATCGCGAGCCAGCCCTTCAGTTTCTGCACGAGGGCGCGGGACGGCCCAGCTACGCCGCTTGATGTTGCCCGACAATCGCCTCATAGGAGACTCGGTACTTCGACGCCATCGCATCCGAGGAGAAGTGCGCTTGGATGCGCGCCTCCCCGTTTCTCCCGAGCTGGACACAGAAGGCCGGGTCGCCGAGGAGCCGAAGTATCGCGTCACGTAGCTCCGCGGTCTCTCTCGGCTGCACAAGGAGCCCGTTTTCATTGTGATGAATCACGTCTGGAGTCCCACCGACAGCGGTCGCGATGACGGCTTTGCTCGCTGCCTGCGCTTCCAACACGCACATCGGAAGCCCTTCATCGAACGAAGGAAGGACGACGATGTCCATCGCCGCGTAAATTGCAGGCATGTTGTGTTGTTGTCCGAGGAAGCGCACGTTCGCCGACACTCCCAACTGCGCGGCTAATTCCTCCAGTTCGGCGCGCTGCGGCCCACTGCCTACTACGAGAAAGAGGGTATCAGGGTACTGTCTCACGACCTCGCTGGCGGCGCGCAGCAGAACCTGGATACCCTTCTCCGGGACCAGCCGGGCAACCACTCCGACCACCTTCCCGCGGACGCTCCCGAGCGCCCCTGCTCGAGCAGGCACTGCGTTCCCGAAGGCCGACCCGTCAATTCCGTTCCAGATCATCGATATCCTGCTGCTGGGAACCCCAAACTCCTGCAACGCTCGGCGCCTTTCCGATGAAATGGCGACAACCGTGTCGAACCGCTTGAGAAACACGCGATCCAGGGTGCCATAGAGACGAAGACGGGTCGTCCGGTCAGGCGAGCTGTGGTAGGTGGCCAGGATCGGCTTCCGCAGCAGACGGGCCGAGATATATCCGTAAATGTCGGCCTTGTACCCGTGCGTATGGATGAGGTCGGCTTCATGTTCTTCGATGCAATTCCTGATCGCCCGCACCGCGCTCCAATCCAGTTGACGTCTGCAGGGGATAGTCTCTACCGAAATCCCCTGACGCCGAGCGATGTCCCCGAGATCGGTATTCGGCCGCGGGAGATTGTGAAAAAGGCCCACAACGCAATGGCACCCTTGGCTCCCGAGTGCGCCAATCAGATTCATCAGCATGTGTTCAATTCCGTAAGACCCACCACTGCTGATCAATTGGAGGATTCTCATTCTACTAACCAAGCCGCTCTGCATCATCCGACGCTGCCCACAGGGACCATAGCCGATGGTAGGTGGATCCTCCGACAACGTATTTCAGGATCTCTTTCGTGCGGTACTGCGACTGAAGCAGGAGGACCAATCTACGGTCCCCTGTCAGCAAACGCCTGAGATGCGTGTCATCCATTGACCGCCGCACCATGTAGCGGCCGACAATCGCGATGCCTTCTCGCTGCCGTGACTGGGTCCAGGGATTGGAAATGTAGACGCGCCGGTAGCCGGCGGACGCACAGGCTCTGAGCACGCGATCATCCCACCTGCCGTGCGGCATCGACAAGGCGTCCACCGCCACGCCTAGTTGGTCTTCGATCGTGCACTTGGCGCGGCCCAGTTCCTCATCCAGTTCGGCGGCTGAGCATTCGGGAAGAACGCGGTGCGACCAACCGTGTGCCTGTACGTGGTGTCCAACCCGCACGAGATCCGCGAGGTCGCGCCAAGACATGAATCCGTCGCGACGAGCCATCCAACCAGCGGTGACAAAAAACGTAGCCCGGATGGAATGTCTCTCCAGCAGATCAACGCCGAGGAGGTAGTTCGATCTGTGACCGTCGTCGAACGTCACCTGGCACGACGAACCGGACCCTCCATCGTGCTGCAGCTCGGCTACTACTGCGAGATGAGCGTCGAGTTGCGTCCGACTTACGCTGTAAAGATACCGCGAGGGCTCCGACGTGATCTCGTGGTAGGTCAGAATCATAGGGCGCCGCTCACCGATCCTTGCTTGGACAACCTGTCGCCGGATCCCCGCCGGCGCTCCGGACACGTCCCTCTCGCCTTCAAGGCACCCTCGCGACGCATCGGTCGCAACCAAGGCCTCGGGTCATCGGCGCCCCTCTCCAGGGCCACTCGCTGCTTCTCTGCGCGATAGACCTTCCAAAATGTCGCGTATTCGAAGGCAATCGGGGAAAAGGATCCGAGCGGCCCGACGATCTTCCCTTCCCAGATATTGACTCTCGGTATTGACAAGCGGTCGCACTCCCTTGTCCACGCGCCGGGCCTGTTCGTGAACGCCAGCGTGTAACCGGCTCGTGCGACAAGATTTCGTATCTCCGGCGACCAGTCCCCATTGGGATAGGAGAAGAATGCACATGCGCCCCGCAGTTTCTTCTCTATTTCCTCCTTCGCCTCCGTTATCTCACGCCATGCCTCTTCAAGAGGCACTGCCGTCAGGATCTGATGCGATTGAGTATGAGAGCCGAATACGACACCCGCATCCCGCAGTGCCCGCATCTCGTCCCAGGTCATCGCCGAGTCGTCCGTTTCAATGTCTGTCGGCGCACCCTTCACATCAGCGCTCCCAAAGAGCGCAGAGATGATTTCATCGCGCTCGCCGCTCCGACGCACTTTTAGCTGCTCAACCAGCCATTCAACTGTCGCAGCGCTGCGCAGATCCGGAATGGCCGTCTCGTCAATTTCCATCCAACTCGCCACCACTCCCCGCGCTCTCCGCCTGCTCTCTGCACTGACCCGCAGTATTTTGGTGAGGGCCGCGACCCGCTCGGGCCAAAAGGGTAGTCGCTCGCCCGCCTTCGACGGGCACACGAAGATGGAGAGCGGACTCCCATACCTCCGCGCGATGGGAGCTGCGAACCGGGCGTTGTCGACCCAGCCATCGTCAAACGTGAATACGAAGCACGCTCTCTGGTGTCGTCCTTCCAGAGCTCGGGCACATTGATCGAGTGAGAGAACTGAGTAATACCTTCGAACGTATCGATTGAGGGCCTCGAAAGTTCCCGCGCGAGTACGCATTCCTTCCAAAGAGCATGTTGTCGCCTCCTGGGATTTCGGCAAGACCCTGTGAAATGTCAGAACGACGAGTCCTCCCCGATCGGCTACGTATCTTCTTGCCCGCCTCATCGCACCGGTGACGAAGAGCAAATATATCCATGCCCACTTGAGCGCCCGGCGAGAGAACCTCATGCTTGCTTCCAGATTAGTCGTCATTGTTCTACTGGCCGGCCGAGAGCCACGCACCGGATCTGTTGACACGGGAGTGGGTGGATGACCAATCGCTCTGGGGTAGAGACCAACCTCCGTCGCCAGTGCCCGAATGCTTCAGGGCACGTGGCTAGATCGCGCGCAGGCCACGACGTCGAAACTCGCGCATCTCGTCGATGGTGGGAAAGGTGAAGTAGCTCGCCCGGCTGGCATCGAGCGTGATCGTCGTCTGCGTCTGGCTGGCGATCTGCGACAACACGCGCGCCATGCAGTGCGCGCCATGGCGCTTCGAGCGCTGGATGAGATGGTCCAGAGATTCTCCGTGTTCTATCTGGAGCTCGCCCTGGAAGAGTGCGGCGCCCTCGTCCACCTTGGCATTCATGTAGTGAATCGTGACCCCCACCGTCTTTTCACCCTGATACATCTGCCAGAACGTCGGCATCATCCCCTTGTATCTGGGGAGCGGGGCGTGGTGCATGTTGATGCAGCCCAGCGGCGGTGTGGCGAGCAGGGGCTTCTTGAGAATGTACGGACAGGCGATCGAGACGAGGAGATCCGGTCGGCGCGCTCTGATGGCCGACACGAAATCCGCCTCGTTCGGGTTGGCGATGCGCGCGAACGGGATGGCGTACGCCCGACACAGTTGCTTGAGGGTGTGAAACCCGGAGGCGCCGCAGCGCCGCGGGAGCAGGCCGAGCCCTCGTGCCGTGACCCAACGCGCCGTCATCCGCACACTTCCCTGCGGGCCATAGAGATAGGCCAACTGCTTCAGCAAACTGGTGCGCGATCGCGTGCCCATCGGCCGGCAAGAGGAAATGCGCGCGACGTCAAACTTGGTCGCGTAGTGTCGCAGGAACTCTTCGAAGAACGGAAGGACGTAAATCGGATTGTCGTCGGTGAGGAACTCTATGCGCATCGCATTCTCACCTTCGGACCGTTTCCCAGACGACGTACCGTCGTCCCCGCAGCACCCCGATGACACTCATCAGTGCCGCGGCATTCAGCGTGCAGAAGTACAGCGGGACGGTCAGCGGTCTCCACCAGCGGCCCATCGGCAGTCCGACTGCCAGAAGTGCCGACAGATAAAACAACGCCTGGAGATCGAAGAGGAGGCGGAAGGCGCCGGGCTCGGCCGCGAGCACTGCGTTGCTGGCAAACAGCACCAGCAAGAAGACGGGAACCAGCCAGCGCAGGACTTTGTGGGAGAGAAGCTGAAATGCGACCCAGCTGTGCTTGAGGGGATTCAGCAGCTCTGCCACGCTCAGGAGGCCGAGGATCGCGCGACTCACGACGCGTACGCGCATCGAAAACTCTTCGGCAGTCGACTGCGTGGTTTCCTCGTTCGCCAGCGCCCGGTCCTCGAAGACCACCCGGTAGCCCTTCTTGATCGCCCACAGGGGCTGCACCAGGTCGCTGATGATGTTGTCCGGCAGGTCGGTGTAGACGTCGCGGCGAACGGAGTAGATGCACCCGCAGCAGCCGGTGATGGTCTTGATCCGAGACTGGAAGGTCTTGATGAGGTTTTCGTAGTTCCAGAACGCGATCGTACCCGACCCGGTCGGCGACCTCCCATCTGGGTCGAAGTACTGGTAGCGTCCGCTCACGGCGCCGACGGCGGGCTCCTGATAGTTGCTGGCCAGGTACCGCAGGGCGAGTGGGTGATAGATCGTCGTCGCATCGGAAAATGCGACGACTGCGCCTCGGCACGCCCTCACGCCCTCGTTCTGAGCGTGGGTCTTCCCCCTGCGTTCCTTCATTCTCAGCAGCCGCACCCGCGGGTCCGTGAAGCTGCGTACGATCGAATCGGTTCGGTCGGTCGAGGCGTCCGACAGAATCAGGACTTCCATTCTGTCCGGCGGGTAGTCCAGGGCGAGTGTCTCCTGGATCTTCTTGCCGATGTTCCCCTCTTCGTTGTACGCGGCAATTAGGATCGAGAGAGGAGGCAGTCGGTCATCTGCGAGCAAGCGCGCGCGACGGTGTGGCACAAACGCTGCGAGCACGAGTAACAGGAGGGGATAGCCGACGTACACGTAGAACAAGACGGCGGCAGAGGCCCAGAAGAAGCCTTCGGCAACACCGGCCACGCTGACGCCCTGAGACAGCCACTGGACCATCATGTGCCCCCGCTGGATGGGTTCATCAGCACTCGGAGGAGAATTCGCCACGAAGGGCGTAGAGCGAGGCCGAGGCGCTCCCAGCTGCGCTTTTCAGGAAGGACGCCCGCCAGAACGAAAGGCGTAGGGGGAGACCGAGGCGCTCCCAGCTGCGATCTTCAGGAGGGAGGCCCGCCAGCTCCGCTCAGCAGTTGCTCGTATATTGCGGTGATGTTGGACATCATCGCCTGAGCGGTGAACTTCTCTTCGACTCTTTTCTGCGCCGCCCGCCCCATGCGTCGCGCTTCTTCGCGTTGTCGCAGAAGGCGCAGGATGCGATCGGCCGCCAGCTCGGGCGCCTCTGGGGGGACCAGGAAGCCGCTCACGCCGTCCTCGATCGCCTCGGCGTTCCCGCCCACCCGGGTCGCGACACACGGAAGCCCGCACGCCATGGCCTCCACCAGGGCGTTGGAGAAGCCCTCGCTGCGCGACGGTAGAAAGAAGACGTCGCTCTTCTGCAGTACCGAGACGACGTTCTCCGTACCGCCCAGAAACCGCACGCAGTCCGTCAGGCCGAGTGAGCGCGCGAGCTCGTGCAGCTCCAGCGCGTACTCTGGCTCGTGCGCGTCACCCACGATCAAGAACTCCGCATTGGGAACGTCGCGACGCACTAGCGCCGCTGCCCGTATGAAGACGTCGAAGCCCTTTATTCTCCGAATGTGCCCGACAGCCGTAATGACAGGGGCATCCCGAGCCGTTCCCGACTCGCGCTCGAGAGACGTGCTGCTCTTGCGCGCGCGGAATTTCTCGACATCGATACCGCTGTATACCGTGATGACCTTGGTGGGATCGAGTTGGTCCTCGCTCACACAGAATCTGCTGACCTCCTCGGACACCGTCAGTACTCTGTCGAACAGAGGGCCAATCAATCGGTAAAACAAGCGATGCTTTGCCGAACGGAGAATCCCCATGTCGCGCCGGCTCGATATGACGACTGGGCACCCGCTCAACTTGGCAACCAGGCCTCCCCAAATATCCGAGGTCTCGAAGAACGTATGAACGATCTCCACCCGTTGTGACCGAATGAGTGCGCGCAGCGCATATGCAGCCCGCAAACCGCTCCACCCGTAGGTTCTGCGAAGACGGACAACGTGGACTGGACAAGGAATCTCACGAAAGAGATCAACGCGCGAGTCGAGCCTGAATGTCGCGAGCGAACACCGGAACCTGTCGCCCGGTAGTAGGCGTACCATGTTGAGGAGCACCCGCTCCGCCCCACCTGGCTCACACAGCTGGTCGATTAGAAACAGAATGTGCCGCTGTCGCCCGGAACAACCTCGACCCTCCTTTGTCACCGTAGAGCGCGATGCAACGTCCCCCGCTCCTGAGGAGTGCCCCCCCTCATCGATCCATCGCGCATCGGTTCCTACGTCTTCGCAGTCCACCCCGACACTCTTCCGTGGTTCCGCGCAGTCAGAAATGGAAGCCATAATTCATCCGCTGCCAAAGACTCTCTATGCCGCCACCGGCCCCGCCACGGCCAAACTACTCGCCCGGGACTCCCCAGCCACGGACACCTCGCGCCCCTCGAGGATCAGTCCCCGTACAACACACCCGAGCAGTACCCACAGGAATCCATCCACCTGCTGGTACGTCCAGCGGTCTCCGAAGAAATTGCACACCATCGCGCTCGTCATCAGGCCCGTGAAGCCCAGCCCGACGGCTCTCCAGAACACGTCCACGGATGTACGATACAAAACGAAACCGACGCGCCACATCCGCAGAAGCAGCCACAGAAACACACAGAGACCTACTACTCCTGTTTCCACCAGTACCTTGATGTAGTAGTTGTGCGTATCCGAATAGGGGCCTACCCGCTTCAGAGCTTGGTATGTGCCAAAGCCGATGCCGATCACCGGGTTCTGCCCGAGTAGTTCAAACGCATCCTGCCACAATTCCACCCGCTCCTGAGCCGAGGACTCCAATTCGCCTGGAGCCGCGGCTTCCGTTGTCATCGTGATTCTTTCCTGGACTGCATCCGGAAGAACTGTCTGCCAAGCGATCAGGAGCCCTCCAACCAAGAGAAGCAGCTTGCGGTCCCTCAGAATTCCCAACACGACCAACGCAGCGAGAAGGCCCAAATAGCCGCCTCGGGAGAATGAGAAGAGTAGGCAATAAATTCCCGTGCCAATTAAGCCCAACAGACCGAGCTTCACAGCCACGTGCCGTGCGAATGCATAGAGGCCGAGCAGGAAGGCGGTGAACATCGCTTCGAACGCCGCAAGGCCGTTTTCACCCGCGTATCCGAGCGGACCTGTATCGCGTGAATCATAAGAGAAATGTGAAAGATCGCGATCGCTCATGGTCGTGTAGAAACTGCGATTCACCAGTAAGAACGATACACACATGACTATCAACAGAATTCTTACCTGATTTGTCTCCTTCATTACACTGACAACGAGCACGGAAACGAAGAACATTTCGACGTAGTTCTTCCAATCGGAGAAGCGGGCGTCATCCAGGGAAAATGGCAGAGATGCGTCAAGGTACAGGGATCCCAAACAGAGCGACAAATAGCAAAACACCGCGAAGAAAAGGAGCGATGGGCCCAATGGTTGTAGCTCGAAACGTTCCCGTCGCAGCAACATCCCAAGTACGATACCTAACAGTAGAATGTCGATGAACTGAGTTCCCAACGGATATTCGTGCAGCCGATAGCGCCAGGTTTGCAGTGGCAGCAGCAGGACCAGGAAATACATTCCAATCGATGGGCGCCACACGATAGAGAGTAGGAAAGCCGCGACGGCGGCGATGTAAATCGTCGAGGCGCCATAACCTTCTAGGCCGAAATGGATCACCTCAGCCCCCTCCGTTCAGGTCGACGTCCAGATGTCACTGTGGATTCGTGAGTCACGTAGAGCACGGGCGTGCGGAGCGAGGGACGATGGAAGTGTGATGGGTTGGGGCGCGATGGTGTAGTGCGGGCCAGAGTCGCCGCCGTCAGTGTATGCGGCACGCGGAGTGTCTGCTCGGTTGCGCTTCGGAGAGGCTCAGAGGTCGCGCGCGATTGCTGCGGATTCACCGGCACTTCATGACGCTACCGGATGCGGACAGGCTACACGCGGGAGGCGGGCCTCCCGTGGCGTTGAACGCTGCGGTCGCGCACTTGCCAGCTGCCGCGTCCGCCGCTCCTCCAAGCACGACCACGACGTCGACGGGCAGCTGACTCGCTGCCACCTGGAACTGGCTGCTCTTGCCTCGTATTTTGAAGCGGACTTGTCCGGGGACGTTTGCAGGTGGCTGGGAGATACTCACCCTGTTTATCCCGCCTGCGACGTTGCCAGTCCGGTCCAGGAACCTCCATCGCTTTCCGCCTCCGCTCGCCCGCCATCCCGGGGCGCCTTGGCCCGACGTCAGGCCTGGCGGGACACGGCGAGTGAAGATCATCGCTCCGTTCTGATCCAGGACTTGAAAGCTGAAGCCGGTTGCACCTAGATCGCTCGCCGGCCCTGAGGTTGGCACCTGCCAGCCCCCGCGCAAGGCGAGCCCCTCGTCGCCGGGCGGATTTCCGTCGTTGGAGATCAGCAGCCTGGCACTCGCCACATGAGAGGCGCTGTTGCAGGTCAAGGGCGTCGGGAGCGGCGTCGGGGACGGCGTCGAGGTCGGTGACGCGTCCAGGAAGTCGTCGTAAAAGATCACCGTATTGTTCAAGTCGGTGACTCTGACGTAATCGATGGTCGTGACCTGCGGAAAGCTCGGCGGAACGCTGCTGTTGGTATTGCTCAGGGTGTGGTTGATGATGATGAACATAGGGTGAGAGGGTACGGCCGCCCCCGTGTGAGAACAGTTCGCGGGTACGCCGTCGACGGCGAACGTCACGGAGCTCGGCTTCCACGTCATCGAGTATACATGGAAGTCCGAAATGGCATTCCCGGAGGGCATATTCTGACCGCACGAATAGCCGCCACTGTTGAA
>Ga0066388_100000538_pt1 | contig 18250 bp, 17 predicted proteins | sample PanSoiMetaGPlot6_FD_64539 | JGI IMG/M metagenome (GOLD analysis project Ga0066388, IMG submission 64539) | Tropical forest soil microbial communities from Panama analyzed to predict greenhouse gas emissions - Panama Soil - Plot 6 (Hybrid Assembly) | ecosystem: Environmental > Terrestrial >... | reverse complement strand
TTCCGGCACAACACCGAGTACATCACGGCCACGCTGCAGCGGCCCGGCGCGCGCGCGTTCAAGACCCCCGATGAGGCGGTGGACCGCACGGCCTCGGCGCCTGGCTCCGTCGCCACCATCGGCACCCCGGATGACCTGGTGGCACGCATCAAGTCGGTGCTGGAGATCTCGGGTGGCTTCGGGACCGTGGTGGGCTTCGTGCACGACTGGGCCAACCCGGAGCACACGCGGCGCAGCTGGGACATGGTCGCCCGCTACGTGGTGCCGGAGATCAACGGCTACCTCGACAAGCTCCGCCTTTCGCGCGAGTTCGTGGCCACCAACCGCGAGTACTTCAACCGCGCGCGCGAGGCCGTGATGGCGAAGATCACCGGGAACCCCGAGGCCGCCGCCGCGCTCAAAGTCACGAAATCACCGCTGCTGGCCGCCTCCGCGAGCAACCTGCCCGAGCTGCCACAGGATGGGACGCACCTCGACCGACGCTGATGGCCTGGCGGAGGATTTCGAGATGCGCAGCTACTTCGGCAGGTCGTCAGTGTCCAGCAAGCGCCGCACGTGCGTCTCGAGATCTTCCGGCAGGCAGGGCTTGGTGAGGAAGACCGCGGCACCGGCTTCCACCGCGCCACCGCGAATCGCGCGCTCGGGGTAGCCGGTGAGCAGGATGACCGGGATGTCACGGCTGCGCTTGTCCGCCTTCAGCCGACGGATCGCGCTGATCCCGTCCAGCCGCGGCATCGCGAGATCCATCACGATCACGTCGGGGCGCTGCGTCGCCGCCGTCGCGATGCCGGCCTCGCCGTCGTCCGCGGTGAGCACCGTGAACCCGAGCGAGCGGAAGTACAGCGCGTAGAGCTCGCGCGTGTCCATTGTGTCGTCGACGAGCAGCACGACACCCAGACGGCGGGCGCGCGTGGCGAGGCGCGGCTGAGCGGTCGCGCGCGACGGTTCCGCCGATCGTCGCGAGCGCTCCGGGCGCTGGCGATCGTCGGAATCTTCGAGTCGCGCCTGCACCGTCGTCATCGGGACAACGGGCTCGTCATGAATGTACTCATTCCGGACCAAGCGACCTCTGTAGGTATACCACCGGCCGATGCGGAATCGACTATCAAAAGGCGCTAGACAGGGAAAAAGTTTCCCCACCAGCCCGCATGACCATTGCGGCGTTCCGGAAAGGAGAGTGCCTCCATCCTCCTTGTCATCGTGACGCGGCACGACCCGGCGCTCTACGAGTTTCTCCAGCGCCGGCTGACCGACATCGAGGGCGTCCAGATCATCGTCGAGCGCCGACAGGGTGAACGACGTCGGCTGCGGCAGCCGCCGGAGCGCGAACGCCGGCGTCAAGGCGATCGGCGACAGCCTCGCCGCGAGCGTCGTTACGTCGGCTACACTTTCGTCTGGCTGGATGTCCCCGCCGCCTGAATCAGTTTCCGCCGATCCCGAGGCGCGAGACCTCGGCAGGGCCGGCGGGCTGTAATTCGTTCAGAGGATTCTTCAAACAGCGCGGCTCGCCGGCATCGTCCGCACGCGGAACGCGGTCTGGCTGCTGTTCACGGAGGGGATCGCTGGCAGGCATTAAGCACCTTGCGGCATTGAGCACTCCACGGTGGTATTCGGATGGCGCACGCCAGGAGGTGCCCGCCGGAAGGAGACGTCGTTGGCAGTCGTAGAGCCCACCTATGGTGACGTCAATCGCGACGTGCTGCGCACGCTCGACACCCCCGGTCCGCTGTACTTCGCGTGGATCACCCTGGCCGCCCTGCTGTTGCTGTGCTTCGTGGTCGGCCTCACGTGGCAGGTGTTCATGGGCCTCGGCGTGACGGGGCTCCGCACACCGCAGTTCTGGGCGCTGTACATCACCAACTTCGTGTTCTGGATCGGCATCGGCCACGCGGGGACCTTGATCTCGGCGATCCTCTACCTCTTCCGCGCGCGGTGGCGGACGTCGATCTTCCGCGCCGCCGAGGCGATGACGATCTTCGCCGTGATGACCGCCGGGCTCTTCCCGCTGATCCACGTCGGCCGCTTGTGGTTCGCGTACTTCCTCTTCCCGTACCCGAACCAGCGGACGCTATGGCCGAACTTCAAGTCCCCACTGTTGTGGGACGTCTTCGCGGTGTCCACCTATCTGTCGATCAGCACCGTCTTCTTCATCGTGGGCCTCCTCCCCGACGTGGCGGCGCTGCGCGACGGCACCACCGGCTGGCGGCGCCGCATCTACGGCATGCTGTCGCTGGGCTGGAACGGCTCGGACCGGCAGTGGCGGCACTTCCGCCGCGCGTACGGGCTGCTCGCCGCGCTGGCCACCCCGCTGGTTCTCTCGGTTCACAGTGTGGTGTCGTGGGACTTCGCCATGGCGCTCGTTCCCGGCTGGCACTCCACGCTCTTCGCGCCATTCTTCGTCGACGGCGCGATCCTCTCGGGCTTCGCGATGGTGCTGGTGCTGGTGCTGCCGATGCGGCACTTCTTCCGGCTCCATCCCTACGTCACCGACCGGCATCTCGACGCGCTCGCGAAGCTGCTGCTCGTCACGAGCCTCGTGCTCACGTACTTCTACGCCTGCGACGCGTTCACCGCCTGGTACAGCGGCGACGTCTTCGAGCGCGCCTCCTCGTTCTGGCGTCACACGGGGACCTATGCACCGCTGGTGGTCACGCAGTATGTCTGCAACTCTCTCATCCCGCTGGCCCTGTTCTGGGGCACGGTGCGCCGTCGTCCTCTCGCGCTGTTCCCGATCTCCACGGCGGTGCTGGTCGGGATGTGGCTGGAGCGCTTCCACATCATCGTGCCCTCGCTCGGACACGACTTCTCTCCGTACACGTGGGGAATCTTCATGCCCGCCATCATCGACAGCACACTCACCATCGGAAGCTTTGGCTTCTTCTTCGTCCTGTTCCTGGGGTTCATCCGGCTCATGCCGTCGGTATCGATCACCGAGGTCAAGGAGACGTTGCCGCCTCCGATCTCGACGTCGACGAGGAGGGCGGCGTGATGTTTGCCCGCCATTCTTTTTCGCCGACGCTCACGAGCTTCGTCGACTGCCTGGCGGTGACGCCCTACGACTGGCACGTGCGACCCGACGGAAAGCTTCGCGCCGGCGAGCAGGGGGCGCCGATGTGCGCGTTGACGGCGGTCGCGCGGTACCGGACCGGGCGAGCCTACAGCGTGGGCGACTGGATCCACGCCGCCGAGAGCATCGGGCTGTCAGCCGCTGAAGCCGCGCTGGTCGTGGAGGCCTCCGACTGCTCCCACGCCAGCACACGAATCGAGCGTCTGCGCCGTCGACTGCTGAACGCCGCGTTAGCCAAGCGGCCGGCGCCCGGCGTCGACGCCGGCGAGGAAGCCGCACACCAAGCTGACCCGCGCGAGCTCGTCTCCACCGCAGCCTGAGGGCGCGGCGGGGTCGGGGGCTCCTTCAGGAAGCGCTTTGGTGCGCTGACCGGTCCAGCAGTGTCCGGACGTACTGCGTCAGCGTGTCCGGGCTGAACGGCTTTTGCAGGAAGGCGGCGTCGCCGTCGAGTACACCGTGATGCACCACGGCGTTGTCCGTGTAACCCGACATGTAGAGGATCGCGATGTCGGGCCGCTCCCCCACGATACCCTCGGCGAGCTGACGGCCGCTCAGGCCCGGCATGACGACGTCGGTGAGGAGCAGATGAATCCGGCCTGGGTGCCGCCGACTGATCTCGAGCGCCTGCCGTGCATCGGCCGCCGCGAGCACCTCGTAGCCCTCGGCGCGCAGGATCTCGGTGGCGAGCTCCCGGACGGCGACCTCGTCTTCCACGACGAGGACGGTCTCGTGGCCTCTCGTGAGATGGCGGGACGCCGACACGACGCCGGCGGCATCGGCCGGGTCGGCCACCCGTGGCAGATAGATCTTGAACGCGGTGCCCCGCTCGGGCTCGCTGTAGACCCAGATGTGTCCGCCGCTCTGCTTCACGATGCCGTAGACCGTCGCGAGCCCCAGGCCCGTGCCGCGCCCTGGCCCCTTCGTGGTGAAGAATGGCTCGAAGATGCGGGCGCGCGTGGCAGCATCCATGCCGGTGCCGGTATCGCTCACCGCCAGCATGACGTACGAGCCGGGGCGAACCTCCAGGTGCGCGCGCGCGTAGGCGGCGTCCAGCTCGACGTTGGCGGTTTCCAGCGTGAGGCGACCGCCGCTTGGCATCGCGTCACGCGCATTCACCGTCAGGTTGAGGATGATCTGCTCGATCTGCGTTCGGTCGGCGCGCACGTGGCCCAGCTCGGGCGCCATGGCCGTGTGGAAGGCGATGTCCTCGCCGATCACGCGGCGCAGCATCTCGCCCATGTCGGACACGATGGTGTTGAGGTCGATCACGACGGGTCGAAGCATCTGCTTGCGGCTGAAGGCCAGAAGCTGTCGAGTCAGGTCCGCCGCCCGTACGGCGGTGTTCTCGATCAGCTCGATGCCAGCCCGCGAGGGATCATCGGCTTCCAGCTGCCGCAGCAAGAGCTGGCTGCGCCCGATCATGACCAGCAGCAGGTTGTTGAAGTCATGCGCGACGCCGCCAGCCAGGCGACCGATGGCCTCCATCTTTCTCGCCTGGGTCAGCTGCTCCTGGGTGCTGGAGAGCTCCTCGTAAGCCTGCCGCGTCTCGTGATACAGGCGACCGTTCTGCAGCGCGACGGCGGCCTGGGCGGCGAACGCCTCGGCGGTCAGCAGGTCCTGCTCGCTGAAGCCGGCGTCCCGCGCGGTACGAATCCCCAGGACGCCGATGACCCGATCGCCCGCTTTCAGCGGCACGCCCATCCAGGCACGATACCCGAGCTCACGCATGCTCGCCTGGTACACCGGCGGCAGTCGCGGATCGTCGGCGGGATCGTTGACGACGAGCACCTCCCCGGTCTCGGCGACGATCCCCATCAGGCTCTGACCGATCCTCAGGGGCTGGCGGGCGATGACCGCGGCGCTGTCGCCCCATTCGGCTCCCACCACGAGCTGGTCGCCTTCGATGACACGGAATCCGACGGAATTTGCGTCGAGCACCAGGCCGCATGCCTCGGCGATGCGCTCGAGCAGGCTGTCCATCGGCTGGATCCGCGCGACTTGCCGGCTGACCTCCACCAGGGCCTCGAGCTGGTCCCGGCGCTTCTGAAGATCGCCGACGAGACTCGCGTTGTGCACGCTGATGGCCGCCTGGTCCGCGAGCAGCCCCATCAGCTCCCGCTCTTCCGCCGACGCTTCACGCGCGTCCCGGAAGAACAGGGCGAGCACGCCGACGACCCGATCACCCACGATCAACGGCAGGCCGGCAAAACCGCACAGATCGGCCTCGGCGATGAGTCGGTGGTTGACGAGCCGTTCGTCGCCACGGACGTTCTTGATGTATTCCGGCCGCCGGGAGACCACGATGTGGCCCACCAGCCCCTCGCCATAGCGCAGCACCGGTGATCCGGAGACGACCTCGGCGAGCCGGGCGTCGATGGCCACGCTTCCCCGATCCCGCAGCACCTGGCTCACGGGGTCGGCGACCCAGACGCGGGCCAGCGCAGCACCGAGGAGCGTCGTGGCCGCCTGCGCGATCGCCTCGAATACGTCGCGCCGGTTGGTTTCCGCCTGGGTGATCAGCCGCGTGAGCGTGCTCAGGGTACGGAGCTTCGCCGCACGGTGGGCGGCGTCCTCGTAGACACGCACATTCTCCAGCGCGACGGCGGCCTGCGCCGCGAACGCCATGGCGATCGGCAGATCGCGTTTGGAAAAGCCTCGCGTGCGGCGCGTTCGAATACTGAGAACGCCGATCACCGCGTCACCATCTCTCAGCGGCACGCCCAGGAATCCCTTGTAGCGACCGCGCCGGTAGGCTTCGCGGTGCGCCGGACTCATCCGCGGATCGTTGGCGGCATCGGCGACGATCAGCGGCTTCCCCGTCAGCGCGACGATACCGGACAGGCTCTCACCGATCTTCAGCCGTTCTGTCGGCATTGCCTCGTGCGCATCGCCGTAGATGGCCGAAAGGATCAGCTCCTCTCCCCGCCTCACCCGGATGCCGACGGAGTCCGAATCCAGCAGCCGGCCGCACGCCTCGGCAAGCTTCCCCAGCAAGGACTCGATCGGCTGGATCCGAATCAGCTCGCGACCGAGATTCACCCGCCGTCGGCTCTTGGAGACCGTCCCTCGCTTGGGCCCGCGCGACACCCGTGCTGACGAGGTTCGGGGAGCTGGCATGCTGTGACTTCGGGTGCATAGGCCATTCCACAGCTGGTGCGTCGGAAATCGTCGCGAGCGCGAGGACTTATCGTGAGGCGATGCGCCGACCGGAGGCCGATTTCGGTCGAAAAATCACGAGGCCTGGTCAGAGACTAACCAAGCGGCCGACGCTGACGTTATGATGGCCGCCATGGTCAGCGGCTTCCTGCTCCGGTTCGCCCTCGCGCTGCTGGTGGCGGGGACCACGTACAATCCGACGCGCTACTCGTACTACGCGTGGCTGAAGAGCACGGGGTACGCGTGGCGTCCGACGGTCGTGTTCGTCGGCGTACTGCTGCTGATCGGCTGGATCGTCTGCCTGCGCCTCACCCTGCGCTCGATCGGTGGGCTGAACCTGCTGCTGGCCAACGCGTTTCTCGCCGCATTCTTCTGGCTCGTGGCGAGCTGGGGCTGGCTGCCGATCGAGAATGTCGCGGCCATCTCGTGGCTCGGTCTCGTGATGGTGGCCGTCATCCTCGCCGTCGGCATGTCGTGGTCGCGCTGGCGCCGCGCGCCGACGGCCGCGTCCCGCTGACGATTCGATCACCCCTCGACGCGCACGGGACCACGCGCAAGGCGTGCCGGGCGAGCGGCGTTTCCGCGCCCGCCCGGCACGCCTCCGCGTGAAGGGTCAGCTCTGCGGGGCCAGCACGCGGATCTCGACGCGCCGGCTCTTGGCCAGGGTGTCGCGCGATGCCTTCTCGCCCGGCGCCGGCATGAGCTTGCCCATACCGACGGCATAGATCCGGCGGAGATCGATGCCCTGGCGCTGCACCAGGAAACGCGTCACCGCGTCGACGCGCTCACGGGTGAGCTGATAGTTGTAGCGATCGCTTCCGCGCGGGTCGGCGAAACCCTGCAACTCCAGCACCGCATTGGGATCCGCCTTCAGCGCGCGCGCCACCTCGACGAGCTCGTTGATGCCCTCGTCCTTGAGGTCTGCCTTGCCGAAGTCGAAGTAGATCGTCTTCACCTCCAGCTGCGCGAAGCGGTTACGACTGGCGAAGCGCTGCCGCCAGCCTTCTTCCGCTTCCTTCTGAGCGCTGGCCACCGTGGCGACGTCGCGCTTGGCGCCGTCGGCAGTCGTGGCGACCTCGCCCAGCCGGGTGTCGAGTCCCTGCACCCGCTGGCCCGTCGCCTCCAGCGCTTGCGCGTTCGCAGCGGTGCGATCCGTGGTCTGCCGGAGCTGATTCTCTTGCGCGTCGGCCCGCTGGGCCAGCTTGGTCTCGGTCGACCCGACCTGTTCTCGCACGAACCCTTTCGTGGCGCAGGCCTGGAGGAGGGCGGCGGCGCTGCCGCAGACGATGAGTGTGGTGAGCATCCGTTTCATCACGTTGCCTCCTTGACGAGTGAAACGACGACATCAAATGGGAACACGCCCTTAGCCTCGCACACCGATCAAGACTTTCCCACGTGACGGCTCGAGGCATTCCCGTGTGATCGCAGCGCGACCGGAATCGCGAAGGCACAGAGCAGCGCCATCACGAGGAACGCCTGGCCACCGAGATGCGCGTAGAGATGCCCTGATACCAGCATGAGCACCGCCGTCGCCGCCCCCGCGCCGACCGCATAGATGGCCTGCGCCGTGGCAGCCAGCCCGGGCGGAACGACCCGCGGGATCACGCGCATGCAGGCCAGGTGCAGCGCCGCGAACGTGAGGCCGTGGAGCGGTTGCACGAGGGCGAGCGGCGTGACGGTGGTCGTGGATGCGGCGACCACCCATCGAGCGACACCGGCCGTGGCAGCGAGCGCCATGACGCGGCCGGGCCCGACGCGCGTCACCAGCGTCGGTCCGATGAACAAGAACACCACCACCTCGGCCGCCACGGACTCCGACCAGAGCACGCCCACCGTGGATGCCGCCACGCCGGCGCGGGTCCACCGGATGGCGGCGAAGGTGTCGTGGATGGCGTGACTGCCGAGGACGAGCGCCGAGATCAGCGTGATGCGCCGGAACTCGGGGATCATGAGCACACGGCGGAAGCCACCGGCTGAATCGGCTCGCGCAGCATCATGGACGCGCCCGGCCGCGACGGCCGCGGGCACGAGAAGCGCCGCGCCGGCGGCCAGCACGAGCTGTGGCGCCTGGAGCATGAGAACGGAGGCGAGTCCCCAGACGCCCACCACCTGTCCACTGATGAGCGTGCCCAGGATGAACGCCGCCGATCCCGCTCCGCGCACCCAGCCGTACTCGAACCTGTCGCCCTCGGCCGCTCGCCCGGCAGTGCTGACGGCCAGGGCATCGGCGAGCACGGTGATCGGCGCCAGGGCCGCCGCCTGCACGAGGCTCAGGACGAGCAGCCGGCAATATCCGGCGGACGCCAGGAGACCGGCCGCGACGATGGCCGCCAGCATCGCGCAGATCGCCAGGACTCCCCGCACGGCCCCCGTCACATCGGCCAGCCGACCGCAGAGCGGCCCGGAGACGAGCCGGATCGCCGTGCTGCAGCCGAAGAGCACACCGAGCTGTTCAGCGACGAGCCCGCGCTGCTCGAGGAACGCAGGCATGAACGGGGACGCCACGCCGTAGGCGCCATAGATCAAGGCATAGAGCGCGACGAACCGCAGCAGCATCGTCACCTTTCGACGTCCAAGCAAGACGCGGGCCGCGCGGCACGAGGTCCTGTTGTAGGATGCGTGTCCTGAGAGGAGCGGACAGTCATGCCCACGCCTACAGCGAGTCGGCGACGGTTTCTCTGGGAGCTCGGTGGCGCGGTCGGGATCCTCACGGCGCCGGCCCTGGCGAGCGGCGCGGCCGCGCCGTTCAAGCTCGAGACGAGCAAGATCGACGTCTACGGCACGCGCGACCCGCAGCTCATGGCGCTCCCCAGCCTGGCGGAGGTGAACGGCTACTTCAAGGACGAGGGGCTGACAGTCGGCCGCCACTTCGTCGCCTCGGCCGGCGAGCTGCCGAACATGCTGGCCAGTGGCAACATCAGTATCGGTTGCGGCGGCGTGACGACGCTTCTCATCCTGGGCGGCCAGGGCATTCCGGTCTACGGCATCGTCCAGCAGGCCGATATCTCGGGCACCCAGGCGCTCGTGCTGGGGCGCAAGCTGGCCAACACCACCGATCCTAAGGCGCTGAACGGGATCCGTGTCGGGCAAACGCAGGGCAACTCCCCGATCGAGGTGTGGACCGGGCTGGCGACCGAACTCGGGGTCGACCGCAACAGCGTCAAGATCTTCAACCTGAAGCCACCCGAGCTGGTGGTTGCCCTCGACAAGGGCGACATCGACGCGATGGCGTCCTTCCAGCCGTATATCTACCAGGCGACGCAGGCGGGCGCGAAGCTCATCGCGACCGGCAACCGCTCGTACTGGCCGGGCAAGGAAGGCCCGCGCAACTGGGTGCGCTCCAACTCGATGGTGATCGTCACCAAGACGATGCTCGAGAAGAATCCCAACACGCTGGCCGCCTACGTGCGTGCGGTGACGCGGGCGGCCGCCGACATGAACAGCGACCCGGCGAAGGCGGCCCAGCGGCTGGCCCCCGAGCTGAAGCTCGAGCCGGACGTGCTGCAGGCGCTGATGAAGTTCAACGCGTACTCCACCGCCTTCGACGAGACGGTCGACGCGTCGTTCAAGTTCACGAACGCGTGGCTGGTGCGTGAGGGGCGGATCCCGAAGGCCGTGGAACCCAAGGACGTGCTGACGACCAGCATCGTCGAGAAGGTGGACCGCGGCCTCGTGAAATGGCGGCCCGCGTAGAGATCCGCGCCGACGCCCGGCTGGACCTGGCGGCCATCGAGGCCGCCTCGGTGGTGCAGGAGCGCCGGCGCCGCTGGTGGCGCGCGTCGACGCGGGCACTGTCACTCCTGGCGTTGTTCCTCGCCTGGTGGGGAGTGGCCGCGCTGAACGCGCGGCACTTCAGGTGGTTCAACCCGGTGCTCTTGCCGGCACCGTCGGCGATCGCGACGGAGGCGTGGCGACTGCTGCAGCTGGGTTCGCTGCAGTGGGACGTGCTGGCCAGCCTCGGCCGGGTGGCGCAGGGCTTCGTGATCGCGGCGGTCGGCGGCGTGGTGGCCGGCACGCTCGTGGCCCGGGTGACCGTGATCGAGAATCTCGTGGAGCCCGTGCTGGACGTGCTGCGCCCGATCCCGCCGCTGGCGTTCTTGCCGCTGCTGGTGCTGTACCTGGGCATCGGCGAGGCGTCGAAGATCGGCTTCATCGCCTACTCGGCGTTCTTTCCGGTCTTCACGACCACGCGGGAGGGCATCAAGTACGTCGATCCCCTCCTCATCCGCGCGGCCGAAAGCCTCGGCGCGAGCCAGCGCGACATCCTGCGATACGTGATCGTGCCGGCGGCGATGCCCAGCATCCTGACCGGCCTGCGTCTGAGCTTCGCGCTGTCGTTCTTCGTGATCGTCGCGGCCGAGTTCATCGCGGCCGAGCGCGGTCTGGGCTTCCTCATCAACGATGCCCGGGAGTTCTTCCGCGTCGACCGGATGCTGCTGGGGGCGGCCGCCATCGGCCTGCTGGGCTACGCCTTCAACCAGCTGTTCGGGCGGCTCGAGCGCGCCCTGGTGCCGTGGAAGAGCTGAAAGGAGCTCATACCTGATGAAGCGTGATCTGGTCGGCTACGCGGACACCCCGCCGCGCGTAACATGGCCGAACGGGGCGCGCGTGGCCATCTCGCTGGTGGTGAACTACGAGGAGGGCTCGGAGAACCTCCTGCAGGACGGCGTGGGCCGGCGCGAGTCATGGGGCGACGCCATGTCGCCGGTCCCGCCCGATCGCCGTGACCTCGCCAACGAGTCGATGTTCGAGTACGGCAGCCGCGTCGGTGTGTGGCGCTTCCTGCGGATCTTCGCCAAGTACGACGTGCGCAGCACGTTCTTCGCGTGTGCCGTCGCGCTCGAGCGCAATCCGGCCGTCGCCCGCGCGATCACCGCGCAGGGCCACGACGTCTGCGGTCACGGCAACCGCTGGGAAGAGTACTACCTGATGGACCGCGACACCGAGCGACGCGCCATTCACGAGGGGTACGCGGGGATCGAGCGTCTCACCGGCCAGGCCCCGCTCGGCTGGTACTGCCGATATGGCCCGAGCGAGAACACTCGTGACCTCGTCGTCGAGCACGGTGGGTTCATCTACGACAGCAACGCCTACAACGACGACCTGCCGTACTACACGCGGGTCGGCGAGCGCAAATGGCTGGTCGTTCCGTACTCCCTGGCGCTGAACGACGCGCGCTTCTGGCGCGGCTACTACGCCACCGGCGAGGACTTCTTCCAGGCTGCCAAGGAGACGTTCGACACGCTGTACGAGGAGGGCGAGACGACGCCCAAGATGATGTCGATGGGCCTGCACTGCCGGATGGCCGGGGTGCCGGGCCGGGCCAACGGCCTCGACCGGTTCATCGCCTACGCCAAGGGCCATCCGCACGTCTGGTTTGCCGGCCGTTCCGACATCGCGAAGTGGTGGCTCGAGCACCAGAAGGCGTGACGATGGCCAAGCATCGCATCGCCGAGATGTCGTGGCGTGAGGTGCGCGCAGCCCTGCGCGCGCAGCCGGTGGTGCTGATTCCGCTGGGATCGACCGAGCAGCACGGTCCGGTGTCGCCGACGGGCGATTACATGATCGCCGACGAGATCGCCGCCTTCGTCGAGCGGTTCAAGGCGATGAACGTCCGCCCCCAGGCGGGACCGCGCACGTTGGGCGGCTAGCGGTGCACCCCGTCATGGCCACGACGAGCATGACCGCCAAGGTGCAGGCCGAGCGCGTCAGCAAAGTGTACGTCACTCGAGGCGGACCGATGATCGCCGTGCACGACCTGTCGCTCGACATGCGGCACGAGCACTTCGTCTGCCTGCTGGGGCCGAGCGGCTGCGGCAAGTCCACGCTGCTCAGCATGATCGCGGGCTTCGTCACGCCCACCAGCGGCCGAATCCTGGTCGACGGCCAGCCGGTCACCCGGCCCGGGCGCGACCGCGGCGTCGTCTTCCAGGAGTACGTGCTGTTCCCCTGGCGCACGGCGAAGCAGAACGTCCAGTTCGGTCCGCTTCTCAAGCGCTTGCCGGCCACCGCGCAGCAGCACATCGCCGAGCGGTATCTCGACCTGGTGGGGCTCGCCGAGCACGCGCACAAGTACCCGCGCGAGCTGTCGGGCGGCATGAAGCAACGGGTGGCGATCGCGCGTGCGCTCGCCAATGCACCGCAAGTCCTGCTGATGGACGAGCCGTTCGGGGCGCTCGACGCCCAGACGCGCAAGGTCATGCAGGAGGAACTACTGAAGATCTGGCTCGCCGAGCGCAAGACGATCGTGTTCGTCACGCACAGCATCAGCGAGTCGATCTACCTCGCCGATGAGATCGTCGTCATGACGGCTCGCCCCGGCCGCATCAAGGAGATCGTCCCCGTGGACTTGCCCCGTCCGCGCGAGCGTGGCAGCCCGGAGTTCCAGGCGATCGTGCGTACCGTCGAACGCCTGGTGAAAGAGGAAGTCCTCAAGACCGGTCTGATCTAGACCGGCTGACAGGAGTGGACCATGCTCGATCTGCTGATCCGAAACGGCCTCGTCATCGACGGCAGCGGAAACCCCGGCTACCACGCCAGCGTGGGCGTCGAGGGCGACACGCTGCGTGTCCTCCGCGGCGACACCAGCGCGCTGGCGGCGGCGCGCACGATCGACGCCAGCGACCACGTGGTCGCCCCGGGCTTCATCGACATGCACTCGCACGCGGGGCTGACCATGCTGGGGGAGCCGCGTCACGAGCCCAAGGTGCGTCAGGGCGTCACCACGGAGCTGATCGGCATCGATGGCAACTCGCACGCGCCCTTCAAGACCGCCGAGGATCGCGATCGCTACATCGAGCTCGACTCCGGTCTCAACGGGACCCCCGGGGTGCCCGCCGACTGGCTCACCGTGGCTGGTCAGCTCTCGACGTTCGACAACAAGGTCGCGGTGAACATCTGCTTCATCCTCGGCAACTCCCCCGTACGGATCTGGTCGGTCGGCTGGAACGACCGCCCCGCGACGCGCGCCGAGCTCGACGACATGAAGTCCCTCGTGCGAGAAGTCTGCGAGGAGGGCTCGTTCGGTCTCTCGACGGGCCTCGACTATCCGCCCGGGTCCTACGCGGACACCCACGAGCTGATCGAGCTGTCCAAGGTCGTCGCCCGCGCCGGCGGCTTCTATCACACGCACACCCGCGCGCTCCTGCGGCAGAAGGGGTTGCTGGCGCCGTGGCTGGAGGCCGTGGAGATCGGCCGCGGCGCCGACATCGCCGTCCACTTCACGCACTATCGCCAGCGCTCGCAGGGCGACGGCTCACACCTGGACTACATCGGCCTGGTGGAGCGCAGCCGCGACGAAGGGCTCGACGTCACCTTCGACTGCTATCCCTACGTCTACGGCAGCACCCGCGCCAACATCTGGCTTCCCGGCTGGACGATGGACGGCGGACCCGAGCGGCTGGCCGTGATCCTGGATTCGCCGAAGGAGCGCGCCCGCCTGCGGGACGAGATGAAGACCCGCAACTCGCTCGGCCGCACTGACGAGGGCTGGCTGACCAACTTCCGCAAGCCGGAGAACATGGCGTACGAGGGGCGCTCGCTGCTGGACATCTCGCGTGAGCGCAAGCAGGATCCGCTCGACACGTTCCTCGATCTCATGCGCAGCGAGGGACACAGCCTCTGCGCCATCATGATCGGGACGAATCCCCAGACGCTCCCGGCCTTCGTCTCGCACCCGTTCGGGATGGTGGGCAGCGATGCGATTCTGCTCGGCGAGTACCCGAGCCCGCGCACCTACGGCTGCTTCCCCGTGATCCTGGCCGAGTTCGTGCGTGCTGAGAAGCATCTGCAGCTGCCGGAGGCGATCCGCAAGATGACGTCCTTCCCCGCCCAGCGGCTGGGCCTCCGAGACCGCGGTTTGCTGCGGGACGGCCTGAAGGCGGACATCGTCGTCTTCGATCCCGACACCGTGAAGGCGACGGCGACACCGCGCCAGCCCAAGCAGTTCCCGCTCGGCATCCCCTACGTGATCGTCAACGGCAAGCTCGTCGTCGACAAGGGCGAGCACACGGGCGCGCTGCCCGGCCGGGCGCTGCGCTACGGGCGGAACTGAGAGGAGCCAGCCATGACCACCGCCGACTACCTCACGCGGCTCGCCGCGCTGGCCGCGGCGACGCGATTCGACACGCTCAGCGCCGCCACCCTCGAGGCCGCGCGCGCCGTGACGCTGGATACGCTCGGCGCCATGCTGGCCGGCAGTCGCCTGCCGGAGAACGCGCAGCTGGCAAACCTGGCCGCCGAGCGCTCGGGCAGCCGGGGCGCCACGCTGGTCGGTAACGGGCGCAAGGCCGAGCCGATGCTGGCCGCGCTGGCCAACGGCACGGCCGGCGTGTCACTGGAGATGGACGAGGGCAATCGCTGGGGCGGTGGGCATCCGGCCATCCACGTGCTGCCGGCCACGCTCGCCGTCGCCGAGGAGCTGTCGCTCGACGGCCGTCGCTTCATCGAGGCGCTGGTGGCGGGCTACGAGGTCACGTCGCGGCTCGGCGGCGCCTCGCAGGTACGCCCGAACGTCCACTCGCACGGCACTTGGGGAACGGCCGGGGCCGCCGTCGCGGTGGCCAGGCTTCGCGGGCACGATCGCACTGCGCTCCGCGCGATCATCAATCTCGCCACGTCGATGAGCCCGGCGAACTCATGGCAGCCGTGCTTCGAAGGCGCGACCATCCGGAATCTCTACCCCGGGCGCTCGAACCTCCAGGGCATCCTGGCCACCCACCTGCACGCGTGCGGCTACACGGCGGTGCACGATGCACCGTCCGACCTCTACGGGACCATTCTCGGCGACCGCTTCGATCCCGACGCGGTGGTGGAGGGTGTCGACGCCGACGACCGCGTCGCCGCCTACCGCATCGAGCGGAACTATTTCAAGTTCCACGCGTGCTGCCTCTACAACCATCCGGTGCTGGACGCGGTGCACGCTCTCGCGCGCTCCGAGGGCTTCTCGGCGCCCGACGTCCAGCGCGTCCGGGTGACGTCGCTGCCGTTCGTGACGCGGATGGCCGATCCCGCGCCGGCGAACATGCTGGCGGCGAAGTTCTCCGTCCCCTACGCCGTGGCGGCGGCCGTGGTCAAGGGGACGACGGACATCTCGGCGTTCCAGGACGCCGTGCGCGACGATCCCCGCATTCGCCAGCTCGCCACCCGCGTGGAGGTCTCCGCGGACGACACCATGTCGCTGCGCGGTGATCCCGTGCGCCCGATCGCGCGCGTCTCGGTGGAGCTCGGTGATGGCCGAGTGCTGACGCGCGAGACCGCCATCGTGCATGGCGACGCCGCCAATCCGCGCGGACGCGACGAGCTTCAAGCGAAGTTCAGGGCCCTCGCCTCCGAGGCGCTCCCGGCCACGCGCGTGGACGAGATCATCGAGATGGTCGCGCGCCTGGAGCACCTCGCGGACATCCGGCGGCTGACGGCGCTCCTCGGGCCCCCGGCCTGAGCGCGCCGGTCAGGGCGAGCTCGGCGGCGGCTGAAGGCCGCGCTGATAGGCGTCGTCCGCCGTCGTGCGCGCCAGATCGAGCCGTTCATCGCTTTCGGCCCGGGAGCCCGCGCCGATGACGCGATAGCGGCCCTGCGCGTCGGGCTCCAGGCGCAGGCCGCGTCGTGTCGCCTCGTGGCTGACGTTCCACGCACGCCGCAGTGTCTCGAGGTTCTCGTCGAGAATCTTGAGCCGATCGGCCGCAACGTCGGCACTGGCCGGCGGCGGGTTGCCCGGCCCACGCACATAGCCGGCAACGAACGCCGCCACCAGCAACCCCGCCGTCACGACCCGACTCCGAATCGCCTTTTCCATCCTGCCATCCTTTCCACCGCCCCACGGCTCCCTGACGGGATGACCCGTATGGGCTGGAGGATACAGGTCCGCCCCTCACCGGATGTCGTACTCGTCGTGGCGGCGCCACCAGAGCCCGGCCTCGTTGCGCCCCTTGGGCGTGCGATCGAGCCACTGGTACATGCCCCACAGCGCGTCCACGCCGCGCGAATAGGCAGAATAGGTGTGGTAGACGACGCCGTCTTCGAGGGCGAACGCGCTCAACCCCGGTCGCTCCCGCGTGTACGTGGCCGCGTCGGTGCCCGTCGTGGCCGCGAACGCGTCGGGGCCCTCGCCGCGCAGCGGTCCCTCGCGCCGGTAGTTGTACTCGACGTCGCCTTCGCGCTGCTGGGCCTCGGTGAACCAGACGTTGAAGTCGCGGTTGAAGTCGCCGCCGAACGACGACGCCCAAGGGAACGTCCAGCCCATCCGCCGCCTGTACGCTTGCAGCTTGGGCAGCGGCGCCCGCGACACCGCCCACAGCATCACGTCGTGGTGGGCCAGGTGCACGGCGAAGCCGTTGAAGCCATCGGCAATCGCGGAACAGGACGGGCACCCGGCGGTGTAGTCGGGCCCGAACATGAAGTGGTAGACCAGGAGCTGCGAGCGGCCGCGGAACAGATCGGCCAGCGACGCGCTGCCCTCGTCGGTCTCGAACCGGTAGGCCTTGTCGACCCGCACCCACGGCAGCTGCTGCCGCCGCTCCGCCAGCTCGTCGCTTCGTCGCGTGACCTCCTTCTCCGCCTCCAGCAACGCCAGCCGCGCTGTCAGCCACTGTTCGCGTGTTCCGGTCCTGTGGTCCATCGGTGCTGTCCCTCCCGCCGGTGTCGCCTTGCTTCTGGCTCACCTGGCTCGCTGTCGATCACGAGATAGAATTACCGCCGGGCATCGACACGATGGGAGTGACAAGTGTGGCGGGATTCCGGTGGACTCGCTGATCACCGCCGCCGCCCGCGCTCTGGCGGCGGGCGATCCGCTCGGCGCGCTCAACAAGATCGCCCTGCGTGACGACCCGCCGGCGCTCGCCCTCCGAGGCATCGCCATGGCACAGGTCGGCGACCTCGTTCGCGCGAAATCCCTCCTGCGACGTGCCGCGCGCGGCTTCGGCCCGAACGAGGCCGTGGCCCGTGCCCGTTGCGTGCTCGCCGAGGCCGAGGTCGCGCTCGTCTCGCGTGACCTCGGCTGGCCGGCGAAGACGCTGGCCGCCGCACGGGCGACGCTCGAGGAGCACGGCGATCGCGCCAACGCCGCGTATGCGCGATCCCTCGAGGTCCGCCGCCTCGTCCTGATCGGGCGCGTCGACGAGGCCGACCGGGCGCTGGCTGCGCTCGATCCTTCCGCCTTCCGGCCCGCGTCGCGGACCACCCACGAGCTGGTCGTGGCGGGGGTCGCGCTGCGGCGTCTGCGGACGAAGATCGCACGCGCCGCCCTGGCTCGGGCCGCGCGCGCCGCCCGCGACGCGCGGATTCCCGCGCTGACCGCGGAGGTCGAGAACGCCTCGCGCGTGCTGGCGACGCCGGCAGCGCGCCTGCTCCGAGGGGGGCGGGAGCGGCTCGTCCTGCTGGAGGAGGTCGAGGCATTGCTGGCGTCGAACGCGTTCATCGTGGACGCCTGTCGTCACGTGGTGCGTGACGCGCGCACGGTGGTCCCGCTCGTCCGTCGGCCGGTGCTCTTCGCGCTCGTGCGCGTGCTCGGTGAAGCATGGCCCGGCGACGTGCCACGGGACACGCTGGTGGCGCGCGTGTTCGGCGCCCGACGTGCCGACGAGTCGTATCGCGCGCGGTTGCGCGTCGAGATGGGGCGACTTCGCGCGACGCTGCGGAGGCGGGCCGACGTGCGCGCGACGCCGCGGGGCTTTGCCCTGGCGCCGCGCCGCGGCCGCGATGTCGTCGTGCTCGCGCCACCCGTCGATGGCCCGCATGCGACCGTGCTGGCCTTCCTCGCCGATGGCGAGTCGTGGTCGAGCTCGGCCCTGGCGCTCGCCCTGGGCGCCAGCCAGCGCACCGTGCAGCGCGCGCTCGACGCGCTGGTGACGACCGGCAAGGTTCACTCGTTCGGTCGCGGGCGGGCTCGGCGTTGGATGACGCCGCCGGTGGCGGGATTCACGACGACCTTGTTACTCCCGGCTCCGCTGCCAGGCGGTTAGGCTCGCCACATGAAACGATCCACCGCCGATGTCGCGCGCGAGTATGGACCCTTTGCCGGTGTCGACGCCG
>Ga0066388_100000537_pt1 | contig 18258 bp, 16 predicted proteins | sample PanSoiMetaGPlot6_FD_64539 | JGI IMG/M metagenome (GOLD analysis project Ga0066388, IMG submission 64539) | Tropical forest soil microbial communities from Panama analyzed to predict greenhouse gas emissions - Panama Soil - Plot 6 (Hybrid Assembly) | ecosystem: Environmental > Terrestrial >... | reverse complement strand
GAGGACCGCAGCCAGTACACCGCGCCGGGGCCGCGCGGCGAGGTATCCCCCGGGCGCCGGTAGCCGGCCTCGCTCCACGGCCCCCACGCCGGATACGTCGTGGCGTCGCTGAGCAGCGCCCAGACGATGCCGGGCGGCGCCTGGGCGGTCTGTTCGGCTTCGACATGCAACTTGTTCATCAGTCGGCCCTCCATTCTGTACCACATGGTACATGTACCACATGGTACAGTTAGGCATGACCGCATCGCAAGCCCGGGAACGCCTGCTGGCCGCCGCGGTGGAACAGGCCATGCGCGGCGGGATCGCCGACCTGAGCCTGCGCGAGCTGGCCGCGGCCATCGGTACCAGCCACCGCATGCTGCTCTACCACTTCGGATCGCGAGAGGGCCTGCTGACCGCGGTCGCCCGCGCCGTCGAGGAAGCTCAGCGCGCCGCCGTCTCCGAGCAGGGGGTCACCAGCGCCGGCGCGAGGCGGCTCTGGCAGCACTTCAGCGACCCGCGGCTGTGGCCCGCCGAACGGCTGTTCTTCGAGCTCTACGCCCACGCGCTACTCGGCCGTCCGGGCACCGAAGGATTCCTCGACAACGCGATCGAACCCTGGGTCACCGCGATCGCACCCGCGATCGCCAGGGAAGCCGGACTGGATGACAAGACGGCCCGGGCCGAAGCCAGGCTCGCCATCGCCGTTACCCGCGGCCTGCTGCTCGATCTACTCGCCACCGGCGACCGCGAGGCGGCTACCGAAGCCTTCGAACGCTACCTGGACCACGCCGAACACTACGCCCTCACCGCAGATCGGCCCGGCCAGGCCGGCCTGCGTGACTAGCGGAGAACTCGCGGATGCGAGTGGCCGGCTGGCGTCGCGGTGGCAGGCAGGACAGGGCCGCGGCGCGGGACGATGCCGTAGCGGATCAGGCTCTCCGCTGCCGCCACGATCGACTCGTTCGCCGGGCGCGGGATCCAGCCAAGTTCCCGCTTGGCCTTATCCGCGCTGACCAGCACCGGCACGCCGTAATAGCTGAGGGCCAGCCGGATGGTCTTGTCGAACCTGGCATTGGCCCACATGATCCAGTACGACAGGGTCCGGGTCGGGATCCGGTAACCGTACGGGCCGAAGGCGGCGTCCAGGACCGCGGCGATGTCCCCCATCCACATGGAGGGGTTGGCGCAGATGTAACGGTTCCCGGCAGCCTGGGGAATCTCCATCGCTAGCCGGTGTGCGGCGGCAATGTCGCGGACGTCCACAACGGCAAAGCTCAGGCGCGGGACGGCTGGCAGCTTGTGCGCGAGCAGGAGCCGGACCACTTCGGTAGAGGTCTTCTGCTCCCGGCGCTGCAGCGGGCCGAGGACCAGGCCAGGGTTGATCGTCACAAGCTCAAGCCCGTGGCTGGCGGCAAAACTCCAGGCGGCCTGCTCGGCGTAGAGCTTGCTTTTGGGATAGGGAGCCAGCCGGTCCTGGTCCGACCAGTCCGTCTCGGTACGCATCCGGTCAGCCTGAGAGGGCCCGTGCACGATCGCATCGGTCGAGGAGGTCATGATGACCCGGCGCACGGTCCCGCTGGCGGCCGCGGCGCGCAGCACCCGCAGCGTGCCGTCGACGGCCGGGCGGATCAGTTCGGCCTCATCCCTGGGCAGCTTGGCCGGCACGGGCGAGGCCAGGTGCCACACGTAGGTGCAGCCGTCTACGGCCTCCGCCCAGCCCGTGTCATCGTCCAGGCTGACCTCGGCGAACTCCAGCGAACCGCCGGTGCGCTGCGCGATCGCGCGCAAGTGCGCGACGTTCGCGGTCGCGGCGTTGCGCAGGGTGCCGCGGACCGCGTACCCACGACTCATCAGTTCCTCAATGCAGTGCCCGGCGATGAAGCCCGTGGCTCCGGTCACCAGCACCTTAGTCTGCGCCATCTCGGTCCCCTGCCCGCTCATTATCTAAACATTGTTTAGAATCTAAGCAGTGTATAGCAGGGACTGAGAGCGGGTGTCAACCAACTAGGCTCGGAACATGTCGGCAGTCCAGACCCGGGCGAGCTACCATCACGGCGCCCTGCGCGATGAACTGATCAAGGCGTGCGTCGCGCTCATCGAGACCGAGGGCATCGGCGCGGTGAGCTTGCGCCGGGTGGCACGTGACGCCGGCGTGAGTCCCGGGGCGCCCTATCACCATTTCGCCGACCGCTCGGCACTGCTCGCCGCGATCGCGGCCCAGGGCCACGAGCTACTGGAGCAGCAGCTGCGCCGGGCGCGCAGTGAGGCCCCCAGCGCGGTGCGCGCGCTGGGCGCGATGATCGAGACGTACGTAGCCTTCGCCCGCGACCATCCCGCGCACGTCCACCTGATGCTGCGCGGCGAGCTGTCGCAGATGGATAAGAACCCGGAGACGCAGTCCGCCGGCGCGGGGGCGATCCAGCTCCTGACCGAGGTGGTCCTGGACTGCCAGCGCGAGGGAAGCGCACCTCCGGGCGACCCCGGCCCGCTGGTCGGAATGGTCTGGGCGCTGGCGGTCGGCATCGTGACTCTCTGGCTCGACGGACCGCTCGAGGGCCGCTGCGTCTCGCTGGGAACTACACCGGAGCAACTGACCTCCCAGATAGCAGCACTGCTCGAAACCCTCCTGACCCGCTGGCCCTCCGGAGGTTAGCTGGTGCCCTCGCGCACGATCAGTGCCGTCAACGCCGCTCGCGAGTGGACGTCGAGCTTGTCGTAGATCCGGGCCAGATGGCTCTCGATCGTCTTCTCGCTGAGGAAAAGCACGGCGGCGATGTCTTTGTTGGTCTTTCCGGCGGCGACGAGCCCGGCTACTTCCCGCTCCCGGGACGACAGTGCAAGTATGCCCGTCCCCGTACCGTGCGGCCGGGCCCGACGCGGAATCCGCGTCCCCAGGCGGCGGAGTTCGCGGGCCGCGGCGTCGGTTTCCTTCGCTGCGCCGCAACCGGACAGCTGCGCTTCGGCGGAGCTGAGTTCGGCGACTGCGGCGTCGCGTTGCCCGGCTGCAGCGAGCGCGCGCCCCGCGAGCAGGCGGGCCCGGCCGCCGACTAGCGGGTTGCCGAACTTATCGGCGATCCCGGCAGCGTCGCGGGCCATCTCCAGGGCCGTCGCCGCGTCGCCGCGGGCGAGCCGGACCGATCCGCGGGCCAGGCGTGCGGTGGCCCGCTGCAGCGGCAGGCGGGAGGTCTCGGCGCGGATCTCCGCGCGGGTGGACGCCCCTTCCGCCGCATCGAGCTGGCCGAGCGCGAGCCGGGCCCGGATGAGCAGCTCCCATCCGTAACCAGCGTGAAGGTCAAGCAGGTCCCAGCATGATTCGACGTCGAACGTCTCCAGTTCCTTTACGGCGGCGTCCGCGTCGCCGGATAGATACAGGGCGCCGCCGAGCTGGATTCTCGCGGCCGGCGTCAGGAAACGGTCGGGGCTCCGCTCTGAACCCGAAACCATCTGGGTTGCGCTCGCGAGCGCGCGCTCGGCGTCGCCAGCCCAGAACGCCGCCATCGCATCGGCCTCGAGCGCCCAGATGGTGCGCCAGTTCTGGCCCGGGAGCAGCGCGGTGTCGATGGCCGCCGCGGCGTCTTGCCGAGCCCTGCCGATCTCGCCTTTCAGCACGTACGCGCGGGCCGTGACGCACAGCCAGGGGTGGGCCATCGCGTCCTGACCGGTGAGGCGGGCCACCCGGTAGCACCGGTGAACGTCGGTCAGCACCTCGTCGAGGTGTTCCAGGCGAAGTGCCGCCAAGCCGATGTAAACCGCGAGATAGACGCGATGGGCCAGTCGCTCGTCGGATAGGCGGCGCAGCGCCGCTTCCGCTTCGGCCAGGTCGGAGAGAGCGTCGTCGGTACGCCCTAGGGCGCTGCCCGCCAGGCTCCGCAGCGCCGCCGTCAGCGCCACGATGGATGTCTCACCGCGCTCACGTGCGTCGGCGAGGGCCCGGTCCGCCAAGGCCCGCGTCTGCTCGAATTCCCTGTGCCAGTAGTAATCGATCGCCAGTTCGAGCTGCACCGCCTGGCCGGCTACCCCACCGGGCGCGCCGAGCGACTGGAGCGCCTGGAGCAGGAGCGCCCGTGACTCGAACGGCTGGCCGCTGCGCCGCCGCGCCTCGGCAAGCTTGGCGATCAGCTCAGCCCGCGCGCCGGGCGGCGCCGCCGGCGCCAGCGCCAGCGCCTGCTCGAATTCCTCTACTGACTCCTCGTCGGCGCCGGCCGAGGCCAGCGCGGCCGCGGCTTCGGTGAGCAACCCGACCCGCAACCCGGAATCGACGTCACTAGGCAACAGCCGCAACGCCGTGCGCAGCCAGCGGCCGGCGGTCAGCGGGGCGCGTGGAGCTACGGTCCGCGCGGCGTCGATGAGCATCGCGATAGCGTTCGGGTCTCCCGCGACGGCCGACCGCTCGATGTGCAGGGCCGCCTCCGTGGCCGGTGCCCGGGAGGCCGTCAACGCCGCGGCCGCGCGTGCGTGGGCGCCTAGCCCCCAGGCCCGCGGCAGCTGGTCATAGACGACCCGGCGCACGATCGGGTGACGGAAACGGAACCGCTGGGGCGCGCCGGTCGGCCGTATGAAGTCGACGGCGAGCAACTCGTCAAATGCGGCGAGGGTAACTGGTCCCGGCCGTTCGGCAATCGCCGCGACGAGCTGCGGCTCGAACGATTCACCGGCAATGGCCGCGGCATCAACGGTCACGCGAGTCTCAGCGGACAGCGCGGAAAGCTCCTCCCGGATAGAGGCCGAGACCGCCGCCGGCGGCTGCCACTCATCCGCCGGGTTCTCGAACGCGAGCCGGTGCCGACCGTGGACGGGCCCGGCGGCGCGGGACAACTGCTCGAGATAGAACGGGTTGCCTCCGCTCTGACGGTAGAGGATAGCGCGCTCATCAGCGTCCAGCCCGGGTTCCATCAGCGATTCCGCCTGAGCCGCGGTCAGCGGTGCTAGCTCGATCCGCGCGCCGTAACCTGTCCGCGTTGCGCCGTCAAGCACGGCCGCAAGCCGCGCCGGGCGCGGGCGAGACGCCAGCGCGCCCAGCATCGGCCCGCGGAACCGACGCAGCAGGTGGGCGATGACCTCGACCGAGGCGGCGTCGGCCCAGTGCACGTCATCGAGCGCCACGACGGTCGGCTGACGTGCCGCAAGCCACTCCAGCAGCGCCCGGATCGCGTAATGCGTCCGGTAGCGATCATCACCCAGGCCCTGCCGTGGAGCGGGCGGGCCGACGCTGCCGAGGGAAGGGAACACCGCCGCCAGCTCTGCCAGCGTCTCGGAGCGCAACGAGGCAAGCAGCCGCTGGTCGATCGACCCCAGATAGTCGTTGCAGGCGTCACGGAGCACCGCAAACGGCAAGTCCTGCTCGAACTCCGCCGCACGGCCAGCCAGCACCAGGTACCCGCGCGCCCTGGCACGTCGCGTCAGCTCCTGCAGCAGGCGCGACTTACCGATGCCCGGCTCGCCGATGATCTGCACGAACCACGGCTTGCCGGCACCGAGCCGGTCCAGACCCCGGTCAAGCTCGGCCAGCTGGTCCGCCCGCCCGATCAGGACGGGCGATCGCTTGCCGGCGGTCGCCACGCGATTTCCCTTCGTGACCCAGATCCGCGAATAGGCCACCCGCCCACGCCGCCTTCGGGGGCAGATGGATCAGGGTTCGGGGATCCGTTTGCAGCAAACACCCTATACCCGGACCGGCCGCCCTCTGGCAGCCTCGCAGGCAGCGGCGGGCAACCGGTCCGCCATGACATGGAGGAATCCGTGCACAACGATCAGATCACCGATGCGTCGTCCAGGACGCGCCGACCGTGGGCACGCGCCGCGGTCGGCCTGGCGGCGGCCGGCGCCTTGCTGGCCGGCGGGGCGACAGCCGCCGTCGCGGCGCCCGCTGCTTACACCCGGTACCACGATCACCGTCCGTCGATCAGGCTGGTGATCACCAACCCGCGGCCAGGTGACATCGCCGGCACCGGAGGCGACTTCACCGTCGACCTCATCGCCCAGGCCCTGAACGCCCGGGGCAACAACCAGCTGTCGGCCGCTAATGGCTACCGGCCCGGGCTGAACCTCCCCCCGGCAAAGACGTTCGGCCCGGGAATGCCCGACCCGAACGCGCCGGGCCTGGTGGTGACGCTGTCCACCACTCCGCGGGCGGCCGGCGGGCCGAACGCCAACCTGGCCGGGGTATTCCAGCTCAACTCGGTGTCCAGCCGTCACGGCCTCACCCGGGTCATCAACGACTGGGAGGTCGGCGTGCCTGGCTTCTTCGGCAAGAACGTGCGGACCACGCTTACCGCCTTCCTGGTCAGGGGGACCGCGCCCGGAATCGTGACCGGTCACGAGCGGCCGATCTCGAACGTGATCCACGAGACGTTCACGATCGGAGGCTGAACCTAGGGGCGTGTCGCGTGTCATCCGGCACAGCTACGGGGGGGAGGAGGCCGCTGGCCTCCTCCCCGGCCATCAGCACGCGACCACTAGCTGTCGTCCGCTGTGACCGGTCTGGTCGACATCGATCCGGTTCGGTGATAGGCCTGTCGCCAGAGGCAGCGGGGGCGCCGCTGCCTCATGATCCGCCCAGGAATCCTGCCAGTGAGGTGTCCAGTGTCCGGCCCGTTTGCCACCGCGACAGCTGTCCAGCCCGCCGGGGATGGCCAGTGGTCGGCGTCCATCCATCCAGGATGGGACATCGCAGGTAATGCCAATGGCGGCTATCTGCTCGCCATAGCCACCCGGGCCTTGGCCGGCGCCACCGGGCGCCCGGACCCCGTGACGATCACTGGCCACTACCTGTCCCCCGGCCAGCCGGGCAGCGTCCGCATCACCACCCAGTCCCTCAAGGAGGGAAAGCGCTTCGCCACCGGCACCGCGACGATGTTCTCCGGCAGCCGCCCGCTGCTGGCCGTGCTGGGCACGTTCGGTGACCTGTCACAAGCCCAGGGTCCCGAGCTCGTCGAGGGCGCGCCCCCCGAGTTGCCCCCGCCCGAGCAGTGCGTCCGCCTGCATCCGACCGACACCTTCCCTCCCCCGTTCATGGGCAGGGTCGATCTGCGCCTGCATCCCGACGACGCGGTCTTTGCTACCGGGCGGCAGTCCGGGCGGCCGCTGATGCGGGGCTGGTTCCGGCTCCCCGATGCCGAGCGCGTCGACAGCCTCGCCCTGCTGTGCGCGGTCGACGCCTTCCCGCCCACGGCCTTCAACGCCCGGCTGCCGGTCGCGTGGACGCCGACGGTCGAGCTCACCGCTCACATCCGGGCCAACCCGGCGCCCGGCTGGCTCCGTTGCCGCTTTTCGACCCGCTTCGTCACGGCCGGTTTCCTCGAAGAGGACGGCGAGGTCTGGGACAGCACCGGGCGCCTGGTCGGCCAGTCGCGTCAGCTCGCCCTCGTCCCCCGGACCTAGTACTCCGGCTACAAGCTGATATCCAGGTCGATGCGCACCGTCAGCGGATCCGTGGCCGCCGCCGCCGACGCGTACACGCACAGACGGCGCGCCAGATTCCCCTGACTGATGAGCCGCTGCCGCTCGCGCGGGTCGTCCTCGTCCAGGATCTGCGCCGTCCCGGCCCGCCACACCACGCCAGCCCCGGTGCGCACCTTAACCCGGACCCGCGGATTGGCCTGGATGTTCCGAACCCAGTCGGCGCGGCGCCCGCGCTGGGCGATGAGCCAGAAGACGTCTCCGTCGAGGCCATCGCACACCGGTGTGCGCAGCGGTCGCCCGGTGTGCCGTCCCGTCGTCTCCAGCAGGGCATCGCCGGGAGGCGGGATGCCCAGGTTATGCGCGAGCATGACGACCGGGTTGACCACGCACGTCTGGAGTGGGTAGACAAGGCGATCCTTGGCGGCTGATCCGGCCATGTCAGAACCTGTCCCTTCCCCGGGAGCCCGGGACCTTGGTGTTGCGGGAACCGAGGTGCTCGCCCGCGAAGTGCGCGGCGATGGACCCTTCACCCACCGCTGACGCAACCCGCTTGACCGAGCCGCTGCGCACGTCACCCGCGGCGAACACGCCGGGCAGGCTGGTCTCCAGCAGGTACGGGCTGCGCTTTACGCCGTCCCACGGCGGTCGTCGCTCCGCGGCGGAGCCGAGCCCCGCACCGGTGAGGATGAATCCGTCACGGTCGGCCGGCGCGGCGGCTCGTTCGGCGCTCCGGTCGTCTCCGCCCTGCCCCATCGCCACCACCTTGGTCGGCCCCCGGCTCATCATGGTAAGCGCGTTACTACGCCGGATGGCAACAAGCCTCGCTCACAGCTCACGCGCCACTGGTTGACGGGCGTCGGCCAGGACGGGCCGGACGGTAGAACCCTGCCTGCGCGTCGTCCTCGACGGTCTGCGCCTAGCGCTGCGGGCTCGCATTCCGATCATTCGGCCAGTGGCCGTTCGTCTAGATGGTGAGAATGCCTTGATGGCGCCGTAGGGCAAGGAAGGACCGTGATGGGGACGAACGGGATGCGCGTGCTGCTCACCGGCCGGGGCCTGGTCGAGTCGCCGCGCTGGCACGGGGACCGGCTCTACTTCTCCGACTGGTCGGCGGGCGAGGTGGTCGCGGTGGACCTGGCCGGGCGGAGCGAGGTGGTCGCACGGGTCAAGTCGCTGCCGCTGTGCACGGCCTGGCTTCCTGACGGCAGGCTGGTGATCGTGTCATCACCCGACGGACGGCTGCTGTGCCAGGAGCCTGGCGGGTCCCTGGTCACCTACGCGGACCTGGGCCAGCCGGGCTGGAACGACATCGTGGCCGACGGGCGCGGAAACATCTACGTCAACCGGGCCGGGTTCAACCCGGTGGCCGGGGAGGCGTTCGCGCCGGGTTTCGTATTCCTGGCCGCGGCGGACGGCCCGGCGCGCCAGGTGGCCGACGACATCGCGTTCCCCAACGGGATGGCGGTGACCCGCGACAACTCCACGTTGATCGTGGCGGACTCCTACCGGCACCAGCTGGTGGCCTTCGACATCGGCGCCGACGGCGGGCTGTCCGGCCGGCGGATCTGGGCCGACCTCGGCGAGGGCACCCCGGACGGCATCTGCGCCGACGCGCAGGACGCCGTCTGGTACGCCGACGTGCCCGGCCGGCGTTGCGTGCGCGTCGCCGAGGGCGGCACGGTGCTGCAGGCCGTCGAGCTGGATCGCGGCGGATTCGCCTGCGTCCTCGGCGGCCCGGCGGGCAGGACGCTGTTCATCGTGGCGGCCGAGTGGCTGGGCATGACCGGATCCGAGATGGTGACGCCCGGCAGCGGCCAGGTACTCGCCGTCGACGTCGACGTCCCGGGGGCAGGCTGGCCGTAACGGCTCGTCAGGGCTATCTCGCGGCGCGGGCCTAGCGATTACTAAGTGCGGCTGGCGGGATTTATTCGGATGCCCAAGAGCGCGGCCGCCGGGTAGCATCGTGGTGGCGATCCGGGGCGCGCGCGGTCCGCGCGAAGGGCGGAGCCCACCCGGCACTTACTTTGCTTGGCCATCGCGGATCCTTTCGGCCTGTGCTTGCGGACCTCAGGCGCGTCTCGGGAGGAGCCGTCATGAAGTTTCCGCTGGGCGACGTGCCCGCCAACCCGTCCTTGGAGCAGCTGCGCAAGAAGGCAAAAGAGTTCCGGGACGGTGTGCGCACCGGCCACGCCAAGTTCGTCGATCTTGCCCGGGCGCTGCATCCGCGCCTGGCTGATGCGACCGCCGCGGGCTGGGCCACTTTCTCGCTGGCCGATGCGCAGCTGGTTGTCGCCCGCTGGTACGGGTTCGCCAGCTGGCGCCGACTGCGCGAGCACCTGGACATGATCGCCCGATACAGCCGCTCCACCCAGCCGCCGACCGGCCAGGACGATGACCTGGTCGCCGATTTCCTGCGGCTGGCCTGCCTGACCTACCGGTGCGGCTGGGGCACCGACGAATCCGGCGCCGACGACCTGCGCCGCCACGCCCGCGCCCGCAAACTGCTCGCCGCACGTCCGGAACTGGCCGCCGCCAACATCTACACGGCGGCCGCTGCCGGTGACGTGGCGTCCGCCCGATCCCTGCTCCGCGCGGACGCGTCACTGGCCGGCACCGAGGGCGGTCCGTACGGCTGGCCGCCGCTGCTGTACCTGACGCTCTCTCGGGTGAACAGCCCCGGGCACTCGCCCGTGGAGGTGGCCCGGCTGCTGCTGGCGCACGGCGCGGACCCCAACGCCGGTTACCTGCTCGACGGCGAGCCGCCGCCGGTGACCGCGCTGTGCGGCGTGTTCCGCAGCCACCGCGACCCGGTCAACCAGCCTGCGCACCAGCACAGCCTCGAGCTGGCCAGGCTGCTCCTTGAGGCCGGCGCCGACCCCAACGATGACCGCGCAGTCCACGCCACGGCCACCTTCCCGCCAGACGACACGAGCCTGGCGCTGCTGGTCGAGTACGGCCTGGGCCGCGGCTCCGGCGGCCCGTGGCGGGCGCGGCGGCTCGGCGGGCCGTCGCCGGTATGGCATGTGCAGGACCAGCTGCGGACCGCCGCCGAGCTGGACCTGATCGACCGTGCCCGCCTGCTGCTGCCCCTCTGCGCCGACCTCGGCATCGACGTGGACGCCGCCCCGGATGGCCGCCACGGCGACGACCATACGCCCTATGACCTGGCCATACTGAACGGCAACACCGAGATCGCCGACCTGCTCGCCGCGGCCGGCGCCAGGATCCGACCACTGGAACCCGACGACGAACTAATCGCCGCCTGCCTCCGCGCAGACCGCCCCACCGTGGAACGACTGCTGGCGGCGGACCCCGGCCTCGCCGCACGGGCCGTCGCCAGGCGGCCGGACACCGGCACGTTGTCCAGCCCGCTCCACCACGCCGCCTTCCTCAACCGCCCCGAGGCCGTACGCATGCTTGCCGCCATTGGTTTCCCCGTCAACGGCAGCCGTGAGTCACCCCTCCATATCGCCGCATTGTGTGGCCATCTCGACATGGTGAAACTGCTCATCGAACTGGGCGCCGACCCCACCGCCGAAGCCACCGACCCCGACACCCCCGGCCAATTCGGCCCACCCGACCCCACACCACTCGGCTGGGCCAAATACACCAACCAGCACGCAGTAGTCGCCTACCTCGCGTCAACTTAGTGATCTTTGATGCGTCTTCGCCTAGGACGCGGCGGATGGCGCGGGCTCGATCTTCGGGGCCCGGGTGATGCCCTTCTCCTTCAGGTCGGCCGCGATCATCTCGCGCAGGATGGCTTTCTTGATCTTGGTGCCGGACATGGGCCACTCGTCGACGAACCGGACGTAGCGCGGCACCCGGAAGGTGGCGATCTTCCCCGCGCAGAAGGAGATGATTTCCTCCTCGGTGACCGTCGCCCCGGGCTTGAGCTGGATGAAGGCGGCCGGCACCTCGACGTAGTAGTCGTCGGGCGCGGAGACGACCTGCACGATGCCGACCGCGGGGTGGCGGAGCAGGTAGCTCTCCACCTCGGCGGCCGACACGTTCTCCCCGCCGACCTTGAGCATGTCCTTGAGGCGGCTGATGAACGTGACCCGCCCGCCGGCATCCATGGTGGCCACGTCCCCGGTGCGGAACCAGCCCTCGTCGTCGAACACCTGGGCCGTCAGCTCCGGGTCGTTCAGGTAGCCGGAGAAGCAGTTCGAGCCGCGGAAGAGCATCTCGCCCTGGGTGTCCGGCGGCAGGTCGAGCCCCGTGACCGGGTCGACGATCCGGCATTCCATTCCCGGCATCGGGTGGCCGCCGGTGCCGGTCCGCTGCTCCAGCGTGTCCGTCAGGTAGTTCAGCGACAGGAACGAGGACGCCTCGGTCGTGAAGCCCGATGGGCGCCGTCTCCGAGGACGATGATCTGGTGCAGGTCGGCGCGTCGGGTAGGCCAGGCCCGGCGGGGTCCTGGCCGGGCAACGCCGGGAACGCCGGGAACGCCGGGAAGTCGGGTGCCCCCGGCGCGGCCGGATCTGGTGCGCAGGTGAACAGGAGCCGCATCCGGGAGTGCCGGATCAGGTCGGTCGGCCAGCTCGATGCTCTTTTGACTTCCTCTCCCGCCTGGAGGCGGGAGATTCCTGCCGTGCCGCATCATGCGGCACCTCGGAGGGTTCCTGCTTTACCGCGCTGCGCCGGGATTACTCCAGGTCTTACCTGCGCTCTGCAGGCTGTCACCGCCAGCCCGGCGGCCTTCGCGACGTTCACCGCCGCGTTGATGTCCCGGTCCAGCCATGCCCGGCACGCCGGGCACTGCCAGGCCCGGACGTGCAGCGGCTTCGGGCCGTCCTTGATCCCGCAGGCTGAGCAGGTGCGGGAGGTCGGCTCGAACCGGCCGATCCGGTGGAACGCCCGGCCGTTCAGCCGGCCTTGTACTCCAACATGCCCACGAACCCGGACCACCCGGCGTCGCGGACCGACTTGGCCAGCCGGGTCCGGGCCAGCGCGCTGACCGCCAGGTCCTCGACGGCGACCGCTTGGTTGTCGCGGATCAGCGCCGTGGACAGCTGGTGGTGAAAGTCCCGCCGCGCGTCCCCCACCCGGGCGTGAGCGCGGGCCACCCTGGCCCTGGCCTTGTCCCGGTTCCGGGAGCCTTGCTGCTTGCGGGATAGGTCCCGCTGCCTGCGCCTGAGGGTCTTCTCGGCCCGGCGCAAGAACCGCGGCGAGGCGATCTTGGTGCCGTCGGACAGGACCGCGAAGTGCCGGAGCCCGAGGTCAATGCCGATCACCGGCTCGGTCGGGCACAGCGGGCCGGGCTGCGCCTGGATGACGAAGCTGGCGAAGTACCGGCCGGCCGCGTCCCGGATCACGGCGACGCTGGACGGGGCGGACGGCAGCGGCCGGGACCACCGCACCGAGACCTCCCCGATCTTGGGCAAGCGGAGCTTTCCGCCGGGGAGCAGCTTGAACCGGGCGTTGGCGGTGAACCGGATGGCCTGCCGGCGGTCCTTGCGGGACCGGAACCGCGGCGGCCCGATCTTGCGCCCTTTCCGCTTCACTGTGAGGGAGGCGAAGAAGTTCCGGTAGGCGGCGTTCAGGTCGGCCAGGGCCTGCTGGAGCACCACCGCGGATACATCGCTGAGCCATGCCCGCTCCGGGGTGGCCTTGGCCGCGGTCAGCCGCGCCGACAGCTCCGCGTCGGTGACATAAGGGAGCCCGGCCTGATGCGCTTGCTGCCGGGCGGACAGCGCGTCGTTGAACACCACCCGTGCGCAGCCGAACGCCCGGGCCAGCGCTTGCTGCTGCCCTGGCGTCGGGTAGAGACGGTAACTGTACCGAAGACGCATATCGAAACCATATTTGATTTCATGATCAAGTACAGTTACATCCGCACTCGCAGCCACAGCGTGTCGTCTCGCATGCCCCTTGGTTTGCGTGACCAGGTTTGCGTGACCAGGTACGTCAGTCCGACATTCACCACCATGCACCTGGACCGGATGGAGGAGATCTGCGGGACGTGTCCGCGGACTTCGATGCCAGGCTGGCTGAACGAGGACAGCATGATGCGCTCGTTGTTCAGCGTGGGCAGCAGCATCTTCCAGGCCCGGTCCGGCTCGCCGAGCAGGTTCTCGTCCGGCACGAACACGTCGTCCAGGAACACGTCGCAGGAGCCGAGGGCGCGCATGCCCAGCTTCGGGATCTCCCGGATGGTCACGCCCGCGGACGCGGTGGGCAGGATGAACAGCGACACGCCCTGGGACGGCCTGGCCACCTCCCTGGTCGTCCTGACCAGCAGCAGGATGTAGTCCGCGACGTGGGCCATGGAGCTCCACGTCTTCTGGCCGTTGATGACCCAGCCGCCGTCGGCCCGGGTTGCGGACGTGCGCAGCGCGCCGAGGACGTCCGTCCCGCCGCCCGGCTCGGTGAACCCGATCGCCCACTTCTCCCGGCCCGCCGCGATCGCGGGCAGGTGCCTGCGCTTCTGCTCCGCCGAGCCGTAGAACCCGACCGACTTCCCGCCGGCGAACGAGGTGATCCCCCAGACCCAGGTCAGCCCGGCCAGCGACCGGGCCAGCTCGCGGGCCAGGATCATCTGGGTCATGATGTCGCCGCCCTGGCCGCCTTACTCCTCCGGGATGCCGACGGCGTGGAAGCCGGCCGCGGCGAGCTTGCCGAACAGCTCGTGCGGGAACTGGTGCTCATCTTTCTCCAGCTCGCGGGCCCAGGGCTTGGGCAGCTCCCGGTTGACGTAGTCTCGGACGCTCTTGCGGAACAGCTCCTGCTCCTCGCTGAACCGGAAATCCATGCGACGGCTCCCCACGACGAAACCGACCAATCTACCAAACGAACGTTATAATCCTACTCGCCCCGGCCACGGTCAAGCACGCCAGATGCGCTATGGCGGATTCCAGACGGGGGCGGGGGTTGCTGATGGGGGTGGCTGGTTGCAGACTTGCGCCGTGGGGCTCACCAGGGGCGCTCGGTGAACGGATGACAGGGGATGCCATGGTCATCCGGACTCCCGATCAGCGGCTGCGGGTATTCGTGAGCTCCACGCTGGGCGAGCTTGCGGCTGAGCGGCGAGCCGTCACGCGCGCCATTTCGGCGCTGCGGCTGACCCCCGTGCTGTTCGAGCTGGGGGCCCGGCCGCACCCGCCACGCGAGGTATACCGGGCTTACCTCGCGCAAAGCGATGTGTTCATCGGTTTGTACTGGCAGCGGTACGGGCAGATCGGCCTGGGCATGCAGGTCTCGGGTCTAGAGGATGAGTTCGAGCTGTCGGGTGGGTTGCCCCGGCTGTTGTACGTCAAGGCACCGGCGCCCGATCGCGAGCCGCGGCTGGCCGGTCTGCTGTCCCGCATCAGGCAGGAGGCCTCCTACCGCCACTTCGGTACCCCCGCTGAGCTGTCACGGCTGGTGCGTGACGATCTGGCCGTGCTGCTGAGCGAACGGTTCGCCGCTGCACGCACCCCAGCCACAGCCACAGCCGCGGCCGGCACGGCGCCGTCGCTGGCGCGCTCGCGTGGTCCTCGCCCGCTGCCGGTAAGCGTGACGTCGCTGGTCGGGCGGGAGCAGGACATCGATGAGGTGGCCGGCCTGGTCAGCCGCCCGGAGGTGCGGCTGGTGACGCTGACCGGGCCGGGCGGGATCGGCAAGACCCGGCTCGCGGTGGCGGTGGGCGAGCGGCTGCGTGACCGCTTCGATGCGGGCACCGCGTTCGTCCCGCTGGATGCCGTTACCCGGTCCGAGCTGGTGCTGGCCGCCATTGGCCGGGCGGTGGGGGCCGAGATGGGCGGGGTGGACTCACCGCTGCAGGCCCTGGCCGACATCTTCGGCGATGACCGGTGGCTCCTCGTCTTGGACAACCTGGAGCAGGTCGTCCAGGCCGCCGGTGACCTGGGCGAGCTGCTGGCCCGCTGTCCCGGGGTGGTGATCTTGGTGACGAGCCGCACGGTGCTGGGATTGCGGGCCGAGCAGGAGTACCCGGTGCCGCCGCTGCCGCCGCCCGCCGACCCCGCCACGGCGCCGCTCGAGGACCTGGAGTCCTCGCCCGCGGTGGCGCTGTTCGTAGACCGGGCCCGCACGGTGCGCCCCGGCTTCGCGCTCACGAAGGACAACGCGGCGGCGGTGGCGGAGATCTGCCGCCGCCTGGAGGGGCTGCCGCTGGCCATCGAGCTGGCCTCCGCCCGGATCCGGCTGCTGAACCCGGCCGAGCTGCTGGACCGGCTGGGGCGGTCGCTGGACGCGCTGGGGACGGGAATGGTCGACTTGCCCGAGCGACAGCGGACCCTACGGGCGACGGTTGAGTGGAGCGTGGGCCTGCTGGAAGAGCCCGAGCGGTCGCTGCTGGAGGTCGCGGCGGTGTTCGTGGACGGCTGGACCATCCAGGCCGCGGCCAGGGCGGCTGGACTGGATGAGGACCGGGCGCTGGAGCTATCCGAGGAGCTGGCCCGGCACAGCCTGATCTACCTGGACAGCACCGGGCCTGCCCCCCGGTCGCGGATGCTGGAGACCATCCGCGCGTTCGTGGCCGAGCGGCTTGCGGCCCGTCCCGATGCGGCCGAGATAGGACGTCGGCACGCGGACTACTACCGGAGGCTGGTGGAGCAGGCGGACCGGCCGCTGCGTGGCGCCGGCCAGAACGAGTGGCTGGAGCGGCTGCAGGCCGAGGCGGGCAACCTGGCCGCCGCCGTGCGGTGGTACCTGGCCCATGACCCCAGACCGCTGCCGCACCTATTCCGGATCCTGTGGCCGTTCTGGTTCCTGCGGGATCACATGCGCGAGGGCCAGTCCTGGGCCGCGCAACTCCTGGCCGCCGCAGACCCGCTGGACTCCCAGGCCCGCGCGGAGCTGGTGTGCTCGGCGCTGGCGGCCGCGCTCGAGGTGGGCGACGACGAGGCCGCACTGGCCGCGGACGCGCGCCTGAAACCGCTGCTACCTGGGATCGACGACCCCTTCTTGCGCGCGGTATCCCAGCTGGCCATAGCGTGGTGCGCGCCGATCACCAGCGATTTCGACGGCGCCTTGCAAGCGGCGACGGAGAGCCTGGAGCAACTGCGCGGCCTGGACGAGCCTTTCTGGACGGCGCTGGCCGTCGGGTCGCTCGGCACTGTGGAGAAGATCCTCGCCCGTCACGACGACGCCTTGCGCCACATGCGCGAGGCGCGCGACCTAGGCGACCGGCTCGACAACACCTGGCTGGCCGCCTGGTCACGGGTGCAACTGGGCACGCTGTCCATCCAGGGGGACGATCTGCGCCAGGCCCGGGCGCTCCTGGATGAGGCACTGGACCTGAGCGTGGCGGCTCGCAGCCCGAACGGCGTGGCCTTGTGCCTGGCCGCGTATGCCCTGCTGGCGTCCGAGGAGGGCGACCCTGGGCGCGCGGCGCGGCTGGCCGGAGCGGCCGAGGGCCTGCGGCGGCGGGCCGGGATGCGGGTGTGGCCGACGCTGCGCCACGCCGAGGCCGAACTGACGACCCAGCTCCGCCAGACGCTCGGCGCGGAGCAGTTCGACCAGGCGTTCTCCTCCGGGTCCGGGCTCAGCCAGCGGGAGGCGGTAACCGCCGCCCGGAGTCGGCACAGCACCCAGACGTCCTAGGGGTGCCGGTAAGAAACGTGTCACCAGGCCCAAACGAGTGTGATCACGCTGGTCAGACGGGGAAGTCGCCGATGACGTCGTCGTAGCGCCGCTGGGCGTTGGCCAGGGCGAGGCGGGAGTAGATCTCCAGGGGCTGTCGCGTGACGTGACCGCTGTAGGGCTGGATGAGCGCGTCGTCGATGCCCTGGGTCTTGAGCCAGGTGAACAGGAAGTGGCGGGGCGTGTGGGGACTGATCGAGGCGGTGATGCCCGCGGCCTGGGTGTAGCGGGTGAGGATCTTGCGGACGCCCCGGTCGCTGTAGTGCTTCTTCCAGCTCGACTCGAACTGGAACACCGCGCCGGCCCCATTCGCGGAACCCCAGGTGGCGGCGGACCTGCGCCCGGTGGTACTCGATCGTGCTGCCTGACCAGTCGTAGAACCCGAGGTCGGATGCTGGCACACCGACCTGGCGGGCGACGAACGCCACCGCGTCGTCATCCAGCTCGGCCCGGCCGCGCGGAAAAAGCCCGGCGCGGGCGTAGAACTTCAGCAGCAACGCGTCCCTCAGCAAGGTCCAGTGATCGACCAGCTCGTCCAGGTCCATCAGCGCCACCACCGCTTCCGCCGATCCGCGGCTGACAATAGCGAGGGCACTGACAAAAGTTCCGCTAATGGCCGGAGGCGGCACTTTGCGAACCACCGCACGCATGTTGCCGGAGGCCGCCGTCCGCGGCGCCGACCCAGAACCCCGCAAGTGCCGACTGCGGACGTCAAAACGGAACTTCGCCGGGAGGGAAGCCTCGCCTATCCCCAGACGGTTTCTGTCACGGAGGGTGAGCACCCGCCGGGCGGGCGGCGCGGACATTCAGTGCATAACGACTCTGCGCGACGGATAATGGCTCTATCACTGGGACTGGTGGGATCGCCCCCGGACCGGGATCACACTCGTGGGCGACGAGCCCTATTACTTCGATTGCCTGTTCTCCGAAGAGCTCGACGACTATTCCGACCGGTTCTGCTTGTGGCCCGTACCCGAAGACGAGCTAGCAGACGAGCTACAAGCCTGGCGGCTATGGACCGCCTGGCGTGACGAGTACGATTCGGGCTTGTGGCCGCCTCCTTTCCCCGGCGATCCGGCTCCTGCAGCCCTGGAGCGGGTGCGGCACCCACCGCCACTGCCAGCCTCCGCAAGATGCGCGCATGGCGATCCCCAAGTGGCGCCTTGACTGCAACCACTCGTTCGCGGGACGCGTCCCCACGCATATGGTCCGCTGGAATTTCGTGGGCTGACGCCCGTGAAAGTTAGCACTCAACGCGGCACCCATAAGGGCCACCACTGTCAAGAGGGC
>Ga0066388_100000536_pt1 | contig 18258 bp, 15 predicted proteins | sample PanSoiMetaGPlot6_FD_64539 | JGI IMG/M metagenome (GOLD analysis project Ga0066388, IMG submission 64539) | Tropical forest soil microbial communities from Panama analyzed to predict greenhouse gas emissions - Panama Soil - Plot 6 (Hybrid Assembly) | ecosystem: Environmental > Terrestrial >... | reverse complement strand
GCGACGCGCGGCCTCAAGCGCGTCACCAGCACGCTGGCCAGCAATCAGCTGCGCGGCCGCGACAACGACACACCCGAGTCGCACGTCGTGCAGCGCTACCTGATCGGACATCTGCAGGGTCTCGCCGCCGGCCTCAACGCCGCGGCAGCCGGCGCGAACGCCTACAAGCAGCCGTTCGTTACATCCGGGCAGACCGGCACCAATCTGCTCGCCGTCGTGCGCGGCCGCGAGTTGCCGGACGAGTACGTCATCGTCGGGGCGCACTACGATCACCTCGATTCGCGCAGCAATGCCGCCGGCCATTGCAGCTCTTCTGCCCCTCCGGGCGGCGCCGTCTGCAACGGCGCCACCGACAACGCCACCGGTGTGGCTGCGGTGCTGGCGATCGGCAAGGCACTGCACGCGCTGCCCGAGTTGCCGAGGCGCTCGGTGGTGCTGGCCCTGTGGGATGCGGAGGAAGACGGTCTCCTCGGCTCGCACTACTATGTCGACCATCCGCTCGTCCCGCTGGCGCAGACGGTCGCCTACGTCAACTTCGACATCCTCGGCGCCGTGCTCGTACCGTCGCTGCGCCATTCGACCTTTGTGGTCTCCAGCGAGACCGGCGGCCCGGTGATGCGCAGCATCCTCGACACAGCGATCGCGGCACAGGGGTTGAGCGTGCGGCCGTTCAGCTTCATCTTCGGCCAGGCGCGCAGCGACTACGCGAACTTCGCCACTCGCAACGTTCCGACGGTCTTCTTCTCCGACTCGACCGGTGGCTGCTACCACACCACCGGCGACGATGTGCGCGTGGTCGACTTCGCCAAGCTGGCGCAGCAGACGGCGATCGCGTTTCGCACCGTCGTCGGACTCGCGGAAGCGCCGACCCCACCGACCTTCGTGCCGCTCAACCCCGGTCTGGCGGTGTTCGAGGATGCGGTCTCGCTGCAGCAGGTGCTGGCGACCGCGGTGCCCGCCGATCTCGGCTTGTTCGATGTCGCCGATCAGGCATTGATCACGTCGACCAAGACGCACATCGACCAGATCGTGGCCGACGGTCCGGCGCAATTCGACAGCGACGACGTGTCGACCCTGCTGAACGCGGCGGTGATGCTGATCAACGCCCTGACCAGCATGGGCTGCCACGTTTTCTAATTGGAGGGCGCCGCTCCGTCGGCGCCGGGACGGGGGGGCGATGAACCAATCTCACCCCCTCCACGCCGCCCCCGGCGCCGACGGCGCGGCCCCCTCCAGTTTTAATCGTCGATCAAGGTCAGGTTGGCGGTATCACCCGCTTGTGGGTTCTCTTCGTCCATGAACGTCGCGGCCAGTTTGCCGGGGCCGTCGGTCATGCCCCACGCGGTGCAGGAGAACGGTTCGCCCGAGGCGCGGATCATTCCGGTGCCGACCTTCGGATTGCCGTTGAGGAAGAACGCTTCGGCGGTGCCGGTCGTGTAGACGATGCGCGTCGACGGCGGATACGTGGCGTTCGCGCAGTCTTCGCCGGGTCCGATCTGGACGTAGGTCTGCTGGCAATCGAGCTGCACCGCGCCGGGTCGCACGTCGTCGCCCTGTCCGGTGGTGATGGTGGGCGGCAGACCGTTGTGGCCCCGACCGTTGCTGTCCTGCACCATGAGCGTGTCGACCGGTGAGCCGCCGTCGCAGTCGACGAAGCCGCTGCACGTGTCGATGCGCACGCAGAAGGTGCCGAACTGCCCTTCCAGAATCGGCGCCGTGTAGAGGACTGGCCCGGTCACCTGCACGGGGGCGATGCCGTCCGCGGCGATGGCGCCGGCGACGAGATCCATCGAGCCCGACAACGTGCCGAGCGGCACGGTGGACCCGAGCGCCGACGAGAAGAATGAGCCGCCGAATGTCAGCCGGCGCGTACCGAGCACCCCGTTGCCGAGCCTGCAGATGTGCGAGCAGTTGTCACCGGGCGGATCGCATTCCTCGCCGCAGCCGGCGTTGACGATGCCATCGCCGCACTGCGCGCCGACCTCGACCGAGCAGTCCGGCGCGCAGCCGTCGCAGGCCAGTGCGTTGCCGTCGTCGCACTCCTCGGCGCCGCAGCGCACGCCGTCGCCGCATCCGGTCTCCAGCGCACAGCCCGATGAACAGCCGTCGCAGTCGTCGGTATTGCCGTCGTCGCAGGCCTCGCCGGCGCTCTGGAAGCCGTCGCCGCAGACCGGCACGCGCGTGCACTGATCGGTGCACAGCGGTCCCGGCGGATCGCATTCCTCGCCACACGCCGCGTTCACGCTGCCGTCTCCGCAGGCGGCGCCGACCTCGACGGTACACGACGGCGAGCAGCCGTCACACGAGACGGCGTTGCCGTCGTCGCATGCTTCGGCGCCACAGCGCACGCCGTCGCCGCATCCGGTTTCCAGCGTGCACGCGGCCGAGCAGCCGTCGCAGTCGGTCGAGTTGCCGTCGTCGCACTGTTCGCCGAGCTGTGCGACGCCGTCGCCGCAGCGGCCGCTGCGCTCGCGCAGGACGAGCTTGATGATGCGCCCGCTGCCGGGGACCTCGGGCACGATCTCCTGATCGGATGTGCAGGTCCATACCGAGCCGTCGGGGCCGAACTCGATCTCGCGCGTGAAGTCGGAATTGGTCGGCAGCGGGAAGACGGTGAACTCCTCGGTAGCCGGCCGGAAGCGGATCAGCGTGTCCGAGTTCGAGCCGGTGATCCAGACGTCGCCGGTACTGCGATTGACGCTGATGTCGTACGGCAGCTCCTGGCCGAGCGGCTGGGTGGGCAGGGTGTACACCTTCCACGACTCGCTCGCCGGATCGAAGCGGCCGAGCTGGCCCGAGCCGTATCCGGGCACCCAGACGATGTTGTCGGGCCCGGTGAACAACCGCCGCGGCCCGTCGAACGGTGGTCGCCAGGCGCGCACCTCGCCGCTGACGGGGTCGACGCGCCCGATGCGGTGCCCGAACAGCTGCGAGAACCACACGCTCTGGTCGGGCGCGACGTTGCAGCCGTACGCCACGGCGATCGGCACGCCGCTGATCGCCGGATCGGCGGGCGGCAGGCGATAGTAGGTGAACTCCGCGGTCGCCGGGTCGAAGCGGCAGACGTGATTGGAGCGCGTCAGCGTGTACCAGATGCGGCCCTGCGTATCGAAGTCGAGCGTGTGCGGATAGGAGCCGAGGTCGTCGCCGATGCGCGGTTGCGCGAAGTGCGTGAACTCGTGCGTCGTCACGTCGAGCTTGATGAGCTCCTCCGGCCCGGGCGCTGTGATCCACATGTTGCCGTCGCGATCGCGCTCGACCGAGTGTCCGCCCGCCTGCACCGGCAGATGTCCACGAGCGCCGGTCTGCGGGTCGAAGGTCCACACGCCGGGAACCGTGTACACGACGCCGTCGGTGCCGAGCTCCAGATCGTGGCAACCGGGCCGCTGCGCGGGATCGATCTCCCATTCATAGATCACCGCGCGCACGGCGTCGCCCGACGGCGGCGGCGGAGCGGCGAACTGCGGGAACGCGGGCGCGCCGGTGGCGAAGGTGTTGATGATGGTGTCGAAGAGCACGTCGCGCGTCTCCTCGAAGAATGGAATGCCGCCGTAGCCGATCATCCGATTGATGACCTGCGTCCACTCCTCCGCCGTGCGCGGCTCGCGCCAGCGAAAATCGCCGATCTGATGGCAGTTGGCGCAGGCGCGTGCGAAGTCGCCGGCGACGTGCTGGCTCGGCCACTGCAACAGCGACTTGAAGTAGGTGGGCGGCAACTGGGCATTCACATCGTCGGTCGTCTCGAGACTGAAATCGGCGACTGCGCCCGCGGCGGGGACGTCGACGCTGTCGACGACGGCATCGCGCCAGCCAATGCGCCGAGCGCGTAGGCGGTAGGCGCGCGGCGTGATCGGCGGGAAATCGTACCGACCGTCGGCATCGGTGAACACGGTGACGCTGGCCGCGTTCGGGTCGTCGAAGGCCGTCACCATGACGCCGGCGAGTGGCTCGCCGCCTGCGCCGGTGACGCGCCCGCGCAACCCGGTCGGCTGCGGCGTCGCCGTCGGAGTGGGCGGCGCGGTGAGGCTGCCGACGCCGGTTGCGCTCGACACGGGGCTGACAGTCGGCGAGGCGGTGCCGGTCGCGACCCCGGTGGGTGCGGTGGTCGGGGTGAAAATGATCGCGGACGGGGATGCAGAGGCCACCGCCGTTGCCGTTGCCGGTACGGTCGGGCTGGCAGCAGGAGATTCGCCGAGCGTCGCCGTCGGCGCGCCGGTCTGTGTCGGTGGCGCTGCAACCGTCGGCGTGCGCGTCGCCGCTACTACGGTCGACGCGTGGGTTGCGGTGGGCACACCGCTGTGTTGTCCGCCGTTCCCGTTCCCGCAGCCGCTCGCCAGCAGGAGCACCAGCACGGCCGTGCCGCACGCGATCGTCCGACTCATGGTCCCCCCAAAACTCGATCGGTATCAAGTCGCTTGATTAGCGGCAACGATTGATGAAAGACCCACGACAGTCGGGCTGGCCGCAGGCCAGACCAAGACAATCAGATGACAAAATCGCCAGCGATTGGTAGCGCGGTGCCCGCTCGAGTGAGATTTTCGAAGCAGAAGACGCAGAGGATCACACGGGGCTGTCCGCTGACCTCTGTGACCCTCTGTGGACCTCTGTGGTGAATCGGTTTCCTATGCGACTTCGTCAAATCGCCTTCGCGGCGCGCGATCTCGATGCGGTCGTCGATGATCTCTGCGCGGTGCTCGGCATCGAGGTGTCGTTCAACGACCCCGGGGTCGGCGTGTTCGGCCTGCGCAACGCGGTGATGCCGGTCGGCGACACCTTCCTCGAAGTGGTCTCGCCCGTGCAGCCGGACACGGCGGCGGGACGGTACATGGAGCGGCGGGGCGGCGACTGCGGCTACATGGTGATGGTGCAGACCGCGGACAGCGACGCCGATCGACGGCGCGCGGCGCAACTCGGCGTGCGCGAGGCGTGGAGCATCGACCTCGACGACATTCGCGGCACGCACCTGCACCCGCGCGATCTCGGCGGGGCGCTGTTGTCGCTCGATGCGCCGGTGCCGGCGGCGTCGTGGCGATGGGCCGGGCCGGACTGGCCGGGCAAGCGCCATACGGACGTGACGCGCGAGATCGTCGGCGTCGAGATGCAGTGCGCCGAGCGCGACATTGTCGCCGAGCGGTGGGCGCGATTGCTGGATCGACCGCTCCGCGCCGGCGCGAACGGCGTGACGGAAATCGCGCTCGAGCGCGGCGTGCTGCGTTTCGTCGCCGGGAAGCCCGGCGCGGATGGGGTCACCGCGGTCGATGTGGCGGTTGCCGATCGCTCCCGCGCGCTCGCCGCCGCGCACGCGCGCAGCCTGATCCGTAGCGGCGACCTTGTCATCTGCGGCACCCGCATCCGCTTTGTGGAGTGAGTGCTTCAGCACCAAGACACAAAGACACAAAAGTGGTTCTTGGTGTCTTTGTGTCTTGGTGTTGAACCCGCGGTTCGTCAACTGAACTCGCGCAGGACGGCGGCGCGAAAGACTTCCAGGGTGCGGTCGCGATAGGCGCCGCGCGGTTCGTTGAGCCAGATCCAATCGCTCAACGCCGGGCGCGTCGTGCGCTGCACGACCAGTCGGCTGCGCAGATACGGCGCCGCGACGCCGCGTGGCAGCACGCCGACGCCGGCATGGCCGAGGATCAGGTCGAGGACGAGATCGGTGGTCGCCGCCCAGATCGCGACGGACGGCCGTTCGGCGCGCTCGCCGTAGTGGTGTGTGAGCCAGCGCTCGATGAGCGGGTCGCTCTGGTAGTAGTCGATCACCGGCGTCCGGGCGAGCTCGGCGAGGCTGAAGCCGCGGCGAAAGAAGCGCCGGCTCGCCACCAGGATCAGCGCCTCCTCGAAGAGCTGCGTCGATTCGAGTTGCGCGTGCGCCGGGCGGCGCGGGCGCAGCGCGAAGGCGAAGTCGAGCCGGTTGTGCAGCAGGCGCGCGTTGAGATCCTCCTGCGGCGCGTACACGACGCGCACGTACAGGCGCGGATGGTCGACCCGCAGGCGGGTGAGGAACGACGCCAGGCGTACGCGCGGGAAGCCGAGGTAGACGCCGATGCGCACCAGGCCGTGCACCTCGCCGGCGGCGTTGACCAAGCCGTCGACCGTCCGCTGCAGCGCCGCCTGATGCTCGCGCAGGTGCGCGTGGAGGAGCTGACCGCCGCGCGTCAGCACCAGCCGCTTGCCGACGCGGTCGAACAGCTTCACGCCGAGCGCGCCCTCGAGCGCGGCGACGCTCTGGCTGATTGCCGAGGGCGTGCGGCCGAGCTGCGCGGCGGCGCTGCCCACCCCACCGTGCTCGACGACCGCGGCGAACGTGTGCAGCTTGTTGAGATCGAGGTTATGTAGCTTCATCGAACGAAATGGTTAGAACGTTTAATTTGGCTGATCAACCGCGATGCGCTAAGACCCGCCGTATGGACCCCCACCGCCAGCTGCTGCAACAGCACGATCCGGAGGTGTTCGCCGCCATCGCCGGCGAGGAGCGGCGCGAGCAGCGCGGCATCGAGCTCATCCCGTCGGAGAACTACACCTATCCGGAGGTGCTGGCGGCGCTCGGCTCGGTGCTGACCAACAAGTATTCCGAGGGCTATCCGGGGCGGCGCTACTACGGCGGGCAGGAGTTCACCGACGCGGTCGAGGAGCTGGCCCGTGCGCGGGCGCGCGCGCTGTTCCGCTGCGAGCATGCCAACGTGCAGCCGCTGTCCGGGTCGCCGATGAATCAGGCGGTGTACTTCGCGTTTCTTGCCCCGGGCGACGCCGTGTTGGCGATGGACCTCTCGCACGGCGGCCATCTCACCCACGGGGCGCCGGTCTCGCACATGGGGCGCATCTTTCGCTTTGTCCGCTATCGCACGCTACCCGAGCAGGCCGGGCGCATCGACTTCGACGAGGTGCGGCGGTTGGCGCGCGAGACGCGGCCGAAGATCGTGCTGTGCGGCTACACCTCGTATCCGCGCGACTACGACTACGACGCCTTCAAGGCGATCGCCGACGAGGTCGGCGCGGTCACCATGGCCGACGTCTCACACGTGGGCGGTCTGATCGCCGCCGGCGTGTTGCGCAATCCCTTCGACGCCGGGTTCGACGTCGTCACCACCACCACGCACAAGAGCCTGCGCGGCCCGCGCGCCGGCTTGGTGCTGTGCCGCAAGGAGCATGCTGCGGTCGTCGATCAATCCGTCTTTCCCGGCCTGCAGGGCGGGCCGCACATGAATGTGGTCGCGGCGATCGCGGTGACGCTGAAGAAGGCGGCGGAGCCGGCGTTCCGGAGCTACGCGGCACAGGTGCTGCGCAATGCGCGCGCGCTCGCCGACACGCTGCTCGACCGCGGGTGCACGCTGGTGACCGGCGGCACCGACAACCACATGCTGGTGCTCGATACCGTGGCCAGCGCCGACCTCGACGGCCGCACCGCCGAGCGCCGCCTCGACGCGGTCGCCATCACCACCAACAAGCAGATCATTCCCGACGACCCCAAACCGCCGCTGCGCGCCAGCGGTGTACGCCTCGGCAGCCCCGCGGCGACCACACGCGGCATGCGCGAGCCCGAGATGCGCCAACTCGGCGAGTGGATCGCCGATACGCTGCGCGATGGCTCCGACGCGGCCACCCTCGCGCGCCGGCGCCGCGATGTCGAGGCACTGTGCGAACGCTTCCCGGTGCCTGGGATTGAACGGATTGGGTTTTAACAACGGATTAAACGGATTGAACGGATTAGGATTGGGGCTTGAACGGATTCGGATGCTGCCCTCCGAATCCGTTTAATCCGTTCAATCCGTTGTCGCGCTCCAGGTTCGCGCCGGTGACCCCTGCGCGCCGATGGTACTACCGACCGGGGCGCTGGCGGGCGCGCGCACGCTGCCGTACGCGGCGCGGACCAGCAGGACCCCGGCGATCAGCGCGCCCAGCACGCCGAGCATGTTGCAGACGTGTAGGACCACGTTGAGCGCTGGCCCGGTGGGAGTGAGGCCGCGCTGGCCGGTCACGGCAGAGACGACGAGGCCGGCGCACAGCAAATAGGCCGAGGACAGCAGCGTCGCCGAGAAGAGCCGCGCCCCGCGCGCCGAAAACGCGAGGTGGTGTGCCGCCGCCCCGACCGCGATCAGCAGAATGCCGGTGCTGACGAGCGATGAATGGGTCACCGCCCAGGCGCGAATCACTTCCGGCGGCCAGCCGTTCGCGTGCGCGACTCCGAGCGGCACGCCGGTCAGCATGCTGGCGAACAGGATGACGGTTCCATGAAACAGCAGGTTCATCTGCGCGTGCTTGGTCATGGCGTTCTCCTTTCCGTTTGCACGGCCATCTCTGGTAAGAACCGAGCGGATTGTTGATCGGCGCACCGGGGCTCGTCACCTCGCATTTGCGATGCCGCGCACCAAACGGCCACACGAAGCCGTCGACCCGAGAAAACGGCCTTTACAGCGGCGTTCCCGCTCGACCGTGGAGGTCATTCTGGAGGCCGCGGCTCAGGTTTTGGAACGCGATGGGTACGCCGCTTCCACCACGGATGTGATCGCCGAGCGCGCCGGCGTGTCGATCGGCAGCCTCTATCAGTACTTCCCCAACAAGGACGCCGTGCTGCTGGCGCTCACGCAGCAGCACGCCGAGGCGGCGCGCGCGGTCCTCGAGCCGCTTCTGGCGGAGATCGTCGACGGGACGCCGCCGGTGACGCCGTGGCTGCAGCGTTTCGTGCGCGCCGTCGTCGAGCTGAACGGCCGCCGCCCGCGGCTGCATCAGATCCTCTTCGAAGAGACGCCCTTCCCGCCTGAGACCATGGAGGAGATGTATCGGGCCGGCGAGCTGATCATCGGCATACTGGAGAGCTATCTGGCTCGGGCGTCCGACGTCGCGGTGGACAACCCGCGCCTCGCGGCGTACCTGCTCTTCCGAACCGTGGGCGGTGTCATCCACGCCGGCGTCGTGCGGCGCCCACCCGAGCTGACCATGCAGGATTGCGGCGAGGAATTGATCCTGCTTTTGTCGCGCTATCTGACGGGCCCGGCAAAAACCGGATGATGTCGATGGATCTCACCGCCCGCTTCCACACCTACGCCGACGACTTCGAGCGCTCGTACGCCGATCGGAACTGGGCACGCCTCGCCCCCTATTTCGCCGCCGATGCCGTGTACGAGTGCAAGAGTCCGGAGGCGCTCGCGTTCCGCGTCGAAGGCCGCGCGGCGATCCTGGCACGCTTCGAGAGCGTGACCGAAGCTTTCGACCGCCGCTTCGATTCGCGCTCGCTCAAATTCGCATCGACCGCAGTCGAAGGGCAGACGGTGACGGTCACCGGGCTGGTGTTGTACACGGTGTCGGACGCACCGCCGCTGCGACTGCCGTTCACAGAGTTTGCCGAGTACCGGGGCGGCGAGATCATCCGCCTCGAAGACGCGGCGAGCGTCGAGGCGTTCGGTGAGGTCACCGAGTGGATGGCGCGGTTCGCCGACCGCCTGCAGCGATGACCCTCAGAGAGCAGTTGAACTATCTCTTCTCCCTGCACCGCGGCTCGGTGACCCTCACGCTGCACATCATCAGCGTGCCGTTGATCGTCGTAGGCCTCGTCCGGCATCAGCTCGCGCCGATTGCCCTCGGCGGGCTTCTCGAGATCATCGGCCACGTCTACGACTACACCCGCAGGTTCGACACGGAGCAACGGCACAAGGCGAGGATCGTGCTGCCGCTGCAACTCACCGCGACGGTCGTGGTCTTCGTCCTGCTGCTGAAGCTCTTCCGGTGGTTCTGAGGCGAGGCCGCGCGAAGCGCGGAAGCATAGAGCGCACGATGCCACGCACGATTGGCGGGCTGCGCCCGCCACCCGGCCTGGAGGCCGGGGCTACGACTTACGCATTGACAGCGCCACGACTGAACCGCCGCGAGCGACGCCGCACACGATGGCGTGAGTCAGCTCGGTGGCCACGCCGCGACCCGGCGCAAATCGGAGCGGCGCGTCGCTCTCTGGGGTCTGCAAGTGGCACAACGGCGGCACGGTCTGTTCTCCGAGCGCGAGACAAGCGGCGCCGGCGGTGAGCGCGCCCGCGGCGCCGAACTCGCCGATCGCCCCCTTGATAGATGTCAGGTGGGCGCTGCCGGCGGGGAGCAGATCGGCGAAGAGATCCAGCTCGCAGCGGTCGAGCCGGCGTGACGAGTTGGCGCTGCCGCAGATCAGCTCGGTGCCCGCGGCCAGGCCGCTTAGCGGAGCCTGCGCGGCGACGGCGCGGACCGGCCAGTCGTAGCGCGGCGACGGCACGGCGAAGCTGCGCGTGCCGTCGATGACCGCATGCACCGCAGCGCTGCGGGCGCGCGCCCGTTCGAGTGGCTCGAGCACGAGCATCGCGGCGCCCTCGCCCAGCACGAGGCCGCTGCGGTGCACGTCGTACGGGCTCGACCACTCGCGGCCACCGCGCTGCCCGGCCAGCGCGCGCGTGCGGTGATAGGCCTCGACGACCACCGGGCTGAGCTCGTCGCCGGCGCCGGCGAGGACGAGGTCGGCGCGCCCGCTGTCGAGGACGTCGCAGGCGAGCGCGATCGCGTGCTCGCCAGTCACCTCGGCTTGCGCGACGGTGAGATTCAGGCCGGTACAGCCGAACTCCATGGCGATGTACCCGGCCGGGGCGTTCATCACCAGATTCGGAAACACCATCGGGCTGGCGGCCGCCGGCCCGCGGGTCAGGACGCGTTCGATGTGCGCGACCGACTCCTCGCAGTTGCCGAGCGCAGTGCCGAAGACGACGCCGACGCGTTCGCCCGCGAGTGCTTCGTCCGCGAGGCGCGCATCGTCGACGGCCAGGCGGCTGGCCGCCACGGCCATGCGCGACAGGCGATCCATGCGGCGGTACTGCGCTGACTTGATGAGGTCGCGCGCGCCGAACTCGCCGACGGTCGCGGCGATACGCGGAAAACCCGAACGTCGCGCCAAACCCTCGACCGGTACGATTCCCGAGCGCCCCTCGCACAGCGCCTTCCAAAACGCGGTGCGGCCGACCCCGATCGGGCTGACGATGCCGATGCCGATGACGGCGATGGGTGAGTCGATCATCGTTTGGTGTCGAGTGCGGCTGAGCTCGATGGTCGGTCGTTGGAGCGCGGACGCGCCCACCGTACGGGCAGTCTAGCGGAAGGTTCTGAGAGCTCGCCAAAACGCGCGTTCACGCGCGCGCAAAACAGCGGCCCTGCGGGCCGCCCGCCGGCACGGAGGCCGGCGGCTACATACGCGCGGGCGTCAGGCTGCATCCACGGCTCGCAACACTAGGCTCGTGTTGTTACCGCCGAAGCCGTAGGAGTTGGACAGCACGGTGCGCAACGCTGCGCGGCGGCTGGCGCCAGGGACGTAGTCGAGGTCGCACTCGGGATCGGGTTCGCTGAGCGTCACGGTTGCGGGGACGACGCCGTCGCGCAGGGCGAGCAGGCAGGCCAGCGCTTCGATGGCGCCGCTGGCGCCGAGGCAGTGGCCGACCTGCGACTTCGTCGACGACACCGGAATGCCGTGCGCAAGCGCGCCGAACACGTGCTTGATCGCGCGCGTTTCCACCGCGTCGTTCTGTGGTGTCCCGGTGCCGTGCGCGTTGATGTAGTCGACCGCCTCGGGTGCGACGCCGCCTGCCGCCAGGGCGCGTTGCATGGCGAGGATCGCGCCGGCGCCGTCCGGACGGGGTTGCGTGACGTGATGCGCGTCGGCGCTGACGCCGTAGCTGACGAATTCGCCGACGATCGGTGCGCCGCGGCGCACCGCCGACTCCCAGGGCTCCAGGACGAACATGGCGGCGCCCTCGCCGAGCGTGATGCCAGCGCGGCGGCGATCGAACGGACGGCACGGGGCGCGATCGAGCGCTTGCAGCGCATTGAAGCCCGCGTACGCCATGCGCGACAATGCGTCCGTACCGCCGCACAGCACGGCGTCGGCGCGCCCGGCGCGCAACCAATCCGCACCCATGCCGAGCGCATTCGCGCCCGACGAGCAGGCGGTGGAAATGGTGAGGCGCGGGCCCCGACTGTCGATCGCATAGGCGATCAAATCGGTGCAGGCGCTGATTGGCGTCTCCACCCATTTGCGCATGCTCGACCGTCCGGCGCGCGCGACGAAGTCCGCGCAGTAGGCCTCTTCACCGCCGACCATCCCACCGGTCGTCGTTCCCACGACGACGCCCGTGTTGGTGCCTTGCTCACCCAGGCCCGCCATGCGCCAGGCCTCGAGGGCGGCGATCAGCGCCAGCAGCGCCGTGCGCGAGGCACCGCGCACCAGCGCGCGCGGCACGCCGGCCGGCGCGGTCGGGGCATGCACTTCGGCGGCGAGCGTGCTGCGGTATCCCGCCGACGGAAAGAGCGTCAGCTCGCCGATGCCACAGGATGCATCGCGCAACGCCGCCGCGAACGCGTCGATGCCCGTGCCCAGCGCGTTAATACTGCCGAGGCCGGTTATGGCGATACGGCTGCGGCCCGCGACGGGTGGAGCGGCTGACGCTTGCATCACGGAAGCATTGCCCGGTTGGCTCAGACAGTATGTCAGGGCATGGCCGGTCTGGCCATGCGGCGTCCTTCGAGCTGTCAGCAGCCAGCCCTCAGCGCCCGTCACACCATACTGACAGCTGAGAGCTGACAGCTGAGAGCTGACAGCTGAGAGCTGATGGCTAAGAGCTGATGGCTAAGAGCTTCCAGCTTCACGCCATCGTCAGTCCGCCGTCGACCACCAATGTGGCGCCGCTCACGTACGACGCTGCCGGGCTGGCGAGGAAGCGGACCGCCTGCGCGACCTCGGCCGGTTCGCCGAAGCGGCCAAGCGCGATCTCGCGGCCGAGTCGCTCGCGCTCAGCGGCGGGCATGTGGGCGATCAGCTGGGTATCGATCAGGCCCGGACAGAGCGCGTTGACGGTGATGCCGTAGCGCCCGACTTCGCGCGCCAGCGATTTCGTGAAGCTGAGCAGGCCGCCCTTCGCGGCGGCGTAGTTGGCGGCACCGTCCTTGCCCAGCAGCGCGGCCGGGGAAATGACGTTGATGATGCGCCCCCAGCGCCGCTTGATCATCGGGCGCAGCGCCTGGCGGGCGCACAGAAACGCGCCGCGCAAACTCACGGCGATCACCTCGTCCCATGCCGCCGGCGTCATCAGCATCACGAAGCCGTCGTGCGTGACGGCGGCGTTGTTGACGACGATGTCCACCCCGTCCCAGCGCGCGCGCAGCCGTTCGAACATGCGTTCCACCTGAGCGGCGTCGGCGACGTCGGCCTGCACGACGTCGACGTCCACGCCCTGGGCGCGCAGCGCGTCGCCGACCGCTGCCGCCTCAGCCTCCGAGCGCGCGTAGTTGATCGCCACCGCCGCGCCGGCCGCCGCCAGCGCCTCGGCGGTGGCGCGGCCGATACCGCGCGACGCACCGGTGATCAGGGCGCGCTTGCCATCGAGCCGCAACGGATCGCCGCTCATCGCAGCAAGCGCCAGAGCTGCCCCTTGATCTTGCGCGCGCGCAGCTTCTGCAAGACCTCGATGTTCGTCTTGATGCCGAGCCCCGGCACGATCCAGTTGGAGTGGCGGCGCGCGTAGCACTCGATGCGCTCGATGAGCGCGTCGGCCAGGCCGGGCGAGATGTAGAACTTCGGATAGAGCAGGTTGTCGTCGGCGTCGATCTGGCCGTCGCGCAGCGCGATGTCGACCATGCCGGTGCCGGGCAGCACGCGGATGCCGGTGAGCGCGATGACTGCGGTCGGCTGCAGCTCGTCCATCAGCGCGATGGTCTCGGCCACCGTGCGCTCGGTCTCGCCGGGGCCGCCGAAGATCAGGCTGTGGCAGAACTTCAGGCCGTGCTGGTGGCACAGCCGCGACGCGCGGCGCAGATCGTCGACGTCGAACTCCTTGCGCAGGTTCGCGATCATCGCCGGCGAACCCGAATCGGTGCCGAACTCGATGGCGCGGCAGCCCGAGCGCGCCATCAACGCGCACAGCTCGTCGTCGATGAACTTCGGGTTCAGATACCCCGACCATTCGATGTCGAGCTCGCGCCGGACGATCGCCTCGCAGATCTCCTTGGCGTGCCGGATGGGCAGGTTGAAGATGTTGTCGACGAAGAACCAGTGCCGGATGCCGTGGGCGGCACGCAGCGCGGCGATCTCGTCGACCACCGCGGCGGGCGCGCGCATGCGCACCTTCGAGCCCTCGATGAGCGGATAGCTGCAAAAGACGCACTCGAAGCAGCAGCCGCGCTTGGTCTGCACGTTCAGCGCCCCGCCGCGCTCGTAGTAGCGGTGCAGGTCGAAGCCGTCGCGCAGCGGCGTGCCGGCGTCGTCGAGCTGCTTGATGCGCGCCTTCGGCGTGACGCAGACGCCGCCGTCGACGCGTTCGCATGAGTACTCCGGCGTCGACTCGAGCGGCCTGCCGGCCGCGAAGCGCTCGAGCAGCCAGGGAAACGCGTGCTCGCCTTCTCCGACGACGCCCGCATCCGCGTGCAGATATTCCATGATCGGTTGCGGCATCACGGTGAAGCCCGACCCGCCGAGCACGATCGGCGCGTCGCTGCCGGCGCGCACCGCGTCGACCAGCGTCTTGTAGTCGTCGATGTACGAGGTGTTTTGCGGATAGGACGACGAGTCGAGATTGCGCAGAGAGATGCCGACCACCTGCGGCGCGAACTCGCGCAGCTTCGCATCCAGCGCCCGCCCGGGACCGTCGAGAAAGCAGAGGTCGAGGGTTTCGACCGCGTGTCCGTGCTCGGCCGCCACCGCCACCATGTAGGCGGCGCCGATGGGAAAGACGGGATCGGGAAGCTTCTCCGTATTGGCGGAGATGAGCAAAACCCGCAGAGAACCATTGGCCATGTTGAGATTGGGCCGAGCCCGCGCTCGGCGCCGCTACCGGACTAGCACAGGCTCCTGCGGCGAACCAATGGCGTTAGCCGTTGCCCGTTGTCCGTTATCCGTTGTCCGTTGTGATCGCAGCAGCGACGAGAATCCCGCAACGGAAAACGGATAACGGCCAACGGACAACGATGCCCGTCACGGGGCGCGCGCAATCACCATGGCGCCGACGGCGCCCGAGTAACACAACGCACTGACCAGCACGGCGTCGAGCGGGTCGCGGCGCGCGTCGGACAGCAGCCCGGTGGCGAGAGCGACGCCGAGCGCCCCGCTGGCGCCGAAGCATTCGCCCAGCCCGGCCTTGGGTGCCAGCATCGGGCGCTCCGGCGTGTCCGGCAACAGCTCGCGCAGTGCGGCGCGCTCATGGGCGTCGATCGGTGTGCCGTGTGCGCTGGTCACCACGGCACCGATGTCGCGCGCGGTCCGACCGCTGCCGTCGAGCGCGCGGCGCAGCGCGGTAGTGATGCCATCGCGCAGCGGCGCCGGTCCGGTCAGGGTCGGCTCGAACCCGAGCGCATAGTTCTCGATCCGTGCCAGTGCCCGCGCGCCGCGTGCGCGGGCGCGGTCCTCGCGCTCGAGCACCGCCACCGCCGCGCCTTCGGACGGCCAGATTCCCGCGCCGGAATCGCGATTCGGCTGCGCGGCGTCGGCGTCCTTCAGCAGCCGCATGTCGCGCAGGGCCTGCACCAGTGCGGCGCCGTTCGCGTCCGCACCGCCCGCGAGGACGACGTCGGCCTTGTCCATGCGAATGAGGTCGACCCCGTACCCGATCGCCGCCACACCGGCCGCGAGCCCGCTGTGCGAAGTGGCGTTCGGTCCGTGAAGGCCGAGGGCGATCGAGATCTCGCCTGCCGCCGCGCTCGACACGGTATACGCGAAGACGCGCGGGCTCGCCGCGGGCGGTCCCTGCTCGACGACCTTGGCGTAGAACTCGGCATTGCTCAGCAGGCAGCCGAGCCCGGTGCCGAAGGAGAGGCCCGCGCGCTCGGCGTCCGCGCCGTCGAGCTTCAGCGCCGCGTCGTCGACCGCCAGGAACCCGGCGGCGAGAAAGAGCCGGCAGAGCCGATCCGCCCGACCGAGCCGTGCGCGCACGTCGGGGGGAATGGCGTCGAGTGGCAGCGGGTCGATCAGCACACCGCCGTCGGGCCCGGTGACGGCGCGCTCACCGGCGAGCAGCCGGCGCGTCAGCTCCGCGACCGAATGGCCGAGCGGCGAGACCACCCCGAGACCTGTGATGACCACCGGTGACATCGGACCGACTCAACACAAAGACACCAAGACACCAAGACAGGCTGCTCGTGCAGCGATCCACCGCCCCTCATGGCGGTGTCTTCTTTGTGTCTTGGCGTCTGTGTGTTGAACGACTCGGATCACGCTCGCCTCAAGACGATCGTCGCGTTGTTGCCGGCAAACGCCGACGACGTCGACAAGACTGTGCGCACCGGCACGCGGCGCGCCGCACCGTGTACGACGTCGAGCCGGCACGATGGATCGAGCTGCTCGCACCCGGCGGTCGGCGGCACGACGCCGTCGCGCAGCACGCGCGTGCACATGACCGCCTCGAAGCTCCCCGCCGCGCCGAGGGTGTGGCCGATCGCGCCCTTGATCGAGTTGACCGGCACGCGTGGCGCCGCCTCGCCGAAGACGGTGGCGATCGCGGCCATCTCCATCGCGTCGTTGTAGACCGTCCCGGTACCGTGCGCGCTGATGAAGTCGACCTGATGCGCCGCCACGCGCGCGGCGCGCAAGGCGGCGCGCATCGCGCGCGCCGCGCCCGCGCCATCGCGCGCCGGCGCAGTCATGTGCACGGCATCGCTCGACAAGCCGCTGCCGGCCACCTCGATCTCCAACGGGGCGCCGCGGCCGCGCGCGTGCGCCTCCGACTCGACGATCAGCATTGCGGCGCCCTCGCCGATGGCCAGCCCATTGCGCCGCGCGTCGAATGGCCGCACCGTGTCGGGCGTCGTCGCGCGCAGGCTGTTGAAGCCTGCCACGACGAAACGGCAGAGGATCTCGGCTCCGCCGGCGACCACCACGTCGGCATGGCCGCACTGGATCAGCTCGAGCGCCAGACCGACGGCATGCGTTCCCGAAGCGCAGGCGATCGAGGGGCTGATCACCGGCCCGCGCACCGCCAGCGTGCGCGCCAAGCGGGTCGCCGTCGCGGCGTAGGGAACGTGCAGGAGCCGTCGCGCATCGAAGTCGCTGTCGTCCTGTCGACTCTGTAGGTACGCCTCGCCGAGCGGCATGCTGCCGAGCGTCGTCGCCGCGATCACCCCGACCCGCGTGCGATTGGTCTTGGCCAGATCGAGGCCCGCGTCGGCCAGCGCCGCGCGCGCGGCGGCGAGCGCGTACTGCCCGATGCGATCGAGACGGCCGACATCGCTGCGGCTGAGATGACGATCCGCAGGGACGAACCCCGCCACCTCGCCCGCCAGCGTATGGCCGAGGCCGGCCGTATCGAAGGACCGGATCGGCGCCAATCCACTGCGTCCGTTCACCAAGCCCTGCCAGAAATCCGAAACACTGCAGCCGAGCGGCGAGATCGTCCCGCAGCCGGTGAGAAAGGCGCGACGCGGTGCGGAGTCAGTCATAAAAGATACGCCAAAAGCCTAGCCCGCATCGGTCAGGAGGTCCATGTGAGGTCGGGGCTCACGATGCCTGTGCGCTTGCATCGCCGGCCGAGCGAGCGGCACACTCCCGCGCCATGGTCGAGCGGCAGCTCGAGATCCGGCCGTATCGCGACGCCGATCACGCCGACGTCGTCGCGCTGTGGGAGCGCATCTTCCCGGACAATCGGGAATGGAATCAGCCCGCCGCGTACATCCGCCGCAAGCAAAACGTGCAGCCCGATCTCTTTCTGGTCGGCGTGCTCGATGGGCGGCTGATCGCCACCGTCCTGGCCGGCTACGACGGCGTGCGCGGTTGGATCTACCATCTGGCGGTCGCGCCCACGCACCGCCGCCACGGCGTCGGCAGCGCCATGATGCGTGCGGCCGAGCAGCGCTTGCACGCGCTCGGCTGTCCGAAGATCAATCTGCAGATCTACCGGACGAATGCGGAGGTGGTGCGCTTCTACGAACGCCTCGGCTACGCGGTCGAAGACCGCCTCAGCATGGGACGACGATTAGGATAGCGCGGCCTCCGGGGTAGCCCCGGCCTCCGTGCCGGGTGACGGCCCGCAGGGCCGTCAAGTCGTGTCATGCAGCGCGCGACCGCCGAAAAACGGAGCGCCGGGGCCGCGCGATGCTTGCGGCCCCGACGCGCGTCCGGTCAGATTCAGATTTGCAGCGTGCCGGTGCGGATCAAATACGCGAGCCGCTCGCGTTGCTCGGGTTCGAGCAGCGCGTGAATGCGGTTGAGCGCCTTGATCACCGCGTCGCGCAGATGCTCGGCGGTAGCGACGCGCATGGCGCCGGCTTCGCTGGCGC
>Ga0066388_100000535_pt1 | contig 18258 bp, 13 predicted proteins | sample PanSoiMetaGPlot6_FD_64539 | JGI IMG/M metagenome (GOLD analysis project Ga0066388, IMG submission 64539) | Tropical forest soil microbial communities from Panama analyzed to predict greenhouse gas emissions - Panama Soil - Plot 6 (Hybrid Assembly) | ecosystem: Environmental > Terrestrial >... | reverse complement strand
CAGACCTCTTGTCGATCAAATTAATCGTGTGCACGTCCGAATCGTAATTTGTGACGAAAGCAAATTTTCCATCCGGCGACGGCGGACAATCAGGGTTCTCATTCTCATTTTCCGCTTCGCTCGCGGATGCGCTCGCCGATGGCGATGCTTCCGGCGGACTCTGGCCCATTCCAGATGCCGGTGACACTGGTGCACCAGTCGCCGCGGGTTTCGGCCCGCTCTCAGTTCCATGATCGAGCATAGCCTTCAGCTCTCTAATGCGCTCTCGAGTCAGATGCGTCATCGTTTCGTAGCGAAGTGTCGAAGACATCGAACCGCCCTCGGCGTCTTTAGCCGCGCGTGCTGCTTCTGCATCGCGGGAGGCGATCCATGCTCGCTGTGTTTCTCTGAGCTTTTGCTTGCTCCCAGCATCCCGAAGGTTTGCCAAAACCGCTTGGTAAGTCTTGTTGAGATCCGCATCGGCCCGTGCAAAATCTGCACTCGCTTGCGCGTTCATGGCCGCCTGCGTTTGTGCGTGAAGCTGTGCGACCGGGCCGACAATCCCAATAAGCAGACCCGCAACGACACCAATTACACCCGCCTTCGGTCGCCCCGGCGACCTTTGGCGTGGCAGGCGAACGGTCACGAACTGCATAAGGTTTGAATCAGTTGGTGGATCATCGGGTGTGAATTCGTGAACGGAGCTGAGGGGAATCCGCGACGTTGAGGCCAAAGCCGCGACGGGTAGCGGCGAGCAAGCGGGGAAGCGAGCGAGTTTCAAATTCGTGTCTCATTCTTCGAGCTGCACCGAGTCAATAATATGGTCTATCTCTTCCTTTAACTCGGGCTTGGTATTCAGGTTCGAGGTAAACGTGATCTCCAGAAGCTGACCCTTGTAGGAAGTCGTTAGGTTACGCGTATAGACTGGGTTACGCGAATAGTCCTTCTTTCCCTTCAACACGGGCACGAAGCTCCAATCGGCCCACTTGCGTCCATCGATCGTGACAATTTCCTTCTTGAGCCACTGAAGATGTGAATCCTTTGGCAGCCACTTGAAGCCTTTCGAGTAATCCTCTACGCGCATCTTGAGATAGCCGTCAAGCTTGTCCGGCGTGAGTCCATGCGTGCCGCGCAAGACTGCTCCCCATGCGCCCTCTGGGCCTGAGAATTTAGCCAGCGTCTTCGGATCCTTGGGATCATCAGCGTCGCGAGAAAAATCCGATGGAAGGTCGAGCTTGAGCTTGCCCTGCAACAGACTGACTGTTGTTCCCCCGGTTCCGCCATTCGCAGGCGCGCGATCGCTATTCGACTCGCCGGAAGAGCCTTCGTTTACGAGCTGCGGGTCCAGTTCTTTCGCGCGCTTGAAGTCTGCGGCAGCGCCAGCCTTATCGCTCTGAGCCTCCTTGGCGACAGCGCGATTGTAATAGGCGCGTGCGTAATCGGGTTTGAGTTCGATTGCGCGCGTGTAATCAGCAATTGCGCCTTTCTGGTCGTTGTTCTCTACTCTAGCGTTGCCGCGGTTGTTATAAGCAGCCGGGTTTGTAGAGCCAAGCTCGATGGCGCGGGTGTAGTCGGCAATGGCGCCAGCCGCGTCGTTCTTCAGCCGTCTAGCTTGAGCACGGTTATAGTATGGCGCGTCATCATTTGGATTGAGTTCGGCAGCGCGATTGAAATCAGCTATCGCACCATCCAGGTCACCCCTCTTCGCTTTTTCGATCCCCCGGTTAACGAGATCGCCGTGAGACGTGTCCGACGCGGCAGGGGCAGGTAGTGATTTCACCGTCTGTTGGTCGTCGGATTCCCATGTATAACTGACACTCCCGTCGGGATCGCGCACGACCTTCGCGCCAACGGCTACGGTCTTTGCGGCGGTCTTCTCGTCAATTGGAATGACCTCAACATAAAACGAAACTGGTTTGCCCTCGGTGCGACCCAACGCGCCCATCTTTTCCAAGTCGTCCGAGGCGTGTGCACCGCTCACGATGTTCTTGAGAAACCCCAGCTTAACCAGCGCGTCGTGCGGAAATTCGACCACCCCGTAATGACTTGGTGTCGCGGTATCCTTGAAAAAGCCACGGTACGTGTCCTCGCCAATTTGTTTGGACTCCAAAATTTTCGGAGTCACCTCGAGCCTAACGACTCTACCTTTCCAATCAAACTTGTGTTGCTCGATGTCGTTAAAGCCATACGCCTTGTCATCCACTGGTGCCTCCAGTGGCGGTGGAGCGATCTTTTCTTTAGCGGGCGCATAATCGAACGAGGAGTACATGACCTCCTTGCGCGCTTGCGAAAACATCGGCATCTCAGTGTGCGCGATGTATTGAGCTTGTCCCTGAGAGTCGAGGACTAGCCAATATTGCGGCAACTCCTTTGGATTGACGTTCTTCTCAGGAACTTTCAGCCGAACGTGCAACAAAGTCTGTCCGTTGCGTTGCTCAGACCCAACTTTCTCAAATGCCGGTAACTTCCGATCGGCCATGATTGGCACGTGCGCCCAATTGTAGATCAATCGATCATCCGGCCTGCCGGCGTGCCACGTTTCGCCATCGGAGCAAATCCAAGCTTTGTTTTTGATCACGATTTCGCGCATTGGTGTGTTTGGCTTCACGCCCGGCTCCATCGCCAAATCAAAATCTTCGCCAGAAAGAAGTCCTTGCAGCTTGATCGTTTTCGTTGCCTGGACGGTGCCGTTCACGGACCACACACCGGTCACCATGTTTTTCAACGCCGCATTTACGAGCGGATCGACGTTTTCCTGACCGGATCCCGCTGGTTTCTTCTGTGGCTTGGCGAATGCAGAAGGCGCATTCGAAAAGACAAGCAATGCAGCAATCACCGAAATTGTGCTAGCAGGTATAATTCTTTTCACAAAATGGGCTATTCCTTCGATGGAACTTTCTGGTTCGAATCGATGTGTAACCCGGCCGTTCCTTCATCAAAACGAATTGTACATGAGTAGTCGAGTAACCCGCGAAGGGCTGAAAAGTGTTTTAGAAAGGGAATGTTTCGGTTTTTCAAAAGCTAGATACGGATCGAAACCGCCTCTTGTTTCAAAGGATCGAAAAATTTGTGTGTGTTTCCTTTTAGGCGCGTTCTGAGCTGCCTTGTGCATAGCTGAGTGGCGATGACAAGGTAACCAGCAGAACCGATAACCGGGGGAGTTCTCAGGCCGACAGGTTAGGAAATTCGGGCGTGCATTGTCAATGCCTCGGTAGTTAGCATTGCGACATGAACCGGCGCCGAATAGCGACGCTAACGATGTCGATGTTGATGTCAGGCGGCGCCCTTGCAGCAAACCCATTTCTCGATGCGAAAGACGACGAGCCGGTATCGGCCAAATTTCGAGGCAGCGAGTGGGGCGATGAGATTCAACAAGACGAAATCCCGCTTACTGGGCGAATCGTTACAACACGCGTCGCCAAGATGCCGTGGGGCGCGATCTTCAAAATCGAATTTACCGATCTCAAATCGAGCGCGCCACAGAAGCGTGAAATTCGGCCGGATTATTTCATCGTCACAGATGACCGCATCGTTCTGCTGAACGAAGAGGACAATGAGGCCGCCGTTAAGAAAATCTCGGCGTTGGATAAACCGCCGGAATTTGAGCCGGGCGACATTTACGGAATTACCACTGGTAAATTCAGCCACGAAGATGGCTTATGGAAAACCACAATCAGCGTAAAAGGCGACCTGTGCGTTTACGATTCGAGCCATCCCTCCGGTCACTTTAAAAAGATCGTTTGGAAAAAAGGCGTTGGATTGATTGAATACGCAAACGGTTACGGCGCGCACGCTGACGGTTTTCGCCTGAAGCGGCAGAAATGAACGGTATCAAGAAGTGACGACCGAATCTCACGCCAAGCATGTATTGCGAGCCAAGTGGAGCGCGCACAATTCTTGTTGTCATGTTGAGCAACGCGAAACATCTCTGGCTATAGCTGTAGGGAAGCGCGCTAGACGTGATCGGGGATTCTTCGCTCCGCTCAGAATGATATCCTGCAATCGCTTATAAAACGAACGCGCTGTGGATCTGATTGCGACGCTCAAAAGCTATTTTGGCTACGATCAGTTTCGGCCGTTGCAACGCGAGATCATTTCCGATGCCCTTGCGGGACGCGATGTGTTCGTGTTGATGCCCACAGGTGGCGGCAAGTCCCTCTGTTTCCAGTTGCCAGCTTTGATACGCGAAGGCCTCACCATTGTGGTTTCGCCGCTCATTTCGCTGATGAAAGACCAGGTGGATGCTTTGCAAACAAGCGGTATCCCGGCGACTTACTTGAACTCAACCGTAGATCGGCACGAAGCGACGGCCCGCTGGCGTGGTTTACATAGCGGTGTGTACCGGATGCTCTACGTCGCCCCTGAGCGGTTGATGCTCGATGCGTTTTTGGAGCGCGCGGTCAACTGGAACATCGCGCAGTTCGCCATCGACGAGGCCCATTGCATCAGCGAATGGGGACACGATTTCCGGCCGGAATATCGCGAACTCAAGAAATTGCGGACGCATTTTCCGGACGTCCCAGTAATGGCGCTCACTGCAACGGCCACCGAACGGGTGCGGGCCGATATCGTGAAGCAATTGAAGCTGCGGGAGCCGCGCTGTTATATCGCCAGTTTTAACCGGCCGAATCTCACTTACCGCGTTGTTCCCAAAACGGCGCCTTACGAACAACTGCTGACGTTCATACGCAGCCGCCCCGACGATAGCGGCATTATTTACTGCGCAAGCCGAAAGAGCGCCGAGTCACTGGCCGGGAATCTCAGTGAAGACGGTGTAAGCGCGAAGCCGTATCACGCCGGCCTAACGAGTTCTGAGCGCGCGAAAAATCAGGAAGGATTCCTGCGCGACGATGTCCGCGTGGTCACTGCAACGATCGCCTTTGGCATGGGCATCAACAAGCCAAACGTCCGCTTCGTGGTACACTATGATCTGCCGAAAAATCTCGAGAGCTACTATCAGGAGACCGGCCGCGCTGGCCGGGACGGATTGCCAAGCGATTGCGTCTTGCTATTCAGCGCGAGCGATGTGGCCAAGCAGCTACATTTCATAGAGGACAAGAGCGAAAGCGAAGCTCGAATTGCCCGAGCACAACTCCGACAAATGGTTCATTACGCCGAAACGCGACACTGCCGGCGCGTGACTTTGCTGCGATACTTTGGCGAAGAATATACGAAGTCCTCGTGTGAAAGCTGTGATAATTGCCTCACGCCACGCGAGACGTTCGATGGCACAATTCCGGCGCAGAAATTTCTCTCTTGCGTCCATCGCATCCACGCCAAAAGCGGATTCGGGTTTGGAGTTAATCATGTCGTCGATGTTTTGCGTGGGGCAGACACGGAGGCCATTCGGCAGCGAGGGCACAACGAATTGTCCACATACAGCATTGGCCGGGAATTGAAACGCGAAGCGTGGCAGGCGATCGGGCGCGAGCTGCTGCGGCTGGGGCTCATCGAATGCGCGCCTGGTAAGTTCGCAACTTTAAGTCTCACGCCGCCTGGTCGCGACGCATTACGCCACCGTACACCGATCACGCTCACAAAGCAGATTGAAGTGGTCGCGCGAGATCAAAAGGCTCGTGCGGGCGCGATCGAATGCGACGAGGCATTGTTCGACCGGCTACGCGGACTGCGCCGCAAACTTGCCGATGCACGCAACGTGCCAGCCTACGTCATCTTCTCCGATGTCTCGCTCCGTGAAATGGCGAGGAATTATCCGACGACCGCGACCGAGTTTCGCCGAATCCCCGGCGTGGGCGAGCAAAAGCTGAAGGATTTTGCCGAGGCGTTCCTTGGCGAAATCAAAAATCATCTCGCGACAAACCCACGCCGGACATTTTCGAGTGATCTCGATCCTTTGGATCCGCCGCGTCGCTCACACTTGAATGACAGCCAGCGAGAAACACTCCGGCGTTTTCGCAGCGGCGAATCAGTGAACGATATTTCCCGCGCCCGCGGGTTTATGCGGAACACCATTTACGATCACCTCGAAGCCGCGCTTAGATCGGGCGAATTGCTCGAGCCTGATCGGTTCTTCACAGCTGCGCAACGCGAGGAAATCGCGTCGGCGTTCCGAAGAGTATCTGGCGGAAAACTTTCAGACGTAAGATCATTGCTCGACGGCAAGTACGAACATGGCGAACTCCGAATTTTTCGCGCGCTGGCCACGCTCTGATTGAGCCGACCTCCATCCAAAATCGATTCTTTTCTCTCGACAATTCATGCAAATTCTGGCGAGAACCTGACGAAGACATGCAATTTCTCCTTAATTGGCCAGTACCGCTTTCATTTCTGACCGTCTCCGTCGTTGCGGCGGCGGTCGTTCTGGCAGGGCTTTGTCTAGTGCGAAAGAAGTATCCGACGGAAGTCCTTAAGGAGAACCACGAGGTAACAGCAATCATCTTCAATGCCTTCGGCCTCTTTTACGGCGTCATGGTGGCGTTCGTTGTGTTTATTACATGGGGCGGATACGACGACGCCACAAAGAACCTGGAAATGGAAGCTAACGAGATCGATGACATTTTTCAAATTACCAAGGAATTCCCTGATCCGGCGGGTAAAATGATACAGCAGGCGCTATTGGATTATGTCGCTTCGGTTCAGAACGATGAACTGATACGAATGTCCCAGGGACAAATAAGCCTTCATTCCGCGAGCACGCTCCCGAAGCTTATGACGACATTCTATCAGATGGACGCGAAATCGATTCCCAACAGAGAGCTCTACGCCGAGACATTGAAGCGATTAAACGATCTCGCTCAATACCGCCGGCTTAGAATATTTGCGGGGAACGACACGGTGCCACCGGCCGTCTGGCTGGTGTTACTTGTTGGCGGGGTATTCACGGTGTCGTACACGTTTTTCTTCGGGATGAAAAACATCAGGGCGCAATACATTATCGCGACTACGCTGACAGTGACGATCGCGCTGATTCTATTTTTGATTTTTGTCCTTGATCATCCCTTTACAGGAACGAGCAAGGTAAGCGCGGAACCGCTGACAGAAGTGATGGAAATACTGCAAAAGGGTTGAGTACTCTCGTTGGGGCCACGAAGCTTCGACTAAATTATTAACGACGCTTCTTCTTTGTCGATTTTCCTTTGCGCTTGGTCTTGGCCATTCTGCGCAGCTCCGCTTTGCTCATCGATTTATACATCCCTCGCGAAGCGCCTTTAAGCGACGACTTGGAGCGCTTACCGCGCTTGGCCGCAAGCGCAGCTCCGGCGGCCATTTGCTGTTTCTTTGACTTTTGCAGGCATACAAAGACTTTTCGCGTCTCAAACACGAACCGGATTTATTCAAGCCCCAGCGAATTTCCGCCAAAAGAAATAAGCCGGCACGCCAGTCAAAACGATGAGGATCCCAATGCCAGAGGTCGCGGGTGCGAGAAAGCTAAGATTGACAATTAACAATCCAGCAAGCAAGACCGACACAATCGGCACGATCGGATAGCCCCACGTGCGGTACGGTCGCTCTGCATGCGGTTTCGTGCGCCGTAAAATCATCACGGCAATAATCATCAGAATGTAAAAGAGCAAATCCGCTGAAATAATGTATTCGAGCAGTTGATTGTAAACGTTTCCGTGGACGATGCGATGCGTCGTAGCATCGATTGTCACCGTGCGTGGCAGAGTCAGGAGCGCGGTCCAGAGGCCCTGGGCCACTAACGCTGCTGCTGGAACATGAAAGCGATTGGTGGTCCCGACCTTTTTGAAGAAGAGACGGTCGCGCGCCATTGCATAGTAGACCCGGGCTCCGGAAAGAATCAGGCCGTTGTTGCAACCGAAGGTGGAAATCATGATTGCTGCTGCCATGCAAACCGCACCGGGACGTCCGAAAACGCTATCCATCATGGCCACGGCGACGCGATTTTGAGGCGCGTGTTCGATTTCCGAAAATGGCAAGACTGCGACGTACGCAAGATTGGCCAGTACATAAAGAACAACCACGATGCCGCAGCCCACAACCAATGCACGCACAAGATTCTTTCCTGGGTCGCGTATTTCGCTGCCGATAAATGTGACATTCGTCCAGGCGGTTTGTGCAAAGAGCGGCCCCACCATTGATTTGCCAAAAAGCAGTGCGAGAGCGAGGGCGCCGGCCAACGTGAAGCCAGGCTGGGCGATCTGAGGGCTCCAGCCGTTTGCCCACGAATTCCACCAGGCCGATGTCAGTGCGGCGGAGTTGGCATTCCAGCCCAACGACAAGCCAATTATCACTACAGCGGCGAGCGCCGCTGTTTTTGCGAACGTAAACGTGTTCTGGATAATTTTTCCAACTTCAAGCCCGCGCGTGTTCGTCCATGTCAGCAACGCGATCAAGCCAATCGCAACGAGTTGTTCCATTGATAAGCTAACAGCGTAGCGGCGTAACGAAATCGGAGGGACCAAATAATTCTCCGGCGAAACCGCCGTTACAAAGACCCCGAGAAATTTTGCGAACGCAATCGCTACCGCAGCGATGGTGCCAGTTTGAATCACTAGAAACAAAGTCCAGCCGTACAAGAATCCGATGGAATGCCCGTATGCTTCGCGCAAAAAGATGTAAACGCCGCCGGCCCGCGGCATCATTGTGGCCAACTCCGAGCAACAAACCGCGCCGGTGATTGTTAACAAACCTGCGACTGCCCATGCGAGAAGCAGCAAGCCTGGCGCGCCGCTCAGTCGCGATGATTCCGCTGAAGTGATAAAGATCCCCGATCCGATCATCGAGCCAATCACGATCATCGTGGCGTCGATCGGTCCGAGCGCACGAACGAGACCGGATTGCTGGGGACTATCGACCTTATCGCTCACAACGAACTCTGCGGCGCTTTGATTCTCACGCCTTCATGCTCGAGCTGTGAGCGCAATTCGCGCGCGAATTCAACTGCACCGAGTGTATCGCCATGAACGCAAATTGTTTCTCCGCGCACCTCGACGTCGCGCCCTTCGACAGAGCGCACTTTGCCTTCGCGTAACATCCGCAGTACACGCTGAGCGGCTTCTTTCGGATCGCGGAGCAACGCATCCGGTCGCGTCCGTGGAACCAGCCATCCGTCATTCAAGTAATTGCGATCAGCGAAAATTTCGCGCGCGACTTGCAGCCCATGTGCCTCGGCGGCTCGGGCGAGTTCGGTCTTGTCCGGCGCGAAAAGAATTAACTTCGGATCGACCGATTCGATGGCCCGCGCGATCGCACCAGCCAATTCGTTATCCCGCACGGCCATGTTATAGAGAGCGCCGTGCGGTTTGACGTGGTTCGGTTGCACGCTCACAGCGGAGGCGATCGCTTGAAAAATTCCAAGCTGATAAGCAACTGCGTCGAATACTTCTTGATTACTTACCTTTAGTTCCTTGCGTCCAAAATTTTCGCGATCGAAAAAGCTTGGATGCGCTCCGACAGCGACTCCGTGCTTCTTCGCCGCTGAAACTGCAGCATGCATGGTATCGGAATCGCCGGCGTGAAAACCTGTCGCGACATTTGCCGAGCTGATGAGCTCGAATAACTCCTCATCGTGGCCTGAGCCTTCGCCCAGATCGGCATTGAGGTCGACGATTAGATTCATGAGGTATGCAAACTGAGTCCAACGCGGAAGAGTTCCAACTGTCGCTCGAGCTCTAGTAAAAGCCGGTGCGCATCGGCTAGCGAGACTTCGGAAAAACGAACCTGATCGCCCGCGCGAAGTTGTGCTGCAACGCCGAGATCAACTGTGATCACGTGCGCCATTTTCGGATAACCACCAATCGTTTGGCAATCTCCCAATAGTAAAATTGGCCTTCCGCTCGGCGGAACCTGGATTGTGCCGGGAGCTACTGCCTCGGAGATTAGATCGCTCTCATCCACTCGCTTCAGTTCTGGACCTTCAAGGCGCACTCCCATGCGATCGGAATCCGGTGAAACGGTGAATGCTTCACCGGTTAGGCGTTTAAGCGTTGAAGCGTTGAAGCGATTCCAATCGATGCCGCGGATGAAACGCAAAATTGGTTTGGGCTTGGCTGGAGTCACCCAATCGTGTGGCGCGGTCCAGGAAGAAATACTCAGGGTCGGCTTGTGCGTCCTAGCTTTAACGAAGGCGGACGACTTCGGGTACAGACTGAGTGGAAGAACATCCCCATCCCGCAGCGCGCGCCCGCCGCAACCGCCAAAACCAGCGCGTAAATCGGTGGACCGGCTTCCCAGCGTACTCGGGACATCGATTCCACCAGAGACCACCAACCAAGAGCGGCAACCAATTTGAGACCGGCCGAATTTTAATCGTTCACCGGCCTGGGCGCGCGCCGCGTGGCCGGCCGGCAATGCCTTCGATCCAATGCGCACCTCGAATTCTCCACCGCACCACACAACGAGCCGTTCGTCCTCAAAGCGCAATTGCAAGCCTCCCAGAGTAATCTCGAGTCCAGGCGCTCCTTCGTCGTTCCCAACCAGCAAATTCGCCACGCGCAACCCGAAGGAATCCAAAGCGCCGCCTGACGAAACGCCGAACTGGCGAAAACCCACGCGGCCAAGATCCTGCACGCTGGTAAGAAACCCCGCGCGCTCAACAATCAGGCTCATGATTTCGGCTTAACGCTTGAATGATTCAAACTCCTCTCGCGTGATTACGCGAAAACGCACGCGATCACCGGCTCGCAAAAGCGTGGGTGGATTTTTGCCCGGATCGAACAAGCGCAACGGTGTCCGGCCGATAAGATTCCAGCCACCCGGTGAACGCAGAGGATAAATTCCCGTTTGCGCGCCACCAATCCCGACCGAACCGGGCGGAATTTCTTTCCGCGGAACGTCCCGGCGCGGCGTGGCCAGTTTCTTTGGCAGGCCAGCCAGAAATGGAAATCCGGGGACAAACCCGATGCAGGCTACGCGATACTCAGCCTCGCTATGAAGACGGACGACTTCGGTCGGCGACATGTTCGCGTGTCGGGCAACATCATCAATGTCGAGTCCGAACTCGGGATCATAGCACACTGGGATTTTGACCAGACGCACACGGGGCGATGCAGCCCTGCGATGCCTGCGGCGGTCAGCGCCCGCGGCTACAGCAGCGCGAATTCTCTCCACAAATCGATCGAACCCGTCGCCTGGTGTTGCAGTCGCTTTGGCAACAGCAATCGGGTCGAAGAAAACTGCGACGCTTGTGTAAGCAGGTGCGAGTTCAATCACTCCGGGGATGGCAGCGCTTTGAAGATGCCGAAGCGCGCAGAGGACTTTGTCCAGCGTCTGCTCGGGCGCATCGTCGAATCGCTCGCGCACCCGAACGATCAGCGCAGAATCTCCGAGTGGGATGATTTCCATCAGCCTGTCATTCCGAGCGGAGTCGAGCCGCTGCAACCGTAATGGCAATGAGCGCTCGCTCTATTAGTGACACTAATGGAGCAATCCCGTAGCAGAACCGGGAGTATTGTCGCAGGATCCTTCGACTCCGCTGCCCTTCGCTCAGGATGACCATGCTCGAAGTCACGCGCCTTTCAGTCTGCGCGCTTCGCTTCGATCTCGATGTTGATCGAAACCGTTTGGCTGATGCCGGAGACCGTCTCCGTGCCCGGAGCAAACATCAAGTTGAAGTCGCGCCGCGTAATCGGATCGACCGTTACAGCCCAGCGCGTCCGGCTCGTCTCGTTGAGCGGTGTAAGCAGTTTAACATGAAGCGTAATCGGTTTGGTCACGCCGTGAATGGTAAGGTTGCCGAGAATGTCGCCGCTTTGCGGGCTGGTCTGTTTTACGCTTCGACTTCTGAACGTGATCTGAGGAAATTTTTCGACGTTAAAAAACTCCGCGCTGCGCAGATGATCGTCTCGCTTTTTGATGCGCGTATCGATGCTGCGGACGTCGATCTGCGCCGTAACCGAGGAATTCTCCGGATGCTCGCGGTCGACTTCGACCTTGCCATTGAACTTCGTGAACTTTCCGTGCGTGGTGCCTAGGAACTGGTGCACACTGAAACCGATCGTCGAGCCCGATGGATCGAACTTGTACGACTCATTCGCCAATACGGCAGGACTCAGCGCAATGATTAAGGCTGCAGCGATAAGATTGCGTTGTTTCATTTGGAACTGTTCCGGCTTTTCGCCTGCGTCGCCAGCGTTTTCAGCAGCGGCGTACGGGAAAGCGGCAGTCGGCCAAATAAATTTCCCAGCGCAAACGCCGGATCGGCTTTCAATTTTTTCTCGTCGAGCACGCCGGCGATCCGCGCAAGCTCTGTCTCGAAATGCGAGATCGCGCGAGGCGCCGGATCATTGGCGTCGAGGTAACCGAAAGCCCTGCGCAATAATGCGAACAATTCCGGTTCCCGATGATCTCGTTCTGTGCAAATCTCGATTAGCTCTACAAAATACGCCGCCGTCTGTGTGCGGAGATAATTGCTGCGAATCCCGGCAAACGGATTCTTCAGCACAACTTCGGTGAGCGTATGCAAATCCGACTTTCTGCTTCGAACGATGGAAATTTCGGCTTCAAAAAATAAGTCCAGCTTTCCCGCAAACGGACTCTTCGGGCGGCGCGCACCTTTGGCGATTGTTTGGATACAACCGAACGACTCCGTGCACCACGAGACGATCAAGCTGGTGTCGCTGAACTTTCGCTTTCGTAACAGGATAGCCGCAGTGCTTTCCACACTGCGAAATTAGCACACTCACCGGTTGTACAGGTGCTCGCCGTGGCGAACGCCAGCACAACACAAACGCACTTGATTTTGCAATTGCCGATCTTGCCCGCCATGATGACTGATGCCGACACGGACCACGGAAACTGCGCGCATACCAGAAGACGTGAGCGGGCGGCCGCGTCGGGTGCCCGTTGGTCGCGTGACCTGGCGGCACACGTTCCGCGCGTTAAGGCATCGCAATTATCGGCTATTTTTTTGGGGACAACTTGTTTCACTGGTTGGCACGTGGATGCAGCAAACCGCGATGAGTTGGTTTGTCTATGAAATTACGAACTCGAAACTGCTGCTGGGCATCGTCGCCGCCATGGGATCGGCACCGATGATGTTGTCCTCGATCTGGGGCGGCTCGCTCGCCGATCGTCATCCCAAGCGCTCGATCCTCCTCGCGACCCAGACCGCCCAAATGATTTGCGCGTTCTTTCTTGCTGGCGGTGTTTGGGCGGGTTTCGCCACGCCGTTGTTCATTGTCATTATCGCTGCCATGAACGGCGTCGCGATGGGTTTCGATATGCCTGCGCGTCAGGCGTTCACAGTCGAAATGACAAGCCGCGAAGATTTGCTAAACGCGATCTCACTCAACAGCTCGATCGTGAATGGCGCCCGTGTTGTCGGTCCATCGGTCGCTGGGTTATTAATCGGCTGGGTAGGTGTCGCAATGTGTTTTTTCCTCAATGGCCTCACGTTTGTTGCGGTGATTGCTGGTCTGTTGATGATGCGCTTACCGCCGTTTCAACCGCCGGCACACGTCGTCTCCACCAGTAAACACGCCTGGAACGGCATCGTATACTCACTGAAACATCAGCGAGTGCGCACGATCCTGCTGCTCTTCCTCGCAGTAGGCGTGTTCGGGTGGTCATACGGTGTGCTAATGCCAGCTTTCGCGCGCGACGTGCTCGGTCGCGGTGCGAACGGTTACGGCATCCTGATGTCGGCAAGTGGGACTGGTGCGTTCATCGGTGCTCTGGTCGTGGCAACTTATGGACACTTGTTTACGCCGCGAAGACTGGCTCTCGGCGGCATCTGGATATTTTCGACTGCGCTGTTCGCTCTTTCGTTGAGTCGAAATTTTTACAGTTCTTTTTCATTTCTCCTTGTCGCCGGATTTGGAATGCTCCTGTTCTTCTCCACGTCGAATACGGTATTGCAAACCATTGTGCCGGACGAAATGCGCGGCCGCGTAATGGGTGTGTGGTCGCTTGTGTTCGGCGCCATGATTCCACTGGGCAGTCTTGAAGCCGGTTTCGTGGCGCATTGGGTTGGCACATCGTTCGCGCTCGCGTTCGGGGCGATTACTTGCGCAGTGTCTGCGCTGGTCACGCTGCTTGTAATTCGGCGACGCGAAGCCGGAATCTCGAGATAATTTCAAGCGATCTGCCTGGTTTGCCGCCACGCGATCACCGCCGTCACCGGTTCATAATGTGGAGCGCGCGTTTCTCTACGTTTAGCGCGGCTTCTCTGACAGCTTCGCTCAGGGTCGGATGAGAATGAGTAGTGCGGCCGATGTCTTCGGAGCTGCCACCAAATTCAATTACCGAAACGGCTTCCGCGATTAACTCCGAAGCGGCATGGTGCAAAATGTGCGCGCCTAGAACGCGATCGGTTTTAACCTCGGCCACGAACTTCACCATCCCTTCCATGTCGCCGCCGGTGAGCGCGCGACTGTTGGCACGGAATGGAAATTTGCCAATACGCACATCAATTCCTTTTTCTTTTGCTTGATCTTCAGTAAGACCAACGCCGGCAAGCTCGGGATTGGTGTAGATGATGTTCGCGATCGCGTTGTAGTTCACATGGCCGGCCTTGCCGGCAATGATTTCGATGCAAGCCATTCCTTCGTCCTCGGCTTTGTGCGCCAACATCGGTCCGGCGATTACATCACCGATAGCGTAAATGCCTTCAACGTTAGTGCGGAAATGTTCGTCCACTTTAATGCGTTTCTTTTCGTCAAACTCCACGCCGACTTTCTCCGCGCCCAACCCGTCGGAGAACGGGCGACGCCCGACTGATACAAGCACCTTATCGGCTTCGAATTTCAGTTCCTCTTTGTCCTTGGTTGCAATTACGGTCGCGCGACCGTTGTCGACCTTCACGGCTGTAACCTTTGCTTCCAGGTGGAACGTCATGCCCTGAGCCGTAAGCAGACGCTGAAGTAGGTTCGAGAGCTCAAGATCGAAGCCGAGCGCGATGCGGGGAAGAAATTCCAAAACTGTCACTTCCGAACCGAGCCGGTTCCAAACCGAGCCTAACTCCAGGCCGACTGCACCAGCACCGACGACGATGAGCTTTTTTGGAGCTTCGCTGAACGTAAGCGCTTCGGTGCTGCTCACGATTGTTTGGCCGTCAAATTTCGCAAATGGCAATTCCATTGGCGCGCTGCCAGTGGCGATGACGATATTTTTTGCCTCGATCTCCTGCGTCTCGCCATTGGAGGATTTGATGGAAACCTTTCCGGGCGCGGTAATGGTGCCCGTTCCTTCCAAGACGGTGACCTTGTTTGTCTTCATTAGCGAGCGCACGCCGCTGTTAAACGTCTTCACAACCTTGTCCTTGCGCTGCTGCATCTTCGCGAGATCAACGTGCGCGCTATCGATTACGATCCCGTGCTTGGCAGCCTCGTTTTTGACGAACATGTAATGGTCGCTCGAGGTCAGGAGCGCTTTGCTCGGGATGCAACCGACATTGAGGCAAGTGCCACCGAGGTCCTTGTCTTTTTCGACGAGGGCAGTTTTTAAGCCTAGCTGACCGGAGCGGATCGCAGCAACGTAACCGCCGGGGCCCGAACCAATGATAACAACATCAAATTTTTCCATATATTATTTTGTCATTTCGGAGGACACAGGGCAATCGTCCAGACCGAAGCGGCGAAGCAATGCCGCACTTGTTCTAAAAATCCAACGGAAGCTTTTTCGGATACTCGATGCAGTCCTTCACTTTGATGAGAAAAGTAACTGCTTCTTTTCCATCAATCGCACGGTGATCATAACTCAGTGCGAGATACATCATCGGGCGAACTTCCACTTTCCCGTCCACGGCCACTGGTCGCTGCATAATTTTGTGCATGCCCAGGATTCCGCTCTGCGGCGGATTCAAAATCGGTGTGGCGAAAAGCGATCCATACACTCCGCCGTTTGTGATGGTAAACGTGCCGCCCTGCAAATCTTCGATCTTTAGTTTCCCGTCGCGCGCTCTGTCGGCGTAATCGGCAATGTTGCGCTCCAAATCCGCAAAACTCTTTTTGTCCGCATCCCGCACAACCGGCACCACCAGTCCCCGCTCCGTTCCGACCGCCACTCCGATGTCATAGAAATTGTTTTGGATGAAATCGTCGCCATCGATCTGACCATTAACTACCGGCACAGCCTTCAGCGCCTCGACAGACGCCTTAACAAAAAAGGACATCAAGCCGAGTTTGACGCGATTCTCTTTCGTAAATTCGTCTTGTTTGTTCCGGCGCAATTCCTGGACTGCGCTCATATCGCACTCGTTGAAAGTCGTCAGGATCGCCGCGGTATGCTGCGCCATGACTAGTTGCTGTGCGATCTTGCGGCGCAGCGGCGACATCTTTTTACGGACGAACCGTCCGTCAGCGGATGGTTCAACTTCGCGAGCTTCAACTTTTTCGTCCGCTTTCAACGAGGCTATGGCGGACGAGTCGGCTTTACCGCGTTGTTGCGCTGCAGCCAGGACGTCTCCTTTCGTTAGGCGACCTCCTTCGCCAGTGCCGCGAATTTTTCCGGGCTCAAGCTTCTCTTCCTCCACGATCCGGCGAACTGCAGGCGAAAGGGCAGTTGTAGCCGTTGCCGTTGGCTGCGGCTTGCTGCGTTCGGCGCTCAGGGCTGCCGGAGGTGTTTCCTCCGCAGCCTTTTTTTCCGGTTCGGCTTCTTTTTTCTTGGGCTCTTTCTTTGTCGGTTTCTCTTCCTTTTTTTCCGCAGCCGGCCCTTTTGAATCGTCAATCATAGCGACTACTTCGCCGATCTTTACCTCCTGGCCCTCGGGCACCTTCGTTTCGAGTACGCCCGCCTTTTCGGCAACGATCTCGGTGGAAACCTTGTCCGTCTCTAGTGTGAAAAGCGCTTCGCCTTCATTCACGAACTCGCCAGATTTCTTGTGCCAGACAGAGACAACACCACTGGTGATTGATTCGCCAACTGCAGGAATTTTAACTTCAATCGCCATGCGTGAAAGCAGCGTCGCCAGCTAGCAGCGTTTCGTCAACACATACGACCCATCTGTCTCAGGAGTCACATCGGGCTAACGGGAGATATGAGAATGCGCTCTCAAACTGAAAACGCATCCGCCACTAACCGGGCTTGTTCGCGCTTATGTCGAGCTAGCGCACCGACGGCGGGGCTAGCGCTGGCTTCGCGGCCCGCATACGCAATTTCGGTGCAAAAAATCGTGCGCAAACGCGGTTCGATGAAAGTCCAGGCGCCCATGTTTTCCGGTTCTTCCTGACACCAGACGTACTTTGCACCCTTCGGAAATGGCTTGAGCATTTCGCGCAGCTTTTTTTCCGCCAGCGGATAAAGCTGCTCAATCCGAATGATCGCTGCATCCTGGATCTTTCTTTGGGTCCGGTAATCGAGCAGGTCGTAATAAACTTTACCTGAGCAAAGGATGATCCGCTTTACCTTAGCGGAAGAACCTCCTTCGGGTGAGCCAAGAATTTCTTCGAACCGGCCTTGGGTGAATTCGTCCGCCGGCGAGGAAGCAAACTTCGCTCGCAACAGACTCTTAGGCGTCATAATGATCAGAGGTTTAATGAAGTCGCGCTTCATCTGGCGGCGCAGCACATGAAAATACTGAGCGGCGCTGGTCAGATTGCAGACTTGGATATTGTTCTCGGCACAAGCTTGCAGAAAACGCTCGAGTCGGGCACTGGAGTGTTCCGGTCCCTGGCCTTCGTAACCGTGCGGAAGTAACAGCACAATCCCGCTCGGTCGTTGCCATTTCGATTCCGCTGAAACGATGAATTGATCAATTATCGTCTGCGCGCCATTGGAGAAATCGCCGAACTGCGCTTCCCACAAACAAAGCATCTTCGGGTAATCGAGCGAGTACCCATAATCGAACCCCAGTACGGCGGCTTCTGAAAGCGGGCTATTGTAAATGCAAATGCGCGCTTGTTTTTCCGCAAGATGCATGAGCGGCACGTAAGGTTCGCCTGTCTTTGCGTCGTAGAGCACCGAGTGCCGTGTGCTAAAAGTGCCGCGCGAGCTATCCTGGCCTGACAACCGAATTGGAGTCCCCTCCAGAAGCAGCGATCCAAACGCAAGCGCTTCGGCGTAATGCCATTCATAGGGGCCGCCGTCTTCAAAGACTTTGCGCTGATGATCCAGCACGATGCGTTTGATTTTCGGCTGAATTTCGAAACCTTCCGGAACGCGAGTCAGACCATCGACAATGGTTTTCAGCGTCTTCTCGCTGATCGCAGTCGGCTCGGATTCGCTGCTATATTCCGGCTGAAAAATCGCTGTGGATTCTCTGAACTTGGCTTTCTCACTGGCCTTTCTTTTCTCGATCGCGTGGACTTCATCGCGCGTCATTTCGAGCCGCAGCGCAAACTCGGTTTCCAGCGAAGCGGCATCGTCTTCACTCAGTGTTCCCGCTTCGAGCAATTCGCGCTTGTAAAGCTGCGTGAC
>Ga0066388_100000533_pt1 | contig 18270 bp, 14 predicted proteins | sample PanSoiMetaGPlot6_FD_64539 | JGI IMG/M metagenome (GOLD analysis project Ga0066388, IMG submission 64539) | Tropical forest soil microbial communities from Panama analyzed to predict greenhouse gas emissions - Panama Soil - Plot 6 (Hybrid Assembly) | ecosystem: Environmental > Terrestrial >... | reverse complement strand
TCCGCACGCCGACCGCCGGGCGCGGTCGCGACCACCTTGTAGCGGCCGACCTGGATCTGTCCGGGGAAGAACTCGTGGCACTGGTTGATGGCGTAGCCGAACTTGCCGCCGTTGTCTGCGACCGGCTCGTGCGGGGACTTCTTCCCACCAAGGGCCACGGTGACCAGCGAGCCCGGTTGCCAGCCGGTGCCGGACACCACGAACACGCTATTCATGTCGCCGTCGTACTGGTTCACTGTCAACTGCGGTGTTCCGCCCGCCCCACCAGGCGGTGGTCCAGGCGGGGGGCCGGGCCCCCTGTCCGAGTCCCCGCCGGGTGGCGGTTGGAAGCCGGTCGGGGAGGTCTGCGCCGCCTGATTGCCGCCTCCTTGCTCGACCCATCCGCGCAGCAGCACGCCGAAGATCACCAGGGAGACCACCGCGCCGGCCGCCACTACAGCCGAGACGACCCGGCCGGTGTGCCATCCACCGGACCGGGCCGGCCGCAACCGCCCAGCGCCGGCACGGCCACGGCCCGAGGACCGGGCACCGGAGGGCTGGGCACCCGAGGACTGGGGACGGGACGAGGCGGGGACCGCGGGCTGCGATCCCACGGTGGCCTCCGCCATCGGGTCGTCGACCCGGGGTGCAGGCCGCGGCGGCTGTCGGTACTCGTCGATCAGCGCCCGTCCCGCGTCCGGCAGCGACCGCAGCCCGGACTCGTGGCCGTTGTCGGCGGTCAGCTCGGGAGCAAGGGCGGTGAGCAGCGCAGCCGGGGTCGGGCGCCGCCCCGGGTCCCGGTCCAGGCACTCGGTCACCAGGTCGGTCAGCGCGCTCGGCAGCCCGCTCAGGTCCGGCTCCTCGGTGGCGAGCTGGACCAGGATGTCCATGATGGTCTCGCCGTGGTACGGGGCGTGCCCGCTGGCGGCGAACAGCAGCGTCGAGCCCAGCGAGAAGACGTCGCTGGCCACGACCGCCTGCATGGTGTCCCGGGCCTGCTCTGGCGCCATGTACGCGGGCGTGCCGACCGCGCCGTGGGTGGTGGTCAGCTGGATCCGCTCCACCGCGCGGGCCACCCCGAAGTCGATCACCCGCGGCCCGTCCGGCGACACCAGCACGTTGGACGGCTTCAGGTCGCGGTGCACCAGCCCCGCCTCGTGGATCGACTCCAGCGCCTCCGCGCACCCCGCGGCCAGCCACCGCACCACCGGCACCGGCAACGGCCCGCACGTCTCGACCAACTGGGCCAGCGACGGCGCGGGCACGTAGGCGGTGGCCAGCCACGGCACCACGGCGTCCGGGTCGGCCGCGACGACCGCGGCCGTGAAGACCCCGCTCACCCTCCGAGCCGCCGCGACCTCCTGCGCGAAGCGGGCACGAAAGTCCGCCTCCTCGGCGTACTCGGGCTTGATCGTCTTGACGGCAACGAGCCGGCCGGCCGCCGACCGGCCCAGATACACCCGGCCCATCGACCCCGCGCCGAGCCGTCCGAGCAGTACGTACGGACCTATCTGGCCCGGGTCGCGCCGGTACAACGGACCAATCAACATGCGTTGCGAACCCATATGCTCCCCTGCTCACCCAACAACACTCGGCCCTATCATGCCGATCGCCGGGCACCCGAGTGGAGCGGTCCGGCCAGGTCACGGCCGCCGGCAGAAGCCCAGGCCCGTCCCGCCAGGCTCGGCCCTGGACGCCGGCTCATCGGCGCAGGGCGGCGTCGGTCGGTGCCGACGTCGAGTTCGCCGGGGACCAGCCGGCCCTTGGGCGGCTGTTCGGATACGGCCGCAGCGACGCCACCTTGGCGACGGCACACAACCCATTCTGACCGGTATGGGAGTCGTCGGCGTGGCGAATATATCCAGGATTGCGGCCTTTGCCCACCGGGCAATTGGATCCGAATCTGGCCGAGTAGTTGGATCGGCAAGCGGCGCACCGGACCCTTCGAGGCTAGGCGGCGCTGGCCTCCTCCTCCGGGGCGACGTCCGCTTGCACGCCGGTGGCCACGGCTTCGAGCAGAGCGTTCAGACCCGCTCGGTTGGCATGCAGAGCGCAGACCGATCCGACCCGTTGCAGGCCGAAGTGGTCAGGTGGCAGGAGGACCCGGGTGCCGATCGGGACGTCCAGATTGACGTGCTCGTATCCCGGCTCGTGCAGTATCGGACCGAGCCCGGACAGGCCGTCGAACCTGCCGCTCCGCTCGGCGAGCACGAAGCGGATGCCCGCGTGCAGGGCACGGTCGCGGCCGATATGCAGCGGCGCGCCCACTGCGACCCGGATCGCGTTCTCGAAGAAGTCCACGCCGGTGGCCATCGGTACGAGGTGGCACGCGATGTAGTCCCCAGCCGGGCGCGCCGCCACCTCGAGGAATCGGAAGCCGCGGCGGCCCCACTTGGCCTCCAGGTGGAAGGTGCAGCTGTCGAACCCCAGCCGGGTGACGATCTGGGTGGTGTGCTCGACGATCTGGGCGGTCACGCCCGCCGGGAGGCCGCTGGGCACGACATGCTGCAACTCCAGGTGGAATGGATGCGTGGTCAGCTTGTCGGTGACCGCGACGACGTGCACCGCTCCCCCTGCGACGAACCCCTCCACGCTGAACTCGTCGCCGTCAATGTACTCCTCGACGATCAGGTCACCTGCGAACTGCCGGAACACCGAGTCGAACTCCGGCCGGGCGATCCGTAGCAGATGCCGCATCGCAGGCTCGAGCGACGCCGCGTCGCGCAGCTCGAAGATGCCCTTTGACCCTACTCCGCCGGCCGGCTTCACCACTGCCGGCATGCCGATCCGATCGACGGCCGCACGCAGTCCAGCGAGATCCCGGACCCGCTCGAACTCCGGGAGCACACCCAGGCCGACCAATGGCTCCTTCATCGCGTACTTGTCCCGGGCCCGGACTGCGGCATCCGGCGACAGGCCCGCCAGCCCCGCCTCCTTGGCTATCGCGGCCACCAGCGGAACGTCGGCCTCGGTGAAGCTGGCAACCCCCGCCACCTCGTACTCGCCGATCAGGTCCATCGCGAAGGCCAGCGCTCGGTCGATCTCGGCTGTGTCCGCCACACGGAAGTCGCGGACCAGCGGCCGGGCGAAGGCCGGCAGCGTGCGGCCCAGAAGAAGAACCTGGTGACCCAGCCGGCGGGCCGCGAGCAGAGCCGCGTAACCCTCCCGGGGAATGCGCCGAAGGTTGACGAAAAGGACGCACCGGTCGGACATCAGGACTCCTGCAGGTAGACCACCCGGCCGGGGTCGAGATCGCGGTCGTCCTGGGCGATCTCGACCCACATCCCGTCCGGGTCACGGACGAAGAAGAAGTCCATCTCGGTCCGGCCCCGCTGGACCGGCGTCGCGTCGGTGAATCCCTTCGCCGCCAGCTCCTCGCGGGCCGCCCGGACGTCGTCGACGGCGAGCGCGAGGTGCTTCACACCGGCCACCGGCAGGTCGTTCCCCATGGTCATGTCCAGGCGTTCCCGGTCGGCGTTGGCGGCCCAGTGGAACGCCTCCAGGAAGAAGCCGCCGCTCCCGGCGAAATGCGCGATCGTGAGCGACCGGTCCCGCGCCTCCCACTGCAGACACAGCCGGAACCCCAGCGCCTCGTAGAAGCTGGCCGTCGCGGCGAGATCCCGCACACTGATCGCGACATGATGCGCCCTGAACCGCACTCTGCCACTCACTTCGCTGTCACCCACTTCGCCGTCAGTCGCCAAGAGTTCGGTGCGCCGAGCCGGCAGGCTCAGGCGAGCGTAGCCGGGCGCAGAACCGGTTTATCCCATCCCGCCACTCCGGCAGCGAGTAGCCGAGGCCGGCCAGCCGGTCGGTGTTCAGTGTGGAGATCCGGGGACGAGCGCCGACAAACGAGCACTCGTCGAAGCCGACCTGCTCGGGAGCGGACCCCAGCAGCAGACCGGGGTCGAACGCGCGCACCGCGTGCAGGCCGATCTCGTAGCGACTCGCGCTGCCTTCGTTGGCGACGTGCAGGGTGCCGGCAACGACCTCGTCGCGGGTGAGCAGGTGGACGATCGCATCAGCGAGATCCACCGTGTACGTGGGTCGGGAGAACTGGTCGCAGACGAGTGACGTGCGCTCCGCTCGCTGTGCCTGTCGCACGCTGGCCAGCACGTCGTCGGTGCGCTCGTCGCTGCCGCCGAACAGCCAGGACGTGCGGACGACGAGGTGGTCGCCGACCGTGCTGGCGATCCGCTCGCCAGCCAGCTTGGTCAGCCCGTAGATGCTCAGCGGATTGGGAACGTCCGTCTCCCGGTATCCGCCGGGCGGTGGCTGCTCGCCGTCGAACACGTAGTCGGTGGAAATGAAGACCAGCCGACTGCCACGGCGGCGGCACGCGTCGGCCACGTTTCGCACGCCGGCGACGTTCACCCGAAGAGCCGCTGCTGGGTCCGCCTCACAGTCGGCGACCACCGCGATCGCCGCGAGGTGCAGCACGACATCGGGCCAGAACGAGTCGATCGAGTCGCGGACGGCGGTCGAGTCGCCGATGTCGAAGTCGGTGATGGACACGCCGAACACCGGCCATTCTGCCGTGGCCGGGTTCGTGCGCAGTGCCTCACACAGTGCGGTGCCGAGCCCGCCGTCGGCGCCGGTGACATATACCCGCATGCAAGACCTCCGTAGGTCGTGGGACGCTATCAGCATTCGAACCGTTCCTGCGACGCCGTTCCAGCGGCTTCGGGCAAGCTCGAGCATCGGGGGAGTCGAATGTGGCCATCGGGGCAGCGTGCCGGCCTGGACCCGGCGTCCTGGGACGCGCTGGCGGGCAGCTGCTTCTACTCGTCCAGCGCCTGGCTCGAATTCTGTGGGCGGGACCCGTCCGGTGTGGTCGGTGCGGTGCATGCCGAGGCCGGCGGCGGGATGGCGGCGGTCCCGGTGGCGGACATCGGTTCCGAGCCGATGGAGTACTACCGATGGCATGAGCTGCTCGCCGGGTACGGTCTGCCCGCGCCGGCGCCCGCGGGCTTGCTGGTCGGCCCGCGCCGCGGCTACCAGACTCACTTGCTCGCCTCCCCCGGCGTCGCACCCCAGCAGGCTGCCGGGCTCCTGCTGGACCGGTTGCTGCAGCTGCGCGACGAGGTCGGTGCCGGGCTCCCGCGGCCAGGCTCGTGCATCGCGATGTACGTGACCACCCCCGACGTCATCGCGCTGCGCCGCGCCGGCGTCAGGACGGTGCCGGTCCTGCTCGACGCGGACGCCTGGATCCCCGTACCCGACGGCGGCTGGAACGCATGGCTGGCCGGGCTGCCCCGTGGCAGGCGCTGGAACGCTCGCCACGAGGCCAAGCTCTTCCGGGAGGCCGGCTACACCGTCACCCGGACGACGCTGCTCGAGTCGTACTCGATGCTCGCCCCTGTCTGGGCACCCAACCAGGTCCGCTACGGTCATCCCGCCGACGTCGACGTGCTGACCGAGAAGCTGCGTGTCCAAGCAGAAGCGATGGGTTCGGCGGCGCAGGTGCTGCTGTGCCGCCGCGGTGATGACGACCCGGTCGGCTTCTGCCTGTTTTACCAGTGGCGCGACACCGTCTTCATGCGCATCGCCGGATTTGACTACGCCCGGCTGCGCGGGGTGGCCGAGTATTTCAACGTCTCCTGCTACGCCCACGTCGAGCGTGCACCGGAGACGGGGATCAGGCAGATCCACGCCGGGATCAAGTCGATCGAAGCCAAGGCCCTGCGCGGTGCCCGGCTGCGCCCGCTGTGGCTGCTGGACTTGTCCGACGACAGTCTCCTGCTCGGCCACGACGAGGCGATCCGCCGCCACAACAGCAGTCGCTACCAAGAGCTCAGCGGCTCCTCGCCAGCGGTGCACGCCGCGATGGATCACCAGGAGTGGCTTCCCTTCTGCGATCAGGCCAGCTGAGCCTCGGTCAGGCCAGCTTCACCTCGGTCAACCAGTCCCGGTGCTCGCGCGACTGGCCGCGCACCAGCCGCGCGTACTCGCGCTCGACCTGCTTGGTGACTGGGCCGGTCTGACCGCCGCCGACCTGCAGTCCGTCCACCGTCCACACCGGAAGCAGCTCCCATCCGGTGCCCATGAAGAACACCTCGTCGGCGAGGTACAGCTCGCTGCGGTCCACCTCGCGTTCGACCGCCGGCACGCCCAGCTCCGCGAGGAGGGTCAGCACGGTGGCCCGGGTGATGCTCTCCAGCACCGAGCTGGTCAGCGACGGGGTGATGACCACCCCGTCCCGGACCAAGGCGATGCAGGCACCCGGCCCCTCACTCACCTTGAGCCGGTCGTTGAGCAGGATCGGCCAGTCGTGGCCGTTCTCCCGGGCCTCCAGCATCGCCAGCCGTCCATTGTGGTAGTTGGAGAACGCTTTCACCCGCGGCGGCATGGCCGCATCGCTCACCCGCAGCCAGGAGCTGACCGCCGCCCGGCAGCCGCGCTCGACCCCGAGACCGGTCTCGAACGGCCAGCTGTCCACGACCACCTCGCAGTCGACGCCGCCGGGCACCATCTGCTCCTGGATCACGCCCATCGGAAAAGCCCACGGCCGCAGGTAGACGTCCCTGCGGTAGCCGTTGGCCAGCACCAGCGCCACCGCGGCGTCGCTGACGGTCCGCCGGTCGTAGGGCAAGTTCAGCCGGCAGATCCGGGCCGAGGCGTACAGCCGGTCCACATGGTCGTCCAGCCGGAACAGCAGCAGGCTCGTCGCGTCGTGCGAGAGGTATGCCTTGACACCCTCGAACACCGCGGCGACCGACGCGTGGCCGACCGCGTTGACGTGGACCAGCGCCGCCTCCCATGGCACCAGCCGCCCGCTTCGCCATATCCACTGCGGACGGTCGACCTGCGGGCTGACCAGTGAGTCCATGATGGACATCGGCCCGACATCGTGGGCCGGCCGGTCGGTCACCGGGCCACTTCCCCGCGCTCGCGCGCTCGCTCGCCTGCGACCGGCCCGAGCACGGTCCGGACGTGGTCGCTGGTGAACGTCGCGTTCGGGTCGAGGCGGGTGCGCATCCGCTGGAACTCGTCCCACTCGGGGTAGCGGGGCGCCAGGGTCGCCGCCGTCGCGGTGTGTGCCTTGCCCCAGTGTGGTCGGCCGTCGTGCTCGCCGAACACCGCTTCGGCGGTGCGCAGGATCTCCAGGTAGCCGACCGTGCGCGGCACGGTCAGGTTGACGTACCCGGTCTGCCGGCCGTAGGCGGGGCTCAGCGGGGCGTCGTCGGCGTCGCTGACCCGCACGGTGGAGGAGTACGGGGAGTGCAGGCCGACCCGGCGAAGTGCCGCGCGCAGCGTCGCGACGGCAGGCACCACGTCCTCCAGCGCCAGCGCGTACTCGGTGGACAGGAAGCGGACCGGCTGCGGGAAGGTGAAGGCCCGGTATCCGATGTCGACGAACTCGCGAGCCTGGCCGCCCCTGCCGCCGAGCCGGCCGGCCAGGCCGGCCAGCCAGGGCACCGCCGCGCCGCTGACCCGGCCCGCTTGGCCGACCAGCGCGCACCGCACCTCGGTCAGCGAACTGGCCCGCCGGCGGCGGGCCGCCTCGGACGTGACCGCAGCGTCGGTGGCGTCGAGGTAGCGGGCGCTCGCCGTGTCGCCCCAGGAAGGGAACGAGAACGACACGTGGTCCGCGCTGCGTACCCAGTCGGCGAAGTGGTCCATGATTGCCGCGACCGGCTCGGTGCGCTCCCTCACCCGCAGGTTGAACGCCGGGACGCACCGTACGGTGACCGTGGTGATGACGCCGAGGGTGCCGAGTGCAGTGCGGGCGTGCCGGAACAGCTCCGGCTCGGCGTCTGGGTTGCAGGTGTGTACCACGCCGTCCGGGGTGACCAGCCGGAACTCTGTGACGTAGCCGCCGAACGGCGGGTAGCCGATCCCGGTGCCGTGCGTGCCGGTGGCCAGCATGCCCGCGACGGTCTGCTCGGCGAGAGTGCTCAGGTTCGGCAACGCCAGGCCTACGGCGTGCAGCGCGCGGTTCAGCGCGTCGACGCGGGTGCCCGCCCGTACCGTCACCGACGGCGCGTCCCGGTCGACGGCCACGACACCGGTGTAGCGGGTGAGGTCGAGCAGCACTCCGTCGGTGCAGGCGACCGCGTTGAACGAGTGCCCGGTGCCGGCCGGGCGGAGTGGAAGGCCGCGCGCCCCAGCCATCGCGACCGTGTCGACGACCTCGTCCTCGGTCGTTGGAATGATCCACTGCGCCGGCGTGCACCGCGCGGTGCCGGACCAATTGCGCCAGGTCGCGCTGCCGGGCCGCTCGGGCCGCTGCCCAGCCCACCTGGTCATGACGGAGTTCCGCATGGCTCGGTCTCCTCCTGCCGTTCCTGCCATCGTGCGGGTCCATTTCGGCCGGTGCCGCCGAGAAGCTGCCCGATCGACTCGGCGAGCCGGGAGCCGCTCAGCCGGTGCCAGTCGAGCACCTCGTCCTCGGCGCCGCACCGCGGCACCTCGGTCAGCCCGATGCCGCGGAAACGGGGCATCCGGTCCAGCTGCAGGTCCAGCAGTGCCCTGGCCAGCAGGTCGGCCTGCCCGCCGCGGGTGTAGTGGTCCTCGACGACCACCAGGTGGTCCGCCTCGTGCCCGGACCCGGCAACCAGGTCGGCGAGCCACCGCTGGTCGACCCGGTTCAGCCACGGCAGGTCGACGACGGTCAGTTCGGTGCCGTCCGCCCGGAGCAGGTCCGCGGCCCGTAGCAGCTGGGCCAGGACGACCGGCCCGGCGCCGACCGCCAGCGTACTGCCGCCGCCGGGCCGGACTATGCGACCGTGGCCCGGCACGAGCGGTTCGCCGGGGAGGTCTGCCACCTCGGCCGGGCACGGCAGGCTGGCCAGCCGGAGGTAGACGCTGCCGGGTGCGGCGAGGCAGAAGTCGAGGGCGGCGGCCACCCCGGCTGGGCTGGCCGGCGCGAGCACCAGCAGGCCGGGAATCGCGCCGACCGCGCTGACATCGCGCACCGCCTGGTGCGAATGCCCGGGCGTGGCGGGCAGCAGGCCGGCGAGTGATCCCACGTAGACGATCCGGCGACCCTCGGTGGCGTTGTTGTAGATGTGCTCGTTCGGCCGGGCGTGCAGGAAGCAGGAGAACGAGTGAACGAACGGAAGCAGCCCCCGGGAGGCCATGCCGCCTGCCATCGAGACCATGTCCTGCTCGGCGATTCCGCACTCGACGAACCTGTCGGGAAACCGTTCGGCGAACGGGACGAGGCCGGTGTCGAGCACCAGGTCGGCGTCCAGCGCGACGATCCGCGGGTCGGCCGCGGCGCGCTCGGTGAGGAGGCGACCGTAGGCCTCCGGCAGCCGCGGGCCCACTGCCCTGGCCGGCGGCCCGGTCCCGGTGGCGCGGGGCCGCAGCGGCGCCAGCCCGTGCCGGCCCAGCACCTCGTTGGCCGAGTCGACCAACTCCGCATGCGCGCGCCAGTAGTCCTCGGCCGCCGGGGCGCCGCTGTGGTGCCGGTAGCGCCACTCGCCCTCGCGCATGGAGGTCGCCGCGAACGCCCGGCAGCCGCCGCCCTTGACGGTGTCCGCGATGATCACCGCAGGCTGGCCGGCGAACCGCTCGGCGCGCTCAGCGAAGCTCGCCGCCAGCTGCCGGTAGTCGTGCCCGTCGCAGCGCAGCGTGCCCCAGCCGAAGCTGGTGAACTTCGCGGCCAGGTCGCCGAGGTCGCTGACGTCCCGAACCCAGGTGTCGGACTGGATCTTGTTGTGGTCCACGATCACGGTCAGCTCGCCCATACCGCGCTGCGCCGCGCCGCCCAGCGCCTCCCAGTTCTGGCCTTCCTGGAGCTCGCCGTCGCCGGTCATCACGTAGATGCGCTGGCCGGTACCGAGCAGGCGGTTGGCCAGCACCATGCCCTTCGCCTTCGAGATGCCCATGCCGAGCGAGCCGGAATTGGCATGCATGTGCGGCACGTGGATATCTGGATGCCCAGGCAGACCGTCGATCCGCCGCAGCTTGTGCAGCAGGTCCTCGGGCAGTTGCCGCAGGCCGACCAGCGCCGCGTAGAGTCCCGGCACGTCGTGCCCCTTGCTGGAGAAGTACACGTCCCCGTCGGTGGCGAACGGCTGGCGCATCTCCTCCAGCAGCAGCCAGGTCACGATGTCCGCGGAACTGAAGCTGGAGCCGATGTGGCCCGAGCCGGCCCGGGCGATCATATAGAGGCAGTTGATTCGCAGCAGCGCCGCGAACGCTCGGCACCGGTCGACCGGATCGTCGACACCGGCCAGCACACGGGAGAACTCGCCGATCGCAATCCAGCTCAGGCGAGGGCGCACGGCTGCTCCCGGGGTCGGAGGTCCAGGGTATGCCTCACCAGCAGACGTACCCGCCGTCGACGACGAGCTCGGTGCCGGTGACGTAGCTGCTGAGGTCGGAGGCCAGGAAGAGCAGCGGCCCGACCAGGTCGGCGCTGTGCGCCATCCGCCGCATCGGGACACGGGCGCAGAACTTCTCCTGGAAAAGAGTGTCCTGGTCGCCGAGCACCCCTCCCGGTGACAGCGTGTTCACCCGCACCTGGCGCGGACCCCAGAGCGCGGCCAGGTACCGGGTCAGCGCCGCGACACCCGCCTTCGACATCCCGTACGCCGGCGGCTTGAGAAACGGAGGGTCGACCGGAAGATGCTCATACAGCCGCGGGTCCGGCGCCACGCCGCCGTAGAGCGAACCGATGTTGATGATGGAACCGGCGCCGCGGCGGGCCATCTCGGTCCCGAACACCTGACATGCCCGCAGCACACCGAGGGCGTTCACGTCGAGCATGCCGGCCGACAGCTCGTCGGGGATGTCGCCGAACAGCCAGCTGCCTCCGGCGACCTCGGGCGGAGAGTCGATGCCGGCATTGTTGACCAAGATCGTCGGCGCTCCAGCCCGGCGCACCGATAGCTGCAACGCCTGGCGCAGGCTGGGTGGGCTGGTCACGTCGGTCCTCAGCAGGTCGAACCGCTCCTCGCCGTGGCGGGACAGCACCGAGCGCAGTCCCGGCGAGAGCTCGCTGCGCACGTCCAGCCCGACCACCCGAGTCCCGGCGCCGAGCAGCGCGTCGGTCCAGACGGCACCCAGCCTGCCGAGGACGCCGGTCACGACGGCGACCTGCCCGGCGAGATCGACGACCGCGTCAGGCATCATGCCAGCACGTCGAAGCTGAGCGTGCCGTCGGCCGTCACCGGGACCCGCAGCGACCGGCCGAGAATCGCCGACATATGGTATGGAGAGAGCCCGTCACCCGGTGACTTGATCGCGACATCGTGCTCGGCCAGCACGTGCCCCGCGTCCAGATCACGCGCCGCCACCAGCTTCTTACCCATCTTGTGCAATGCCGGAGCCTCCGCCGGGAGCGGCAGCTTCACCGGATGGCCCAGCGCCTCCCGGGTGCGCCGCAGCCCGTGCACCAGCTGGTCGAGCTGGTCCGGCTCCAGCGAGAAATGGTGGTCGCTGCCCGGCCGGCTGCGGTCGAGCGTGAAATGCTTCTCGATGACCCGGGCGCCGAGTGCGTAGGCGACCCAGCTCTGCTCCGGACCGGCGTCATGGCCGGAGAACCCCACCACGACACCGGGGAACTCCCGCCGGAAGGCGCCGATCACCGAAAGGTGGAGCTGGGCCGGCGCAGCCGGGTACACCGCGGTGCATTGCAGCAGGGCGAGCCGGCTGGTGACCGGCAGAATCGTGTCGCACGCCCGGCGCACATCGTCCATCGACCAGCCGCCGGTGCTGACGATCAGCGGCTTGCCGGTCTTCGCCGCATAGCTCAGCAGCGGAGTGTTGGCCAGGTCGCCGGAGGCGATCTTGATCGCCGGCAGGTCGAGCTCGAACGCGAAATCGACGCTCGGGAAGTCGAATGCCGTGCAGAAGAAGTCGATACCCAGCTCGCCGGCGAGACCGGCCAGTCGGCGGTATTCGTCGCGGCCGAGCTCCAGCGCCTCGCGGTGCGCGCCGTAGGTGCGGCCGAAGCTGTTTCGCCCGCGATATACCTCGTCGTACATGGCGCGGGTGTAGAGTGTCTTGTTGTCCCGCTTCTGCAGCTTCGCCGCGTGCGCGCCGGCCTGTGCGGCACGCCGCACCAAATGCTCCGCCCGCTTGATGTCTCCCTCGTGGTTGTGGCCGATTTCCGCGATGACGTACGCTTCGGTGTCATCTGATATTCTGCGCCCTGCGATCGTCAACTCTCGGTCCGGCATCCTTTCCCTACCCTCGCGGAGGCATGTTGTCGCATCCTTGTCATGCTTCGAGTTTCTAAGATCAACTTACCATACTCGCACCCTTCCGTGTGGACCTGCTTGGTGAACGATGGGGAACGCGCCGCCTGCACCATCGTGCATGAGCTGGCGCCGGCTGATGTAGAATTGTGGTTAGTCTGGCGGTCGGCATGCGCATTGCCGCGGGCCGACGGCGCATCGCCGACCGGCGTCAGTACGAGCAGGGAGGGAAGTGATCGTGAGTAGCGCCGCAGCAGTGCGGCAAGACTCACCGGACCGTCTCGGCACACGGTTCATGGCGTTCATGGCCGGCTACTCGCTGTCCTGTTTCGGCTCGGGCCTCATTCTTCCGTTCACCGCCATATACATCGACTCGCACCTGGGGCTGGGGCCGGGCTACGTGGCGGCCTTCTTCGCCCTGCTGGCCGCAACCAGCGTGATCGCCGGGCTGATGAGCGGGCGGGTGGTCGACCATGTCGGCGTGGGCCTGCCGGGGGTGCTCGGCTCCGCCGGCATGGGAGCCGGATACTTGATCCTCGCGCTGGCCGACTCTGCCGTGCTGGTCCCGGTCAGCGCCGTCGTGGTGGGCATCGGGACCGGATTCTTCCATCCGGCCTTCACCCCGGCCGCAGCTTCGCTGGCGCCGGAGTCGCTGCGCCGGCGCGTCTTCGCGGTCCGCCATCTGGTGATGAACCTCGGGCTCGGGGTCGGCGCTGGCGTGGCCGCTCTGGCCTCCCCGGAAGGGGCGGCGTTACGCCTGCTGTTCGTTCTCAACGCGGTGTCCTACGTCCCGCTCGCCGCCGTGCTGTGGTGGGTGGGTGGTGGCGTGCAGGCGGCCAGCCGATCCTCCAGTGCCGGGCGCATCCGGGGATACCGCCTGTTGCTGCGGTCCCGCCTGATCCTGCTGCTGTGTACGACCCAGCTGCTGATAGCGCTGTTCGGGTTCGCGCAGCTCGGCTCGTCGGTGCCGCTGCTGATCCACGACCGGATGGGCGAGACGACTCGGATCGTCGGCATCGTGATGGTCGCCAATACGGTCGCCGTGGTGGTGTTGCAGTATCCGCTGGCGAGGTTGTTCGAGCACCTCACCGAAGGGTCGACGCTCGCGCTGACCGGGCTGGTCTGGGTCGCGGCCTATGGGAGCGGGGCTCTTGCCGCGCTCACCTCGGGATCGGCCCGACATATCCTGCTCTTTGCCTTCCCGGTGCTCTTCGCGGCCGGCGAAGCCGCGTATTCTTCGTCGTTCTACCCGATGCTCACCCGGCTGGCGCCGGACGCAGCACTGGGCCGGGCCAGCGCAGTGGCCACCTTGGCCTTCAGCCTGGGCAACATCGTCGGCCCGGCGGTAGGCGTGCTGGTGGTCAGCCAACTCGCGGCGGTGGGGAGCTGGTCCTGCCTCAGCGCCGCCGCCGCCCTGCCGCTGGCCACCGCAGTGGCGCTGGTCGTCACGCTGCGGCGGGCGAGCGCCGCTGCCTCCGCCGCGGAAAGCCCGGCCGCGCAGATCCTGGCTCGGGAAGGATCGGACGGGTGAAAGAGCTCATGCTGGTCGGGGTCGGCGTGATGGGGCGACCATACCTGACGGCCGCCCAGGATCTCGGCATCCGGGTCTGCGCGGTCGAGACCGAGTCGTGGACCGGCCAGGAGGAGGCCGGGCACGTCGACGTCCATCGGATCGCTGGGGTTCGCGACGATCGGCGCGACCTCGACGAGGTCTGGGCGCAGGGGGTCTACCGGGTGTTGGCCCAGAGGTGCCCGGACGGCATCCTGGCCTTTGCCGAGCCGCACGTCCTGGCCGCTGCCCTGGCCCAGGACCGGCTGGGGCTGCCGGGGCCGTCGCTGCATGCCGTGGTCCTCTCCCGGAACAAGGCACTGCAGCGAGCATGCTTCGCCTCGTTCGGGCTGCTACAGCCGGAGTTCGTGGTGGCCGCCGATGCCTTGGCCGGAGCCGAATGGGCGGCCTCGCGGCTGCCGGTGGTTCTCAAGCCGCTGTCCGCATCCGGCAGCATCGGGGTGGAGCTCGTCACCGGCCCGCCGCGGCTGCGGGAAGCCGCCCGGGAACGCGCGGTGGCGGGTCGGGTCCTGGTCGAGACGGCAGTGGAGGGTCCCGAGTTCAGCTGGGAGGGCTTCGTCCGGGACGGCCACGTGCTGTTCGGCAACGTCACCGCGAAGGAAACCACCGGTCCGCCGCATTTCGTAGAGATCGCGCACCGGTGCGGGCACCGGTTCGCCGATGCCGAGCAGCGGCGCAGCGTCGACGCCTTGGCCGAGGCGGTCATCGGCGCCCTCGGCATGCGGACCGGCGTCGTTCATCTGGAGTTTCGAATGGCCGCCACCGGACCGGTGATCATGGAGGTGGCGGTCCGGACGCCGGGTGACTTCCTCATGGACCTCATCTCGATGACCTACGGGTTCAACTCCTACCGGGTGGGGGTACAGCTCGCGTTGGGCCTTCCAGTCGACCTTCCACTGACGGCTCAGCCGGTTTCCCAGCCCGGGATATGGTATCCTCTTTGCCCTCCGGGTGAAGTTGTCCGCATCGAGGGTCTCGACGAGGTCGAAACCCACCCGGGTGTGGTCCGGGTGGCGCTCAAAGTCAAGCCCGGCGACCGGGTCCAGCCGATAGTGTCCTCCGGCACCCGGATCGGCTGCGTTCTCGTCACCGGCGACACCGCACAGGAGCGGGACGAGGTCATGCGGGCGACCCGGCAGCGGCTGCGGATCATCACCCGCTGAGCCGCAACGAGGTCGACGAGGCTAGAGGTGCCCGAATTCGGCCACCAAGTCGGCGACGCTGGCCCCGGAGCTTATCCGCTTGCGGACCACCACCTCCTTCTCCATCTGCTCGTGGGCGCGAACGAGCACGTCAGCGGCACTGGTGGCCGGAACGACGGCCACCCCGTTGACGTCGGCGACGACGATGTCGCCCGGCTCGACCACCTCGCTGTCGATGACCACCGGCACGTTGACCCGGACCGGCTCGGTCCGGCTGTGCACCTGGGTGGGCGAGGCGCGAGGCACTGTTCCGCGGTACCACAGCGGGAAGTCGAGATCGTATATCTCGTCCACGTCCCGGACCGCGCCGTCCACGATCCCGGCCACTATCTCTGCCTTCTGGCAGATCGTCGTCATGAGTGCCCCCCACATCGCGGTCCGCATGGCTCCGTGACAGGCCAGGATGATCAGGTCGCCGGGCTGTGCATACCTGAGCACCGGCATGCAGTCCACCAGGTCGTCAATATGCAGGTCGACCGTGAAGGCGGCCCCCACCACGCGGTGCTCTCGGCGGACCGGGCGCAGCCCGCCGATCGCGCCGGCCCGGTGCCGTGCGTCGACCACCAGGCAGCTGGGGCTGTACTCGGCGAGGATCTCCCGGTATCCGGCGAGCAGTTCCTGGGACGGGCGAGTGAAGTCGTTGTAGACGGTCTTCACCAGTGCCTCCTGGCTCGGGCGGTGCCCTGTCGCGGATGTGGGTCGTAGGGTCGTGGGAGTGCGCCTCGAAGGCTACGGGTATGGCGGGCGGCGCGCCTACCATCAGGGCGGCTGGTACCCCGAAGGGCAGCCGTATCCGTCGGTCCGGGAGGAGCGGGCATGCGTGCTGTCGTGATGCGCCGGTACGGCGGGCCCGAGGTGCTGCGACTGGAGGAGATAGCCGATCCGCGTCCGGGGCCGGGCGAGGTCATGGTGGACGTCGCGGCGGCCGGGGTGAACTTCCATGACATCTACGAGCGCACCGGGCGGTACCCGGTCGACCTCCCGTTCGTGACCGGTATCGAATGCGCTGGCGTCGTGCGCGAGACCGGGCGGAGCGAAGCGCCGAGTGAAACAGGGCCACGCGAAATGGGTTTTCGAGCCGGCGACCGCGTCGGCTGGGTCAACGTCCCCGGTGGCTACTCCGAACGCGCGGTGGTCCCCGCGGACCGGCTCGTCCCGCTCCCCGACGGCATGGCCACGGAGACTGCCGCCGCCGTGCTGCTGCAGGGAATGACCGCCCACTACCTCACCCACGCCACTTATCCGGTCCGGCCCGGCGACACCGTGCTGCTGCACGCGGCCGCCGGTGGCACCGGGCTGCTGATCGCCCAGCTGGTCAAGCGGCTCGGCGGCATGCTCATCGCCACGGTGTCCACCGCTGGCAAGGCCGCGGTGGCCACGGCAGCGGGGGCGGACGAGGTGATCCGCTACACCGAGACCGAGGTGGCGCCCGCCGTACGGCGGATCACCAACGGGCGCGGCGTGGACGTGGTATTCGACGGCGTGGGTGGACCAACGTTCGAAGCAAGCCTCGCGTCGGTGCGAAAACGCGGAATGCTCGTGGTGTTCGGCCAGGCCGGCGGTCCGGTGCCGGCGCTGGACGTGCAACGGCTGAACCACGCCGGGTCGGTCTACCTCACCCGCCCCAACCTGAAGCACTACACCGCCAGCCGGGACGAGCTGCTGGCCCGCGCCGGCGACGTCCTGGGCTGGGTCGCCGACGGCCAGCTGCAGGTACGCCTCGGTGGCCGCTACCCGCTGGCGGACGCCGCCCGCGCGCACGCCGACCTGGCCGCACGCCGGACCACCGGGAAGCTGCTGCTCCTGCCGTGAACATGCTCCTGCCGTGAACACGGCCTCACACGCGGGCGCCGAGCCCGCCTGCGACGTCGACCGCGGCGCCGGTGACGTAGGAGGCGACCGGGGAGAGCAGGAACGTGACTACGGGCGCCACCTCATGCGGCTGGCCGAGCCGGCCGAGCGGCACTCCGCGCCGGGTCGCCTCCTGCTCACACCAAGCCGCGAAGTCGACTCGCGCAGCCGCCCCGGACTGCTCGTGCCTGCGGCGCTGCCGGTCGGTGACGATCGCACCGAGGTTGACGACGTTCACCCTGATCCGTTGGCTGGCCAGGGCGCGGGCAAGCGACTGCGCCAGGTTGGACACCGCCGCCCGGGCTGCTCCCACCGCCGCGAGATCCGGTTCGGGAGCGTGCCCACTGACTCCGTTGACGATGACCACCGCACCGGCGCCGGACCGCGCGAGATGCGAGACGGCCGGACCGACGAGGTTGCGCACGCCGTGTACCTTGATCGCGAACTGGGTGTCCCACTCACTCGCCGCGGTGGCCAGCACGCCGCCGAGGACACCAGCACCCGCGTTGGCGACCACCCCGTCCAGCCGCCCGAAGGCTCGGGCGGTCGCTTCGACCAGGGCGCCGAGCCGGTCGGCGTCGAGCACGTCGCATCCCCGCAACAGCAGCCGTTCCCGGCCGCCGGGCACGTCGCGCCAAGCGGCTCGTAACCCTGCGGAATCCCGAGCGCAGGTGGCGACCAGCGCCCCCTCGTCGAGCAGCGCGGCGACGACAGCCCGCCCGACGCCCCGGCTGCCGCCGGTGACCACATACGCCCGCCCCGCCAGCGCCAGGTCCATTGACACCTCCACACTCGGCGTCGGCATCGCCACGCGGCACAGCGGGCGTCCCGCTCGGCGGGCGCTAGGTGCTGACCTCGGCGGCGAAGCGTTCGACGAGGTCGGTCTTGCCGGCGACGATGAGCAGGTCGCCTTTGTTGACGACGGTGTCGGCCTGGGCGTAGGTGAAGTCCTCGTTGGGGCGCTTCACCCCGACGATCGTCACGCCGTACCTGGTGCGCAGCCTCGACTCGCCCAGCCGGCGGTCCCAGGCCTCCCGCGGGGCGCGCAGCTTGACGATCGCGAAGCCGTCGTCGAACTCGATGAAGTCGATCAGGCGGCCGGACAGCAGGTGGGCGACCCGCTCCCCGGCGTCCCGCTCGGGGTAGACGACGTGCGAGGCGCCGATGCGTTCCAGGATGCGCCCGTGCGCGGGGGTGATCGCCTTGGCCCAGACCTCGGGCACCGCGAGGTCCAGCAGCACCCCGGTGGCCAGGATGCTGGCCTCCACGCCGGTGCCGATCGCGACCACGGCACGGCGGAAGTCCTGCGCGCCGAGCTGGCGCATCGCCACCTCGCTGGTGGCGTCGGCCTCGACGGTGTGGGTCAGCAGCCCGGACCAGTCCTGGACGAGGTCGCGGTTGGAGTCCACCGCGACCACGTCGTGGCCGAGCCGCTGCAGCGTCTGGGCTAGGGTGCCGCCGAACCGGCCCAGCCCGACGACGAGGACAGCTCCCTCGTGCACGCCACTAGCCAACG